>Ga0213828_1000404_pt1 | contig 42798 bp, 43 predicted proteins | sample MC6MC0897MG_FD_180664 | JGI IMG/M metagenome (GOLD analysis project Ga0213828, IMG submission 180664) | Enriched soil aggregate microbial communities from Iowa State University, Ames, United States - MC6-MC0897-MG | ecosystem: Environmental > Terrestrial > Soil > Unclassified | place: USA: Iowa...
CTGCTGGAAAGCACCGGCGCTGATCTTTATGGCATGGACGCAGTGGTCGTCGGCGCCTCCAACATTGTCGGTCGCCCGATGGCGATGGAACTGTTGCTGGCCGGCTGCACCGTGACCGTGACCCACCGCTTCACCAAGGATCTGGCCGGCCACGTCGGCCGTGCCGATTTGGTGGTCGTGGCCGCCGGCAAGCCGGGCCTGGTCAAAGGTGAGTGGATCAAGGAAGGCGCGATCGTGATCGACGTCGGCATCAACCGTCAGGACGACGGCAAACTGGTCGGTGACGTTGTTTACGAAACCGCCCTGCCCCGCGCCGGCTGGATCACCCCGGTACCGGGTGGCGTCGGTCCGATGACCCGCGCCTGCCTGCTGGAAAACACCCTCTATGCGGCAGAAACCCTGCACGCCTGATCGGTACTTTCAGCAATAAGAAAAACCCGCCTTGTGCGGGTTTTTTCATGCCTGAGAAAAAACTGTAACCGTTCGCCGGAAACCCCTCTTTTTACAGGCCTTTTCACGAGATTTTCAGGTCACTCAAACAACCATCGACAGATCTTCAGCCATACTCCTAGAATGCGACGCTTTGAAGAAATAACCCGTTACAAACTAACGGAATATCCAACTTTTATGAGTTCGCCCGCGTGAAAATTCGTCTTTCGATTCTGAGCCTGTTTTTTGCAGTTTCAGGCACTTTCATCACGCCAACGATCAACGCTGCGGAAACCACCGCTGCCCCACGTGACGCTTCGAGCCTGAAGATCGCCTCCGGCAGCGCCCTGCTCATGGATATGCAGACCAACAAAGTCATCTACTCCAGCAACCCTGACGTGATCGTGCCGATCGCTTCTGTCAGCAAGTTGATGACCGGACTGGTAGTGGTTGAAGCCCGGCAGAACATGGACGAATGGATCAATGTCGATATCAGTAACACACCGGAAATGCGCGGCGTGTTCTCCCGAGTCAAACTCAAGAGTGAACTGCCGCGTCGCGAGATGTTGCTGATCGCCTTGATGTCATCGGAAAACCGCGCGGCCGCCAGCCTCGCGCACCACTATCCGGGAGGTTACGCGGCCTTCATCGCGGCGATGAACGCCAAGGCCAAGGCGCTGGGCATGACCAGTACACACTTTGTCGAGCCGACAGGCCTGTCGGAGCGTAACGTTTCCACCGCCCGCGACCTGAGCAAGCTGCTGGTGGCCGCGCATAAGTACCCGCTCCTCAGCGAACTCACCACCACCAAGGAAAAGACCGTGTCGTTCCGCAAACCCAACTACACCTTGGGTTTCCGCAACACCGATCACTTGGTCAATAAAGCCGACTGGGACATCAAGATCACCAAAACCGGCTTCACCAACCCCGCCGGACATTGCCTGGTTCTGGTGACCAGAATGGGCAACCGCCCAGTCGCGTTGGTGATTCTCGACGCGTTTGGCAAGTACACCCATTTTGCCGATGCCAGCCGCATTCGTAGCTGGGTGGAAACCGGTCGAAGCGCCAACGTTCCAGCGGTGGCTCAGCAATACAAGGCGCAGAAAAACCTCAAATCGCGCCAGAGCGGCGTGGTTGAAGCCTCCAAGTAACCCGTCGCACAAGAAAAAGCCCCGAATCTTCGGGGCTTTTTTTCATCTGTGAATCAGTCATTGGGCAGCGGCATCTGGTCGTCATCAGGGATGCCATCGCCTGCACTCGGGTCCCGCGAAGGCTCCGGGGTCATGATATTGGGCCGGGCCAACGGATCACGCAGCGGGCTGTCCGGATTGAGCACTGGATCAACCTCTGGTTCTGGTGTAGTGGGCACGCTATCCGGTTTTTGGTCATCGAAGCTTGAATCGGTACTCATACGCACCTCACATCAAGGTTTCAGATTGGCTAACGGGTCATAAGGCTTGGCCGGCTTCTTGGCATCCTCGCCGGGCTCGACGTCGAGAGGCGCTTTGGCAGGGCCGACAGGATCGACCTGCGGATCATCAAGATCGGGCGAGTCCGGATCGAAACCCAAATCATCTCCCGAGGAATGCTCGGAGGAATGCGGGCCTTTCGCTGCTGGGGAATCTTTCATATCGCCTCCTGATTCACCCGCAAAACACGGGATGTATAAATAGGAGGCTTGCCGGGCGTCGTCGTGCCCGGCAGATGACGAACGGAAAACTCAGTGTGCGGCCAACGCCTTGCGAGCCTGCGCCGCTTCATTTTCCTGACCGGCCTGGGCCAGTTCATCGGCCGCTTTGAGCCAGCGCTGACGGTCAATGGCTGCCGGGATCTGCGACGGTTTCTGAATCAGCACGGCCCAGCCACCGGATTTCTCCAGTGCCGACTCAAAGGAACTGAAACTCATCAGTTCGCGACGGTTCATCCCGGCACGCAGCAAGACCTTCTGTTTGTTGCGGTCGTAGCCGGACAGGATCGCGTAACGCGGCTCGGCCCAGAACGCCGAGCCTTCGCTGAAGCGCACCATCACCGGATAACCCGCCGCCACTTGGGTCAACAGCGCGGGCAAATTGCTGTCCAGCGGATACACCACCATGCCGTACTCGCGGGCAAGGTTTTGCAGATTCTGCTGCAATTTGTCTTCGGCACCCGGCAGGTGCAATGGTTTCTCGAGCAGCCCCGGGGTAATCACGATGCCCTGCTGCGACAACAGGCTGGCCAGCACTTGCGGCCCACTCTGATTGGCTTCGCCGCGATAGAACGTGCCGCTGAGTTCGACCCGTTCCGGCAGACGTTTGACCTCGGGCGCCACAGTGCCTGCACACCCGGCCAACACGGCCGCACAACCCGCCACCAGCAGTGCCGCACGAATTCGAGAAAATACCTGCACCATCGTCACTCTCTGTTCAGACGCCGGTCATCGTGTTCCGGCAACGCCTGCGATCATAGAGCCGCGTCAGGCTGCGGTATAGCCTTAAGCGGCAGACACATCGATTGCATAGAGCAAACTGATTGGTCGCAATCGACCTTTGGTCAATAGTCTGAAACACCCCATTGTCTAGACTGTCACTGAAACAGAGCGAATTGAAAAAGTGTGGGCCCGATGCAGGGCGAAGAGGAGGCACTGATGAGCCTGACCATGACCATCGTAATGTTGATTGCCGGCTGGCTGGCCGTGGCCGCTGCCATGTTGTGGGGGGTGCTGCGGGTTTCGCGGCGCCACCATCACCATCCGGTTCAGCCTGTTGCGGTTCAGAAAACCGAGAAGCACAGCCCGCGTCACGCAACTGCGCATTGAGGCCAAACTTTAAAAGCAAAAGCCCCTCACCCTAGCCCTCTCCCGGAGGGAGAGGGGACTGACCGAGTTGTTTTTTCGAGCTACGCCGACCTGAAAGACCAGGTTGAATACACGTTTAAAAAACACACAAAGCGGCTCCCTTTCCCCCTCTCCCTTGGGAGAGGGCCGGGGTGAGGGGCTGGTTCTATCCCGCACTGCAAATCTTGATTCAAAAAAAACCGCCTGTTCTCTAAGAGTTCAGGCGGTTTTTGTACTTTAAGCAGTTACGCCTGCTCAGCCAGCTTCTTCTGCTTCGACCGACGCGACATCATGTTCAGCACTTCAATCGAAGCCGAGAACGCCATCGCCGCGTACACATAACCTTTCGGTACATGGGCACCGAAGCCTTCAGCGATCAAGGTCATACCGATCATGATCAGGAAGCCCAGGGCCAGCATCACCACCGTCGGGTTATCGTTGATGAACTTGGCCAGCGGCTCAGCAGCAAACAGCATCACCAGTACCGACACCACTACCGCGATGATCATGATCGGCAAGTGTTCGGTCATGCCGACCGCGGTAATGATGCTGTCGATCGAGAACACCATGTCGAGCATCAGGATCTGGCCAATAGCGGCAGCGAAACCGAGGGTAACCGTCGAGGTCGCCGACTTCGGATCTTCCGGTGCCGGGTCCATGCTGTGATGGATCTCGGTCGTGGCTTTCCAGACCAGGAACAGACCACCAGCAATCAGGATCATGTCCTTCCAGGAGAAGGCCTGACCCAGGATTTCGATCACCGGCGCAGTCAGTTGCACGATGAAGGCGATGGTGCTCAACAGCGCCAGACGCAGGATCAGCGCCATGCCGATACCGATGCGGCGCGCCTTCTGCTGGTACTGCTTGGGCAATTTGTTGGTCAGGATCGAGATAAAGATCAGGTTATCGATGCCGAGCACGATTTCCATCACCACCAATGTGGCCAAAGCAACCCAAGCGGTGGGGCTGGCGGCGAGCTGTAACAGATATTCCATGGGTCAGTCCTGACTCTGTGTAAGACGAATTAGATGGTCTTGGAGGAAGATTCGGATTGTTCCGCGTCTTTTTCCGGTGTTTCTTTTTTCTCGATCAGTCCGCCAGTGGCATCACTCAGGGCTTGTTCGGCGGCCTTGTGGGTCTCGTCGATCGCTTGCTTGGCGCTTTCGGCAGCCTTGCCCATCAGTTGCTGGGCGCTTTTTTCAGCCTGATCGCAACCGGCCAGAAGCAGTAAAGACGTAAACATCAATGCTGGGATTGTATATTTCATAAGGTTTCCTTCGAATGAACAGACAGGCTCACAGACCGGCCGTCGATGGCTGGGCATTCTAGGGAGATGAACACTTCAGGAAAATTCGTATTTTTAGCGGCTATACTTCGGTTTTCACGAACTGTAGAACGTCATGCTCAATTACCGACAACTGCATTACTTCTGGGTCGTAGCCAAGACCGGCAGCATTGTGCGCGCCTGCGAGCAACTGAACCTGACCCCACAAACCATCAGCGGGCAGATTTCTTTGCTCGAACAGACTTACGGCATCGAGTTATTCAGACGGGTTGGCCGGCAACTCGAATTGACCGAGGCCGGAAGACAAGCCCTGCCCTACGCCGAGCAGATGTTCCAACTCGGCGGCGAATTGGAACTGATGCTGCGCGCGCAACCCAACGAACAACAGATCCTGTTCCGCGTCGGCGTGGCAGACGTGGTGCCCAAGTCCATCGTCTATCGCCTGATCGCGCCGACGATGGAGCTGAACGAACCGCTGCGCATCACCTGCCGCGAAGACAAACTCGAGCGTTTGCTGGCCGATCTGGCGATCCAGCGCCTAGATTTGGTGATTTCCGACAGCCCGATGCCCTCGCACCTCGACATCAAGGGCTACAGCCAGAAGCTCGGTGAGTGCGGAATCAGCTTCTTCGCCACCCCTGAACTGGCAGCCAGATACGGTCAGGATTTTCCACGCAGCCTGCACGGCGCACCGCTGTTGATCCCCGGCGCAGAAACTGTGGTGCGCAGCCGCTTGCAGCGCTGGTTTGCCGAGCAGCAGATCCAGCCGCAAATCGTTGGGGAGTTTGATGACAGTGCCTTGATGCAGGCCTTCGGCCAATCCGGCAGCGGGATTTTTATCGGCCCGAGCGTGATTGCCGATGAAGTGAAGCGCCAGTACGGCGTCGAGCTGATTGGCCAGACCGATGCGGTGACCGAGTCGTTCTATGCCATTTCGGTGGAGCGCAAGGTCAAGCACCCCGGCATCGTTGCGATTACCGAAGGTGCCCGACGCGAGCTGTTTACTGCCTTATGAGGCCTCGGCGCACATCTCGCGCGGCTTGAGCGTCATCAGCACCATGGCGAGGAACACCGACAGCAAGATGAATCCGGCGGCGGCAAAGCCGAGGAAACCCAGCCCTGCGCTGTCGATGACCCGACCACCAACAATGGCGCCCAGGCCGATCCCCAGATTGGCCCCGGCGATGTTCAACGAAGCGGCAAAGGCCGGCGCTTCCGGCGCGGCTTTCATCAGGCGCACATGGCTGACCAGGAACAACGCAGCCTGAGTCACGCCCCAAATCCCCATGGCCACCGCCAGCCCCAGCGGCGAATGAATGTTCGGCACCAGCGAGACCATGCCGGCAATCATGAATGCACAGAACAACACCGACGCCCCCAGCGGATGCCGGTCCACCGCGCGACCACCCAGCGAATTGCCGATCAGCCCTACCGCGCCGAAGGCCATCAGGCACCAACCGACCACGGTGCCGTTGAACCCGGCGAGGCGCTCAAGAATGTCGGCCAGATACGTGTAAGCGGTAAACATGCCGCTGAACACCAGGATCGACAGGACGATGTGGCCGATCATCAACGGGCTGCGCAGGATCTTGAACTGCGAGCGGAAGCTGACCTGATGCTGGTGCAGGCTGGTTTTCGGCAAGTAGACAAACAGCAACAAAGCCTTGGCAAAGGCGATCACCGCCAGAATACCGAAGGCACTGCGCCAGCCGAAGGCGTCGGAAATCAGCGTGCCGACCGGAATGCCGAACACCGTGGCACAGACAATGCCGAAGCCGATCTTGGCAATCGCGCGACCGGCGAAATCCGGGCCGACGATGTCCACGGCGGTCTCACTGGCCAAGGCCCAGAACACCGGCAGACCGAGCGCCGGAATCAATCGGGCAATCGCCATTACCCAGATATTCGGTGCCAGCGCGGCCACGGTATTGGCCAGGCCAAACATGATCAGGATGCTGATAAACAGCTTGCGCCGCTCGAAACGGGCGAAATACGCGGTCAAGAACGGCCCGAACATGGCCACGGTAAAAGCGAACAGTGTCACCAGCAACCCGGCCTGCGGGATAGTGACTTCAAGGTCTCGGGCAATCGCCGGCAACAAGCCGACGATAACGAATTCCGTGGTCAGCACCGTGAACCCGGCAGCGGACAACAGAAGAATGGGCAACAGCATGCGCAACTCCAGCAAAACGACGACACCAGCGTTGACCCGGAGGCCCGCTGGCAGAGTTTGAAAATAAGGATGCGCAATCTTAACAGAGTGTGTCCGGGCTGACTTGCACAAACCTGTCTATCTGGTTGACTGATCCGGTGGCAGATCGTCACATGCCTGAAGGATAAGGCCTACGCTGTGATAAAGTCCGCGCCCTGAAAAACGTACAGCCTGTTCAACGACCGGTTTATTGGCGTTGATGTCGCGTCAACACTTTCGGTTCGTGGCGGTGGTCTGCCCCTGTTCTGCCATCGCTTTACGCAACCTTGCACCCTATAAAAAATCAGAGATGCCGCTATGACCGCTTCATCCCCTTCTCTATTGCAACGCTTGAAGAACCTGAGCCTGGTCGCTCAGATCCTCATCGGCCTGATCGCCGGTATTGCCTTGGCGATGTTTGCCCCGGACGTGGCAAAAGACACCGCGTTCATCGGCAAAGTGTTCGTCTCGGCGTTGAAAGCCGTCGCGCCGATCCTGGTGTTCGTGTTGGTGATGGCCTCGATTGCCAACCACAAGCACGGCCAGGAAACCCATATCCGCCCGATTCTGTTCCTCTATCTGCTGGGCACCTTCGCCGCAGCAGTGGTGGCCGTGATCGCCAGCATGGCGTTCCCTTCGCATCTGGTGCTGTCCACCGAAAACGTCGCGGTGACCGCGCCGGGTGGCATTGCCGAAGTGTTGCAGAGCCTGTTGCTGAGCGTCGTGGATAACCCGGTGAATGCGCTGATCAACGCCAACTTCATCGGCATTCTGGCCTGGGCGATCGGCATGGGCGTCGCGATTCGCCATGCCGGTGACACCACGCGCGAAGTGCTGGGAGATCTGTCCAACGGCGTGACCTTGATCGTGCGTGTGGTGATTCGCTTTGCACCGCTGGGTATTTTCGGTCTGGTCGCTTCGACACTGGCCACCTCCGGTTTCGGCGCATTGATCGGTTACGCACACCTGCTGGCCGTGCTGCTCGGTTGCATGCTGTTCGTGGCGCTGGTGATGAACCCGCTGATCGTGTTCTGGAAGCTGCGTCGCAACCCGTACCCGCTGACCCTCAAGTGCCTGCGTGAAAGTGGCATTACCGCGTTCTTCACTCGCAGTTCGGCGGCGAACATTCCGGTGAATCTGGAGTTGAGCAAACGTCTGGGTCTGCATGAAGACACCTATTCGGTGTCGATCCCGCTAGGTGCGACCATCAACATGGCCGGTGCGGCGATCACGATTACCGTGTTGACGCTGGCTGCCGTGCACACATTGGGTATTGCCGTGGACATTCCGACGGCGATTCTGCTGAGTGTTGTCGCCGCGATTTGTGCCTGTGGCGCTTCGGGTGTGGCCGGTGGTTCGTTGCTGTTGATTCCGTTGGCGTGCAGCCTGTTTGGCATTCCGAGCGAGATTGCCATGCAGGTGGTGGCGGTCGGTTTCATTATTGGCGTGTTGCAGGATTCGGCAGAGACGGCACTGAACTCGTCGACTGACGTGTTGTTTACCGCAGCGGCGTGTCTGGGTGAAGAAGCGAAAGCCCAGCGCACTGCGTAACAATTGCTGCAATAAAAAGCCCGCCGAGGTGTGAACCCGGGCGGGCTTTTTTGTGGCTGAGATCTTTTCCCCCCTCACCCCAACCCTCTCCCCCCAAGGGGGGCGAGGGGGAAAGGGGGCAGACCGAGTGTTGTTCAAAACCTGAGTTCGACTTGATAGATCAGGTCGGCGTATCTCGAACCAACAACGCGATCAGTCCCCTCTCCCTCCGGGAGAGGGCTAGGGTGAGGGGCTTCTGGCGGTTTAGAACGCGCCCATGTAATCACGTTTGCCCACTTCCACACCGTTATGACGCAGCAGCGCATAGGTGGTAGTGACGTGGAAGAAAAACTGCGGCAAGCCATAAGTCAGCAAGTACGACTGACCGCTGAAGCGCTTCTCTTTCGGCGTGCCCGGACGGGTTACGATTTCGATGCCTTCCTTGCCGTCGATCTGCTCTGGCTTGATCTCGCCGATGAAGGCCAGAACCTTGGCGATCAGCGCTTGCAGCTCGGCGAAGGTGGTTTCTGTGTCGTCGTATTTCGGCAGCTCAACTTCAGCCAGACGTGCCGAGACACCTTTGGCGAAGTCGACGGCGATCTGCACCTGGCGGGTCAGCGGGAACATGTCCGGGAACAGACGGGCCTGCAGAAACGCGTTCGGGTCGATGTTTTTCTCGGTGGCGTGGGCTTCAGCCTTTTTCAGCACATCGCTCAAAGCGTTGAGCATTTGTTGAAAAACCGGGACGGATGCGGCGTACAGGGAAATGGTCATGGCAGTCTCGTGTAGTGGCTGGGTGGAACAAGGAGGCGATTATAGCCATGCTTGATGACCACACGGCTTGCCTTTTGTTTGGCAAGGATTAGGCTAGGCGCCTTCGACTGCAGAGGGAACGCGCGATGACCACAGAACCAGAATCCACCTTCGACGAGCCACGGCTCAACGCCACGGAAATCCGCATCCTCGGCTCGTTGATCGAGAAACAGGCCACCAGCCCGGAAACCTATCCGCTGACGCTCAATGCGCTGGTCACGGCCTGCAATCAGAAAACCAGCCGCGAACCGGTGATGAACCTGACCCAGGGCCAGGTCGGCCAGAGTTTGCGGGCGCTGGAGGGTCGCGGTTTCGCCAAGCTGGTGATGGGCAGTCGTGCCGACCGCTGGGAGCACAAGGTCGACAAGGCGCTGGAGCTGGTGCCGGCGCAGGTGATTCTCAGTGGATTGATGTTTCTGCGCGGCCCACAAACCGTTAATGAGCTGCTGACCCGCAGCGGGCGTATGCATGAATTTGAAGACACCGAGCAAGTGGTGCATCAGCTTGAGCGCTTGATTGCGCGGGGGCTGGCGGTGTTGATTCCGCGCCAGGCCGGGCAGCGTGAAGATCGTTATACCCATGCGCTGGGTGATCCGGCGGATATCGAAGCGATCATGGCGGCACGGCAGAATCCGTCGGATCGCGGTGCGAGCAGCGGTGTTTCGGTTGAGCGCATCGAAGAGCTGGAAGCGCGGATTGCCGCGCTGGAAGAGCGCCTGGCCCGCCTCGAATAATCACCACAAATACATTGTGGGAGCGAGCTTGCTCGCGAATGCGGTGTGTCATTCAACGATGATGTAACTGACACGGCCTATTCGCGAGCAAGCTCGCTCCCACAGGGGTTATTCATCAGGTTTCAGATCCTGGGGTTACTCACCATCCCAGTAATCGACACCATCCGCCTGCCGTGCCACAGCCACAAAACCTGAGGCATTGCCCTCGGCATCGACGTTGAAGTTATCCATCACCGCATATTTGTTCGAATCCGGGTATTCGCAAATTTCCGGCTGCTGCTGGGTGCTCACCGCCAGATAACGCAGTTCGGCCTGGCTGGTGTTGATGATCTGATGGGCCATTTCCGGGCCGCCCGGCGGGCAAGCGATCACATCGCCCTCACGAATCGGAAAACGCTCGGCACCAAGACGCACCTCGCCCTCCCCGGCCACCACATAAAACATCTCTTCGTTGACCCGATGGCTGTGAAACGGACTGCCGCGCATGCCCGGCGGCAAGGCGTACAAGCGATAACCGAGTTTTTGCGAACCCAATTGCTGACCGACGCGGGCCATGCGCTGCTGATAGCGGCCGGCGGTTTCGCCTACCGGGGCCAGGGCTTCGGGCAAGGGTTCGAGTTCGACCTGATGCAGGTTGAGGATGGGCGGATGCATGGGAGCCTCGGTCACGGTTTTTGTGGTGGGCAAGTCTGGGCTTGCTGGGGAGGCAGTATAGGCAATCGAAGTTTGAAACCGAGTCGCGGCCTTAGCGAGCAAGCTCGCTCCCACAGGGGAACGCATTCCAATGTGGGAGCGAGCTTGCTCGCGAAGGGGCCCGCCAGATCAACACAAAACCAAAGAATCAGCTCCGGGCAAACGCCACCGCCGCCGCAAACTGCTCTTCAGTCGGGCGCACGCCGGTGTACAGGACAAACTGCTCCAGCGCCTGAATCGCTATCACCTCAAGCCCGGTAATCACCCGCTTGCCCTCGGCCCGACCACGCACGATCAGCGGCGTCTCCGACGGAATCGCCACCACATCAAACACCGTATCCGCAGCCTTGATCACCTCAGGCTCAAACGCCAACTGCCCCGCCTCCGGCCCGCCATCCATCCCCACTGGCGTAACATTGATCAGCATCTGTGGACGCTCCTCGCCCAGTTCCGCCTGCCAGCGATAACCCAGCGAATCCGCCAACGCACGCCCTGCCCGCTCATTGCGCGCAACAATCAAACCGTTTTTGTAACCACCGTCACGCAGGGCGCTGGCCAACGCTTTGGCCATGCCGCCGCTGCCTCGCAGGGCGAAGGTCGAATCCTTGGGCACCGCGTGGGTTTCCAGCAACTGCGCGACGGCAATGTAATCGGTATTGTAAGCCTTCAGATGGCCGTCGGTATTGACGATGGTGTTGATCGACTGGATCGCCGCTGCCGACGCATCCAGTTCATCGACCAGCGCGATGCACGCTTCCTTGAACGGCATCGACACGCCGCAGCCGCGAATGCCCAAGGCACGAATGCCGCCCACGGCACCCGTCAGATCCTGGCTGCTGAACGCCTTGTAATAGAAATTCAGGCCCAACTGCTCATACAAATGGTTATGAAAACGCAGACCGAAATTGCCTGGGCGCCCTGACAGGGACATGCACAGCTGAGTGTCTTTGTTCGGGTTCATCTGCATGAAACTTCTCCTTCAAACGCACTTTCGGATAGACGGGATTAGCCAGCCCATCGGGTTCTGAACGATCATTGAGGCCTGTTTTAAAGGTATCTTTTGGCCCTTGCCTGGCCCGGTAAAGAAGCCGGTACAGACCTTACACAAAATTTACCCAGCGGCTGTGCTGATTTTCAGAATTTCGCTGTCTTAGAAGTATCCCCGCGACAACTGTGGGCCTGGTGCAGGCCCTGCCGCCGGGTCGAAGAACCGAGGACTTATCATGATTCGTAAACTCCCCATTCTGGCCTTGCTGATTGGCGCACTCGCTGTCACAGGTCAGGCAGAAGCCGGTGGTGGCCACGGCTGGCAAGGCCCTGCGGTGTTTGGCGCGATCGTCGGCTCGGCCATCATCGGCTCGGCACTGATCAACCAGGATCGGCCGGTGTATGTGCAACAACAGCCGGTTTATGTTCAACCGCAACCGGTCTACGTGCAGCAGCCACCACCACCGGTCTACTACCAGCCGGCGCCGGTGTATGTGCAACAGCCGGTTTACATCCAACAGGCCCCCGTCTACTACGGCCCGCCTCGCGGTTATTACGGTCGACCACATGGCTACTATGGCGGTCCACGCTGGTAACCAAAAAACAGAGCCCCGCTTTATAGCGGGGCTTTTTTATGACCGTTGGTCGGCGAGCGTCTGAAAAAATCTCGCCAAGGTCGCTGTGAGGACAGTTTCACCGGCTAAAGTCGGCATGATTGACTCGACCGTTATGTAGATTTCCACAAAACGGTCACTTATTTGTCATGACGGAACCGCAATCTGAATCCGTCCGTAAACAACAGGTTGATAACAACAAGGACGACTGTATGCCAACACAAAACCCGCACCGCATCGTCGGCCTGTGCACCTCAAGCAAGGTGTACAGCGCGCTGACCGAACTCAAGCACCTGGAAGGCCATCGCTGCGCGAAATTTCTCTCGCTGCTGGCGGAAAACCTGGTGCACAAGGGTTTGCTCAACGAACGCGAAGTCATGCACATGCTTGATCAAGTGGTCGACTGAAGCCTCAATGGCGTCAATGACTACTATCGAAAGCGTTGATTGTCCGTAGAAGCGGCGAATCTCTAAGGTAGCTCCATTGTTAGATGGAGGTACTCGTCATGGCTCAGGTTCAAATCATGTCCGTTATCGGCAGCGCCGTTCCCGCCTCGCTCAGAGCATCGGGCTTGCTCGCCTGCTGGTATCTGATGCGCGACGGTGAAGCGATCAGCGGCCCGCTCACTTCGCTGCCCGCCGCGCAGGCACTGTCGCAGAAGATCGTCAGCGAGCCGTTTCGCGCTTAAGGCAGTTGCACCTTGGGCTTGGTCTCGGCGAAAAGCGCCCAGCTCGACATGAACAGCGCCGCGATCAGCGGGCCGATCACAAAGCCGTTGAGGCCGAACACTGCCAGACCGCCAAGGGTCGAGATCAGAATCATGTAATCGGGCATTTTGGTGTCCTTGCCCACCAGAATCGGTCGCATCACGTTGTCCACCAAACCGATCACAAACACCCCGAACAAGCCCAGAACCACGCCTTGCCAGATCATCCCGCTGAGCAGGAAATACACCGCGACCGGCGCCCAGACAATCCCCGCGCCCACTGCTGGCAGCAGCGACAAAAACCCCATCAACACCGCCCAGAGCAATGCGCTGGGGATGTCGAGAAACCAGAAAATCGCTCCGCCCAGCGCGCCTTGAGTCACCGCGACTACGAGATTGCCCTTCACCGTCGCCCGTACCACGCGGTTGAACTTCAACTGCAAGCGCCGCTTGTGGCCTTCCTCCAGTGGCACGGCGGTGCGCACTTTGCGCGCCAGTTCGGCGCCGTCGCGCAAGAAGAAAAACAGCAGGTACAACATGATGAAAAAACTCACCACGAACTCGAACGTACCCTGACCAAAACTGAACGCTTGAGTGGCCAGGACCTGACTGCCCTGCATCGCCGACTTGACGATTTTCTCACGCAGGCCATTGAGTTCGCCCATGCCGAAGCGGTCAAGCAAGTGCTGAAAGTACGGCGGCAGGCTGTGCTTGAACTGCGCCAGATACGCGGCAATGTCCAGCTCGCCGCTTTCGATGTTCTTGTAGACCGCCGCGCCTTCCTGCACCAGCAGCACACTGAGGATGATCACCGGCAGAATCGCGATCACCAGGCAGATCGATAAGGTACACAGCGACGTCAGATTGCGCTGCCAGCCGAATTTCGCCTGCAGCCGGCGTTGCATCGGCGCAAATACAATGCCGAGAATCACCGCCCAGAACACCGCGCCGTAGAACGGCAAGAGGATCCAGATAAACGCCACCGTGACCAGCAACAACAGCACGGTGAGGGATTTGAATTGAAGGCTTTTTTCGTTCATGTCCGATCCATGTCAGTCAGGCGTCATGCACGCCCCGATGCTTAGTCAACCGGGGCCTGCACGAGTGCCATCTTTATTCATGGAGCATAGATCCAGATCAACAAACCCTCACCACACCTGACTTACCCTGCCGCGCTTTTGCGACCGACACCGCCATGACCTCTATCCTAGCCGCCCCCGAACTGCTCGCTCCCGCCGGCACCCTGAAAAACATGCGCTACGCCTTCGCCTACGGCGCCGATGCAGTCTATGCCGGTCAGCCGCGTTATAGCCTGCGGGTGCGCAACAACGAGTTCGATCACGCCAACCTGGCGTTGGGCATTCGTGAAGCCCAGGCGCAGGGCAAGCGCTTCTACGTGGTGGTCAATATCGCCCCGCACAACGCCAAACTGAAAACCTTTCTCAAGGATCTGGCGCCGGTGATCGAAATGGCGCCGAATGCGCTGATCATGTCCGACCCGGGGCTGATCATGCTGGTACGCCGACACTTTCCGCACATGCCTATTCACCTGTCGGTGCAGGCCAATACGGTGAACTGGGCGAGCGTCGAGTTCTGGCAGCAGATGGGATTGAGCCGGATCATCCTGTCGCGGGAATTGTCGCTGGAGGAAATCGGCGAAATCCGCGAACAGGTGCCGGGCATGGAGCTGGAAGTGTTCGTTCACGGCGCACTGTGCATGGCCTATTCCGGGCGCTGTCTGCTCTCGGGTTACATGAACAAGCGCGATGCCAATCAGGGCACCTGCACCAATGCCTGTCGCTGGAAATACTCGGCGCAAGAGGCCACGGAAAACCAGCTCGGCGAAATCGTCCAGACCTTCCAGCCCGAGCCGACCCTGGGCCTCGGCGCGCCCACCGATCAGGTGTTCCTGCTGCAGGAAGCGAATCGTCCTGATGAGTTGATGCCGGCGTTCGAAGACGAGCACGGCACTTACATCATGAATGCCAAGGACCTGCGCGCAGTGCAGCATGTTGAGCGCCTGACGCGCATGGGCGTGCATTCCTTGAAGATCGAGGGGCGGACCAAATCGCACTTCTATTGCGCGCGCACCACCCAGGTGTATCGCCGGGCGATTGATGATGCGGTGGCCGGGCGTGAGTTTGATCGTAGCCTGATGACCGATCTGGAGTCACTGGCGCAGCGTGGCTACACCGAGGGTTTTCTGCGCCGGCATGTGCATGACGAGTATCAGAATTATCAGAATGGAAGTTCGGTATCGGAGCGTCAGCAGTTCGTGGGTGAGTTGACTGGTGAGCGACGGGATCGGCTGGCTGAGGTCAAGGTTAAGAATCGCTTTGCACTGGGTGATCATCTGGAATTGATGACGCCCACGGGCAATTTTCATTTTGATTTGCATGAGTTGCAGAGTGTTAAGGGTGAGGCTATCGAGGTGGCGCCGGGGGATGGGCATACGGTTTATCTGCCGATTCCGGAGGGGGTGGATTTGCGGTTTGGGTTATTGATGCGGGATCTGCGGGGTGCCTGAGAAGCCCCTCACCCTAGCCCTCTCCCAGAGGGAGAGGGGACTGATTGGGGGATATTGGAGAGATCCACCGACCTGAAAATTCGTCGGTGAATCCACAATCGACTTTTCTGATCAAGAAGATTGGACTTGGCCGAATCCATAATCGACTCGATTGTTCAGCTTGTCTAAATCCATAATCGACTCGATCGATCAGGTCGGCGTATAACCCGAGACACCGCGGTCGGCCCCCTCTCCCTCCGGGATAGGGCTGGGGTGAGGGTAGCGTCTCCTACGCAACAAACTCCTCCCGCAACATCGCCACAAACGCCTCCCGCGCCGGGTGCACCCCGGCGTTTTCATGCCAGTAGAACAGGTTGTCCACGGCCGTCAGCTCCGCAAACTCATACCCCACACACCCAGCCCCTTTCGCGTACTGCTCAAACACGCCCTTGGGCACCAGCGCCACCCCTGCCCCGGCACTCACACAACCCACAATCGCACCATAACTGGCGAGACTGACGATCGGCAGCGACAACCCCTGACGCAACAACCAATGCTCCAGCGCCGCCCGATACGGACAACCCTGCGGCCACATGAACACGGTTTTGTCCTGCAGATCGTCGATGCCGCGCACCGCTCCGAAGGAGGTCGATGCAATCAGCAGCAATTCTTCGCGATACATCGGCGTGCGCCTGAGCTGCGAACGTTCGACATCCACCGCGACAATCGCCCCGTCGAGACGATGGCTGACGGTGTCGTCGAGCAACTGCCCCCACGTGCCGGTGGTGAGTTCCAGCGCCACCTGCGGATAGCGCTTGTGAAACTTTGCCAGCAAGCGCGGCAAGCGCCCGGTCGCCGAAGATTCGATCGCGCCAATGCGCAACGGCCCGGACGGTTCGGATGAAGGATCAACCGCACGTTTGGCCTCGGCGGTCAGCGCCAGAATCTTTTCCGCATAGGCGAGAAACGTCTGCCCCGCCGGACTGATGCGCAACCCGCGTCCCTCACGCAGAAACAGCGCAACGCCCAGTTCCGCCTCGAGCGCCTTGATTCGCGCAGTGATGTTCGACGGCACGCAGAACAGCTTTTCCGCCGCCCGCGCAATGCTGCCGAGCTCGGCTACGGTCTTGAACATACGGATTTGTGCCAGCTCCATATCCATCACTCTGAGTGAACATTGCGAGCAGTATAAGTCAGTTGTGGCGAATGATTGGCGACCCGGATACTCGGCGCATCAACACCACTGAGCGCCTGATCATGCCGCACCCTTCCCCACTGAAAATCCTTCTGGCGATGGCGTTTGTCGTTGCTTGCTGGGCCTATTCGCCGACCGGTATTCACATCGGCCTGCAAGCCTACGACCCCGGACATCTGGCGTTGCTGCGGTTTCTGTTGGCGTCGTTGTTCATGGCGCTGATCGCCGTGTTTAAAGGCATTCGCCTGCCGCACTGGCGCGATGCGCCGCTGTTGTTTGCCCTGGGTTTTTTCGCCGTCAGCCTGCACCACGTCGCTTTGAACATCGGCCAGCAAAGCGTCAGTGCCGGCGCTTCCAGCGTGTTAGCGCAATCGAGCCCGCTGTTCAGCACGTTGCTGGCGCGGTTCTTGTTCAAGGATCGGGTCAGCGCCTGGCGTTGGGGCTGTGTGTTGCTTGGTTTTGTCGGCGTGGTGATCGTGGTCAGCGGCGATAAGGGCTTGGGCGCTATCGATGTGCATGCACTGCTGATCCTGTTGGCGGCGGTTTCATGGAGCGTTTACTTCGCTCTGCAAAAACACCATGCACGGCGTTACGACGGTTTCAGTCTGGCGTGTTACGCGGTGTGGTCGGGGACGTTGATGCTGCTGATTTATCTGCCGGGGCTGAGTGACGCCGTGATAAATGCGCCGCGGCGGGTGCAGTGGGCGGTGTTGGCGTTGGGCGTGTTTCCCAGTGCGCTGGCTTATCTGGCTTGGGGCTTTGTGCTCAAACATGTGGATTTGAGCCGGGCGACGATGACGTTGTATCTGATACCGCCGACGGCGATGGGGATTGCGTCGGTCGGGCTGGGCGAGCGGCCGCCACTGATGGTGCTGGTGGGGTCGGTGGTGGTGTTGATCAGTGTGTTGGCGTTGAATCTGGAGCGGCGGGTTGTGGGTGTTCGGGCAGTTGGGGTCTGATCTCGGATTTGGATTGAAGCCAATTCCGCAATCGCGAGCAGGCTCACTCCTACAATGGGCAGTGGGTGTACATAGAGTCTGTGCATGCCACAAAACCTTGTAGGAGTGAGCCTGCTCGCGATGAGGCCGGCAAACTCAACATAAAACCCAGGTTTAGCGCCGATCATCCGACAACGGCGTCGGCTCATCCGCGGGCGGCACATCCTCATCATCAGCCGCCGGATCCTGCCAGTCCTCCGGCCGATCAGCATCGCTCAACGGATCACGCCCCGGGTTCATCCCCGGCGGTGCATCGTGATCGGCCAGTGTCGGTTCATCGGTACCGGGCAGCGGCCGGGTTGGATCGGTCGGCAGCACACCGCCCTGAAACAGCAAATCATTAGCCATGACACACCTCACTCAGGAGGTCCGGAATACCCGGGCCGTACAACTTGGAATCAGCCCTGTGTACCGCGTGCTATCGAACAGACCAACGGCGCTCAACCCTGCGCGGAAAATCGGTCGCGGCTGTTGGTCAGGTGCAGCCACATTGCAGCACGCGCGGCATCCGCATCCTGACGCTTGATCGCGTTCAGAATCGCCTCATGTTCCAAGTGGGCCAGTTGCCCGAGCTTGCTCAGATCCGCCGCACCGCGTTCAGCAGCATTGATCCGGTTACGTGGAATCATCGCACTGCCCAGGTGTTGCATGATTTCGCTGAAGCAGACGTTGCCGGTGGCTTCGGCGATCAGCAGATGAAAGCGTCGATCGGCCTCGACGCAACTGTCGTTGTTGTCGAGCAGCCGTTGATAGTCATCCAGCGCCTGACGCATTTGCAGCAGTTGCTGCTCGGTACGCCGTTGCGCCGCCAGCGCCGCCGCTTGGGTTTCCAGGCCCAGACGCAGTTCGAGAATGCTGCGCACACCGAGTGCGGTATCGACATTCAGGCGCAAGCCCTGCTCCGGCGCACGCTCGATGACAAACGTGCCGATGCCGTGGCGCGTCTCCACCAACCCGGAGGCCTGCAATTTGGAAATCGCCTCGCGCACCACCGTACGGCTGACGCCGTGTTCCTGAACGATGGAATTCTCCGACGGCAGCTTGTCGCCGGGCGACAGCTGACCAAGAAGAATGCTCTGGGTGAGTTTCTCCACCAGATCATGAGCGAGGTTGTGCGCACGTTTGCGAGCGGGGGCGTCGAGGTCTTCTTGCATGGTCGGTTCCGGTGATCGGGGCTTGTCGATCGTAGCATTGCGAGGCTTGCTGACGGGATTGATTCTAGCGCCTCAACTTGTATGACAACATTCAAATAGATCGAAAGAAATCAGGACATCTTGAAGATTACTCGTGCGCAGCCGGGGAAATTTATCGCGCCCATAAAGGTGAAAAACCCAATAAACGCTAGGACAAAATACCAAAAAGCATAAGAAACCGGCCTTCCAGAGAAAATTAATCGACCCTCCCCACTTGTAGGACAAAAAATCTCAGTTGTATGATGTCTATCAACAACGCAGTACTCGCCCTACCCCGCATAAAAATAATCAGTGGGAGAAAACCAAGTGAAAACCTCCGTCTCCGGGATGAACGAGGGCGTCGATTCGACACTCGCGTCGGCCATCTCGAAAGTAAAACGCCACGTCCTGCCGCTCTTCGTGATCATGTTCATCGTCAATTACATTGACCGGGTGAACATCGGTTTCGTCCGCACCCACATGGAACACGACCTGGGCATTGGTGCCGCCGCTTACGGCTTCGGCGCCGGTCTGTTCTTCATCGGTTACGCGCTGTTCGAAGTCCCGTCGAACATGCTTCTGCAAAAAGTCGGCGCACGCATCTGGCTGACCCGCATCATGTTCACCTGGGGCCTGGTTGCCGCCGGCATGGCGTTTATCCAGAACGAAACCCACTTCTATGTCTTGCGCTTTTTGCTCGGCGTTGCCGAAGCGGGGTTCTTTCCCGGGGTGATCTACTACTTCACCCGTTGGCTGCCCGGCGCCGAACGCGGCAAGGCGATTGCGATCTTCCTCAGCGGCTCCGCCGTGGCCTCGTTGATCTCCGGCCCGTTGTCCGGTCTGCTTCTGCAAATCAACGGGCTGGGCATGCACGGCTGGCAATGGATGTACTTCATTGAAGGGATGTTCTCGGTGTGCCTGTGCGTGTTTGTCTGGTTCTGGCTCGACGCCAAACCCCACGACGCGAAATGGCTGACCCGCGCCGAACAGGACGCACTGGTCAACGCCATCGACGCTGAACAGAAGGCCCGCGAAGCCGCGACACCGATCCGACCATCGATGGGCAAACTGCTCAAGGACCGCCAGATCATCTTGTTTTGCCTGATCTACTTTTTCATTCAGTTGACCATCTACGCCGCGACCTTCTGGCTGCCGAGCATCATCAAGAAAATGGGCGAGATGAGCGACTTCCAGGTCGGCCTGTTCAACTCGATTCCGTGGTTGCTGTCGATCATCGGCATGTACGCCTTCGCCTCGTTCTCGGCCAAGTGGAAACACCAACAGGCGTGGGTCGCCACCGCCCTGTTGATCGCCGCTGCGGGGATGTTCATGTCGACCACCGGCGGGCCGATTTTTGCCTTCGTTGCGATCTGCTTTGCCGCGCTGGGTTTCAAATCCGCTTCGTCACTGTTCTGGCCGATTCCCCAAGCGTATCTGGATGCCCGCATCGCGGCGGCGGTGATCGCGTTGATCAACTCGGTCGGCAACCTCGGCGGCTTCGTCGCGCCGACCACGTTCGGCCTGCTCGAAGAACACACCGGCTCGATTCAGGGCGGCCTCTATGGCCTGGCCGCGACCTCGATCATTGCCGCGATCATTGTCTTCTTCGCGCGCACCACACCGAAACCTGCTGCTGATATAGCCGTGGCCGATGCCGCGCCAAAGCACGCCTGACGTCCATTTTTAAAGATTGCGTATTAAAAGGATAAGAACATGACCGCACACGACACCGCCAAAGCCCCGATCATCACCGACATGCAAGTCATCCCGGTGGCCGGCCATGACGGCATGCTGCTCAATCTGAGCGGCGCCCACGGGCCGTTTTTCACCCGCAACATCGTTATTCTCAAAGACAACGCCGGCCACACCGGCGTCGGCGAGGTGCCCGGTGGCGAGCGCATTCGACAGACGTTGGAAGATGCACGCAGCCTGGTGGTCGGCAGCCCGATCGGCACCTGGCAGAAGATTCTGAATCAAGTGCGCCAGACCTTCGCTGACCGCGATGCCGGCGGTCGCGGTCTGCAGACGTTCGATCTGCGCATCACCATTCACGCCGTGACCGGACTTGAAGCCGCGCTGCTCGATCTGCTCGGTCAGCATCTCGACGTACCGGTGGCGGCGCTGCTCGGCGAAGGTCAGCAACGCGACGAAGTGAAGATGCTCGGTTATCTTTTTTACGTTGGCGATCAGCGCGAAACCGACCTCGCCTATCGCAGCGAACCGGATGCCGACAACGACTGGTTCCGCGTGCGTCACGAGAAGGCAATGACCGCCGAAGCCGTGGTTCGCCTCGCCGAAGCGGCCCATGCGAAATACGGTTTCAAGGACTTCAAGCTCAAGGGCGGTGTGCTCAGCGGCGATGCCGAAATCGAAGCGGTGACGGCGCTGGCTGAACGCTTTCCTGATGCGCGCATCACCCTCGATCCGAACGGCGCGTGGTCACTGAAAGAAGCCATTCGTTTGTGCCGCGACCAGCATCAGGTGCTGGCCTACGCCGAAGACCCGTGCGGTGCGGAAAACGGTTATTCCGGCCGCGAAGTGATGGCTGAGTTTCGCCGTGCCACCGGGCTGAAAACCGCCACCAACATGATCGCCACTGACTGGCGTGAAATGGGTCATGCGATCCAGTTGCAGTCGGTGGACATCCCGCTGGCCGACCCGCATTTCTGGACCATGCAGGGATCGGTGCGTGTGGCGCAGATGTGCCATGAATGGGGCCTGACCTGGGGTTCGCATTCCAACAACCACTTCGACATCTCGCTGGCGATGTTCACCCATGTCGCCGCTGCTGCGCCGGGCGAGATCACCGCCATCGACACCCACTGGATCTGGCAGGACGGCCAACGGTTGACCAAGGCACCGTTGCAAATTGTCGATGGTCTGGTGCAGGTGCCGAAGAAGCCGGGACTGGGTGTCGAGCTGGATATGGACCAGGTGGCCAAGGCTCATGAGCTGTATAAAGGCATGGGCCTCGGCGCACGCGATGACAGCGTGGCGATGCAGTTTCTGATTCCGGGGTGGAAGTTCGATAACAAGCGGCCGTGTCTGGTGCGCTGAAACTGATATCCAATCCACCATTGCCCCCTGTGGGAGCGAGCTTGCTCGCGAATGCGGTGTGTCATAGACAGTAATGTTGACTGACCTGCCCCTTTCGCGAGCAAGCTCGCTCCCACAGGGTTTTACGCTAGACGGAAGCCTGTAGCAGCCACTCCTTGAACGCACTCATCGCCGCCGTTTCCGGGCGCGACTGCAACCGCGTCAACCAATAACTCCCCGTGATGATCTCAATCGCAAAAGGCTGACAAATCGCCTCCGCCGCCAGTTGCCGGGCGAACATCAGCGGCGGCGCCAACGCCACCCCGCTGCCCTGCAACGCCGCCTCCATCATCGCCAACGATGAATCGAAAACAATGCTCTGCGGCGGCGCTGCATGGGTTGCCAACCCGGCAGCCTGAAACCACTCCGGCCATTCATCGGTGCGATAGGAACGCAGCAAGGTCTGTTGCAGCAAATCCCCCGGCGAATGCAATTGCCGAACGATTTCCGGCACGCACAACACCGACAGCGGCGCATCGAGCAAACGCGTCGCCTCAATGCCATGCCACGCCCCGGCGCCAAAGCGGATCGCATAATCGAGCCCTTCTGCCGCGACATCCACGCGATTGTTGTTGGTCGACAGCCGCAAATCTATGAGCGGATGTTTCGCCCGGAAGTCCGCCAGCCTCGGCAACAGCCAACCCACGGCGAAGGTACCGACCGCGCCGACCGTCAACATTTCGCGGTACTGTCCACCGGCAAGGCGTTCGAGAATCTGCGCGATGTGATCGAACGAGGTGCTCAGCACCGGTAGCAAAGTTTCGCCCTCGCTGGTCAGCATCAGCCCACGGGGCAGGCGTTTGAACAGGGTTACGTTAAGTTGCGCCTCAAGGCTTTTCACCTGATGGCTGACAGCAGCCTGGGTAACGCACAGCTCCACGGCTGCGCGGGTGAAGCTCAAATGACGTGCGGAGGCTTCAAAGGCGCGTAGAGCGTTGAGCGGCAATTGCGGTCGAATCATGCCCAGTCCCAAATTTTTCTAATGGCTCGTGCGAGTTTTCGTCGTTTGTCGATTGGCGCCGCGCTGACTAGATTGACGGCGCTGATCAGTCGCCCAACGAAATAATCGCCCGCAGTGTAGCGGGATAACGTCATCAACACTCATGGAGAGTGGTTCACTCATGTCATCCATTCAATCGAGCAAAGTCATTTCCTGCGCTGCTTTCGGTCTGTTTTTTGGCACTACATCGTGCCTCGCAGCCGCGCCCGACGCTGCGCAGCTGCAAGCATTGGTCAACGACGCGGTAACGCCCGTGATGCAACAACAGAACATTCCCGGCCTGAGCGTGGCACTGACCATCAACGGTCAGCCGCATTACTTTAACTACGGCGTCGCCAACAAAGACACTCGGCAAACAGTCAGCAAAAACACCCTGTTCGAAATCGGCTCGGTGAGCAAAACCTTCACCGCCACCCTCGCCGGTTACGCCCAAGCGACCGGCAACCTGGATCTGTCGACCAAGGCCAGTCAGCTCTGGCCTGAATTGAAAGGCAGTGCCTTCGACAACATCAGCGTGGTGCAACTGGGCACCTACAGTGCCGGCGGTTTGCCTCTGCAATTCCCGGCGCAATGGGATTCGTCTGACAAGATGCTCGGCTATTTCCAACAGTGGAAACCGGTTTATCCGGCAGGCAGCCATCGCCAGTACTCCAACCCGAGTTTGGGTTTGTTCGGTTATCTGGCCGCGAAAAGCCTGGGCCAACCGTTTGATCAGGCGATGACACAAACCCTGCTGCCGAAACTCGGTTTGCAGCACACCTACCTCAGCGTGCCGGCCGCGCAGATGAGCCTGTATGCCCAAGGCTATGACAAGAACGACAAACCGGTGCGTGTCACCCCCGGTGCGCTGGACGCGCAGGCCTACGGTGTAAAAACCAGCGCCGTGGACATGCTGCGTTACGTGCAGGCCAACCTGAAACCTGAAACGCTGGAAGCTTCCCTGCAAAAAACCATCGCCAACATCCACACCGGGTACTACACGGTTGGCGACATGACCCAAGGTCTGGGTTGGGAAATGTACCGCTACCCGATCAGCCTCGATCGTTTGCTGGCGGGCAACTCGACGGGAATGGTCATGGAGGCGCACAAGGTGCAGTGGCTGAATCCGCCGCAACCGCAGCCGCATGACATGCTGATCAACAAGACCGGCTCGACCGGTGGCTTCGGGGCTTACGTGGCGTTTGTGCCGAGCAAGGATGTTGGCATCGTGATCATGGCCAACAAGAACTTCCCGATTCCTGAGCGGGTGAAGATCGCCCACAAAATCCTCAGCGCTGTCGCTGACTGAAAATCAAAAGATCGCAGCCTGCGGCAGCTCCTACAAGATCGGGTTTTCACTCGGTCGATGTAGGAGCTGCCGCAGGCTGCGATCTTTTGTCTTTAAAGCTGCGCCTGCAACTTCCAGCCGATGACATCCATCAAGTCGCAACTATCCCGCAACGGAATAGCCATCACCCGGGCGAAATCCTGTAGCAGCAAGGCATCATGTCCCATGCCGTCACCCAACGTCAGTGTCTCCATCAACTGCGTCACACAGCGCAAACGGTAAGCCGCCGTGCCATGCAGCACATCCACCGGTGCTTCGCGGTCGATCAACAGAGCGGGAATCTTGCAGTCGATCCCGGTCAGCGGAATGTATCGCGTCATGTTTGAACCTCCCTGCTCAATGTTGCGTCGCCGCTGGTGGATCGAGATTGTCCAGCGCACGGTTGACCAGCAACTCGCCAAGCACGGCCAACTGCTGAATCGACAAGGCGAGACTGCGCGGCGAGCCTTGGAGCTCATCGGCCAGGTCGGTGGTCAGGACATTCAGCGAAGCGAGAGTTTCGCAAGCGTGGCAGAGCAGCGTGGGCGTATCGATATCGGGGAGGATGGTGAAGAGGTGGCTGATGGGATCGGGGTGACGGGGGTTGCGTAAGCGGGGGTTGTTGGCGTCGAAGGATCCTGAATCCATGGGGGATTCGGGGGGATTTGGCGTTGGTTTTTTCATGTATGAAGTACCGTAGTGAATTGTAGGAAAAACTACCTTTCTCACTTCCACATGAGGGTGGCAGCTGTACGCAGGTGTGGAAGACCAGGCCAATCCACCAAAACCCGGCGCACTCGAAAGTGCCCCTGCGCACAGCCGCCAAAAACGCGGCGATGTTGACATAAATAACGTCGACATGCGCTTTTGAGACATTGATGGATGTAACCGACAACCGGACTTCCACGTCCGACCACTGTGTTTTGCAGCGGCCCAAGAAGACTATCCCTCCTCCCCCAACCCCACCAGTTCATCACCGCCGCCGCGACTTGCAGGAAAAGTCCGACAAGGTTGAAGGGCTTTGCGTCGGAGCATTCGGAAACAGAAAAGGGGCGAGAAGATTGAATCCTCTCGCCCCTTCGACGTGAAATCGTCTCTACAACAACCGATCAGTCATCCGGCATTTCCGGTGGCTTGCTCGGTTTCGCAGGCTTGGTCGGCTTGGCGTTCTTCGCGCCTTTTGCCGGTTCCGGCGTAGCAGCTACCGGCGCCTGAGCCGCAGCGGCCGCTTCCTTCTCGGCCATTGGCATGGCATCGATGGTGTCGAAGATTTTCTTCAGATCCACCGCTTTCGCTTCATCCCCGGAGGCCGAGAGTTTGGTCTCGCCGTCCTTGCCCACCAGGAACACTTTCGGATAGGCCCCGGCACCCAGCTTCAGCGAGCGCAGCAGCGCCATGGTGTCTTGCTGGCCCATGTCCTTGCCGTCGAGCTGGCCGGCCATGTTGAGGATGGTGTAGACCTTGATGTTGCGGTCGGTGACGCCTTTTTTGTTGGCCGGATCTTCCAGCGACTTTTTCAGGGCCACCCACACAGGGTCGACGGTGCTTTGTGCGATCACGATCAGCGGTCGGGCGCGGCCCATATCCCCGGCGATGGGCGAATCGTTGTCAGCGGCGAACAAGGGGCCGGCAATCGCCAGCAAGAGTGTCAGGGTCAATGACCTGATGAGCATGCGCATCTCCTTTTGATATCCACGCTCTAATGATTGCGCATCGTGGCGATTGTTCCGGGACAACCCGGCAAATATCTTCCGCCTAGTCAGAAGCTTAGGACAGGCGCGACATTGCGCAACATATCCGAGGTGATCGCAACGCGGATTTGATTACCTTTTATGACCGCATTAGGGTGGCAGTTCTGCCCATGAAATGGAGTTCACCCGCATGCACATCGATTACCTGTGCGATCACCCCGAATTGATCGAAGAACTGGCCACGCTCAACTTTCAGGAATGGGGCGAGTTTCGTCCCGGGCAAACCGTCGAGGACCGTATCGAACACATGCGCGAATCCTGCGGCAAAGGTGCAGTGCCGAGTGTCGTGGTAGCGCTGGAGGGTTCGCGACTGCTGGGCGGCGCGCTGCTGATCGAAAGCGATCTGAAGCTGCGCCCGAACCTGACGCCTTGGCTGGCCGGGGTTTATGTGAAGGCTGGAGAACGCGGTCGCGGAATTGCTTCGCAACTGGTCAATCGAGTGGTTGAAGAAGCGGCGGCGCTCGGTGTGCCTGAGTTGTATCTGTACACCGACACGTCGCAGTCGCTGTATGCACGACTGGGTTGGGAAGTGGTTGAAGAGCTGGTGTACGAAGAGTTGCCGGTGACGGTGATGAAATACGTTATTAAGCGTTAACCGGTGGTGAGGCGGCTCGCCGCAGGCTGTATCGCCTCACCCCAGCGCTGAATCGAGCGCCGAGAGCAATTGCGAAGGGTCGACGGGTTGTCCACCGAGCTTGAGTTCACCGCTGTCGAGTTCAACGCTCAACCTCACCGACGCCCGATCACCCGGGTACTTGCGCAGCACCAGCTCGATGCCATTGGACGTCTCGTCGGCGGTACCGAGCAAATCCCACAGGCTCTCGCTCAGATCCAGCAGCACTTTCTGGTGCTGCAGATCGACTACCCGCGGCGCGTACAGCCAATGGCTCATGCGCATTTCACGCGGCTCGACGGTGATGGCGAGGCGACCATCGCAGTGGACAGTGTTTTCAGGCATGGCCGGATCAGAACGCCAGTTTGTAACCGATCAGCACCAGCATCGTCGCCAGGCACGGGCGCAGTACTTCATCGGAAATGCGTCCGGTCAGGTGGCTGCCGAGCCAGATACCCGGCAGCGAGCCGACCAGCAAGAAGCCCAGCACGCCCCAATCCATATTGCCCATGCTCGCGTGGCCCAGGCCTGCGACCAGCGTCAGCGGAACGGCGTGGGCGATTTCGGTACCAACCAGGCGACGGGTCGGCAGCAGCGGATAAAGGATGAACAGCGCGACAGTGCCGAGGGCGCCGGCACCGATCGAGGTCAGGGCGACCATGGTGCCGAGGACCAGACCGGTGATGACAGTCATCACGTTCAGCCGTGAACCGCTCGGGTTGTAGTTGCCGCCGGCGCGTTTGTGGGCGAACTCGAGCAAGCGTTTCTTGAAGAAGATCGCCAGCGCTGTGGCGAACAGAACGAAGCCCAGCGCCTGTTTGATGATGGCGTTCATCGCGTCCGGCGCGGTGTGCAGGGTGCTGAGGAACCACAGGGTCATGGCCACCGCCGGCACGCTGCCGAGGGTCAGCCAACCGGTGATGGCCCAGTCGATGTTCTTGTTTTTGCGGTGAACGAGGACGCCGCTGGATTTGGTAATGGCGGCGTACAACAGGTCAGTGCCCACCGCCGTTGCCGGGTTGATGCCGAACCACAGCAGAATCGGCGTCATCAACGAACCACCGCCGACACCGGTCATGCCGACAATAAACCCCACCACCAGCCCGGCAATCACCAGGCCGAAATTTGCCAATTCCATTAAACCGTCCAGAAAAACGACAGGAAAAATCTGGCCCGCAGCATAGCGATTTTTCTTATAACCACATATATCAATGCGGTCTATCGTTATGCCATATCGAACTCACCACGATTATCCCCCTGTGGGAGCGAGCTTGCTCGCGAATGCGGTGGATCCTTCAACTCATCTGTCGACTGACACAACGTATTCGCGAGCAAGCTCGCTCCCACAGTGTGAAGCGGTGGTTTCCAGAGTTAATGCACCCTTCGACCCGGTTTGAAGCTGTGGTTTTTGTTGACCCACACCGTGGCCAGCGCAATCAGCGACAGAATCAGCAGCGCCCACGGAAACGACATCGCCCCGGCCCGATCCAGCAACAAGCCACCAAACAACCCGCCCCCGGCAATCGCCACGTTCCAAGAGGTGGTGAGCATCGCCTGCACCACGTCGACGTGATCACCGGCCGAGTCTGCCGCCGAGGTCAGCAGCAACGTGGCCGAGCCGCCAAACGACAATCCCCACACCGCCATGCAGGCGTAAATGATCAGAGGCGACGGCGCTGCCAACGCCAACACCAGCGCCGTCAGCGCGAACACCGCGAGGCTGATCAACGTCAACCAGCGCAACCAGCGATCCACCAGCATGCCAATAATCCAGATCCCCACCAGCGAACACAGACCAAACACCAGCAGTACCAGATCGACCCGGTCAGCCAGCCCGGCCTGCATCAGAAACGGTGCAATGTAGGTGTAGAGAATGTTGTGCCCGAGCATCCACGTCAGCACCACAAACAGCACCGGCCGCACGCCGGGCAAACGCATCGACTCGAGCAACGGCAGACGCTCATCACTGGCCTGCCCCGGACGATCCGGCACCGCAATGACAATCCATGCTGCCAAGACCAGGGCCAGCGCCGACATGATCCCGAACGACGCACGCCAACCGATCAGATTGCCCAGCCACGTCCCCGCCGGTGTGCCCAGCGACAGCGCCACCGGCGTGCCGAGCATGGCAATCGCCAGCGCCCGCCCCTGCTGATGCACCGGCACGATGCCGCGCGCATACCCCGCCATGATCCCCCACGACAGCCCCGCCGCCATCCCGGCGAGGAAGCGCGAGGCCAGGGTCAGGCCGTAATGACTGGAGAATGTGGTGACAGTGTTGAATATCAGAAACCCGCCGACCGTCATCAACAACACCCGCCGCCGAGGCCAGCCACGTGTGGCGACGGTCAGCGGAATCGCCGCGACAATCGAACCCAGCGCATACAGCGTCACCAGTTGCCCGGCGAGCACTTCACTGACGTTGAGCCCGGCGCCGATTTGCGGCAGCAGCCCGGCGGGCAGGGTTTCGGTGAGGATGGCGATGAACCCGGTCATGGCGAACGCCAGCAACGCGGCATAAGGCAGTTTGTCCGCACGGGCGGTGCGGTCGACGCGAGTGAAGTCGGCGCTTGCGGGGTCGGTCATGACGGGTGCGGCTCCATTTTGATCAATAGCGGTGACGGATTGTATACAAAAACAACCTTCACTATTCGATCAATGTGGGAGCGAGCTTGCTCGCGAATGCGGTCTTTCAGGCGTGGAAGTGTTGATTGATCCACCGCATTCGCGAGCAAGCTCGCTCCCACATTGGTGCTCTGCACTCACTGCACCGGCAAGAAATTCAGGAACAGCAAACTCTGCGCATAGTTAAGGCCGATCCGCCGGTAACGCTCATCGAGCATCTGCGTGATCAGGTCCAGTCGCGCAACGATTTTGCCGAACTCGGTGGCGAAACTCAGGTTGCTACCCTCCTCCGAGATCTCATTGGAAAACAGCAGCGGCTGACCTTCCTTGTTCTGCCGCTGGGACAAAATCCACGTGGCTTTTTCGATATTGCGTGCAGCGTTGTGAACGAACGTCGGGTTGATCGCATCGGTCATGTAGAACTCGGTGCGATTGCCGTGGGCGGTGACCAGCATGCTGCCGATCGCATAGATGAACGCGCCGACACGGTCGCCGAGAAACTCCGGACTCATCGCATAGCTGAGCGCCGCCAGATCCTTGCGACCGCCAAGCACCGGCAACGGCTGTTGCTGCTCGATGGCCTGGCGCACCTGTTTCACCGCGGCATGGATGTTGAGAAAGCCTGACTTGCGCAGTTCTTCCGGGTTGCGCAAGTACAGCTTGCCCTGCAAGCGATAGAGGCTGTTGAGGTTGTCGCGCATTGCCAGAGTGGCCATGCGGTCGACGCTGGTCTGCAGGAACTCCTGCGGCTTCCCTTCACGCATCTGGTTGAAGAAGCCGTTGCCGTCCTGGTGACTGCAACCGCTGAAAAACAGCGACGACAAACACGCCAGCAACAGACACGGGCGGCGGAAAAAAGCAGTGATCAGGGCAAAAGCTCTCGGCATGAAATCTCGAACAGGCACATTCCTGTGCGGCGGGAGTCACCGCATCCTGGCCATGGATAGAGCCGCCGATTGCGAAAAAGTGCAGTGGTGCGCACGACCAGCCGACCTTCGGCAATGCCTGCCCAACCAATTAGTCTGTCTTTATTGTTGAAATAAACGATTAATCAGCTATAAATCTTCACTGCGCATACAAATAGCATGACTAGTTATTCTGTAGGAGCTGCCGAAGGCTGCGATCTTTTGACTCTGTTTTTATAGCCAAGATCAAAAGATCGCAGCCTTCGGCAGCTCCTACACAGCGTCAGCAGCAATTTGAAAACAACAACAAAAAGGAAGGTCAACCATGCTTCAATCCCGTCACCTGCTCTCCGGCCTCGGACTGTCCCTGATGATCGCCACCCTCTCCGCCAACGCGGCCGGCCTCAGCGCCGAACACAAAGCCTTCGGCAAAACCAATGACGGCACGCCCGTCGAGCAATACATCCTGCGCAACAGCCACGGCATGCAAGCCACCGTCATCACCTACGGCGCGACCCTGCAATCGCTGAAAGTGGCGGACAAGCACGGCAAGTTCGACGACGTCGTGCTCGGCTTCGATGATGTGCAGGGCTACCAGAAAGGCACCGCCTACTTCGGCGCGACCATCGGCCGCTTCGGTAATCGCCTCGCCGAAGGTGCGTTCGAACTCGACGGCAAGCGCTATCAAGTGCCGCAGAACGACAAGACCAACGCGCTGCACGGCGGCACGCTGGGCTTCGACAAGAAAGTCTGGAAAGCCCAGGAAACCAAGGACAAGGACTCAGTCGGCGTGACCCTGACCTATCTCTCGGCCGACGGCGAAATGGGTTTCCCCGGCAACCTCACCACCGAAGTGACCTATCGCCTCACCGACAACAACGAGCTGCGCATCGACTACAAGGCCAGCACCGACAAACCGACCGTGCTCAACCTGACCAACCACAGCTACTTCAACCTCGCCGGCGCCGGCAATGGCGACATCCTCAAACAGGTCGCCACCCTTCACGCCAGCCATTACACGCCGGTCACCGCCAAACTGATCCCGACTGGCGAACTGGCACCCGTGGCCGGCACGCCGATGGACTTCAGCAAGCCGACCGCAATCGGCACGCACATCAAGGCTGATCATCCGCAACTGAAATTTGCCGAACCGAAACAAGGTGGGTTTGATTTCAACTGGGCGCTGGATACCAAGGGCGATATCGGCAAAGTTGCGACTGAGGTGAGTGACCCGCAGTCCGGTCGCGTGCTGCAGTTGTTCACCACGGAACCGGGTGTGCAGTTCTATACCAGCAACTTCCTCGACGGCACGGTCAAGGGCAAGGGTGGCAAGGTGTATCCGCACTGGGGCGCGTTTACCCTGGAGACTCAGCATTATCCGGACTCGCCGAATCAGCCGAACTTCCCGAGCACTCGGCTTGATCCGGGGCAGACTTACAGCCACAGCGTGGTGTTGAAGTTCTCCGCAAAATAACCTCCAACGCTGATCGTTCCCACGCTCCGCGTCCCTTCGCGAACTGGAACGCGGAGCGTCCCTTGAGGCACTCCTTTGCTGCGAGTGGGAACGATCAATCACCAAGGAGATTACAGACCCACACGCTCCAATCCCTGACGCATGCCTTGATCCGCCTGCTCGCACCACTGCTTCAGCGTCAGACTCGGCGGCAGATTGGCCTCCTCTTGATCGCTACTCTGCGGTGCGGGTTACTCTTGTGGCCGCCTGCTCAAATGCATGCCCGAAATCGCCAATCCTATTGATCATTTCGAAAAACCAATCAAAAGACTCCTGCACGAAATCCTCATCAGAAACTCTGTCGGGATACATCACGCAAAATAAGGCTCTGACTGCAGCGTCTTCATTGTCTTCAATCTCAACATCACGCCCTTTCGCTTCCAGAAAATCCCAACATTTAATTCTGGCAGCATTCAATTCATGCTCGTTCTCTGCACCCTCAAACCAGTACCTGTGCGCTACTGCAAACGCGTCTCTGACAATAGTGGACACTTGTTCGTCTTGAAGAACCATACCGATACCCGCGCACATGAACTTCATTACATTCCAAGACGCTTCAGCTTTATCCATACCGTTGGTTAAGCGATTTGAAAAATCAACAATTTGCTCATGACTAACCATGGTGAGCTCCAAGCATTGTGAGTACGGGCATTATTCTCTACCCCTTGTAAAATAGCGAAGGGCGAACTAACCACCTCCACTTCTAGCCTTCAGAGTTCATCAGGGAAACACCTCGATAGATTTTCATTCGTAAAACTGTTTCATAATAGGCCTGACCAGCTCTGCGTAACCCTTATCGATTTTTTCCATTTCCAAGAAAGCTTCATCTTCAATGGCCTTGATCAGAGTCATAAAGTGTTTTCTTGACAACCTTTCACTCCAGACATTCAGGTAGCTTAAAGAAAGCGGCGAGTTGTAAAGATCGTTAAATATCGCACAGATCGCGCCAGGAACCTCTTTCATAATATTTTTTATGTATTTATCCCACTCGGATGATGAATACTCCCATCGCTCATGAATTTCTTCACAAGCAAGATCTGTTTCTGTGTCTAAAGGCACTTCCACAAGCTGAGCCTGAATGACTGCTTCGATTAGTTCGTCAGAAATTTCAATCTGAAAGTCGTCGGTATTCAACCAATATATTCTGGCAGACACGCTCTTTATAAGTTGAATCGAATTGGCGCTCTGGCTTAGTGTTCGCTGGCTAGCAATTGAGTCAAGCTCTGCAAATCTTCCAGAAATTGAATCGCTAAGCGTCGAGAGCTTTTGGAAAAAATCGTTTTTTGTCTTACTTATTCTTTCCTCTCTAAAGTCTGCATCATAGTAATAGTCAGCATCTCCATTCATTAACTCCAGAGTCGCCGCCCTGGCGATATTCTTTATACCATCAAGATTATCAGCAAAACGCTCCCCTAAGAGCTTTGCTGAAAAGCAGTCGGTGCTCGCAATAAAAATAATATGATCAAAATTCATTTATCGGCCCGCTGGAGCTGTAGGGATCTTTGTATGATTGGTGCATGCCGTACAGACAAAAGTGCACGTTCACAGACGTAGTGCACGGTGCGACCTGGTTCTCCATCGCTTTGCGTCGGGCTGCGTTCAAAGGTGAGTTTGTCGCCGTCCCAGCGTAACCGGCAAGTTTGGCCTCATAGTGCTACTACACTGCTCCCTACCTAGCGATCTATAAATTCATTTAAATTCAAAATACTCAATCATCATTCTCATTGGCATCGTCATATTCACTTTCAAGAATCCCAGTACCTCAAAAAACCATGAAAGATTGTCTCCCATTACAGAAACATCATCTTCATCATTTGACAGCAGGCAGATAGCTAGCCGCGCCAGTAATACGTCCCTGTCTTGAAAGTCTCGTATTGCGCCTTTCTCATCGAGTTTTGCCCACCAAAACGCAGCCTCAGCCTTACAGGTTTCAATGGGGATCCTGCCATCCACATAGTCCTTAGCAAGACGCAAAGGATCATTCTCGCAATCAGAGAATTTGATATCCAATGCATCCACAACCTTTACCAAAAATCCGATCTGCTGCTTAAGCGCGTGGAAATTATCTGCTGGACGAATAATCGAGCCAACGTTATATCTCTTAAAATCAATTGAATTCATCCCAGCTTTATTCACCCATAGCGCTTTAAGGCCTAAGACTTCGGAAGCTCGACTTGCCAACCCTATTATCTACCTCTTTGGGTACGACAAAGACCCTAATAACTTCCTCATCACATGCGGAGTCATAAAATCCACTTTCATAAAAATCGAAGATAGCTTCATCACCTATTTTATGAAATTTATTTATTACCTCTTTCATTTCTTTCGACACGCCTCCTGCGCTTTTTTCTTTTATCTTATCGATAAATCCAACTGAAGCAGCCCCGGGACAAACAAAAATATTGGGGACAATAATCTCGCGCTCATCCACTCCATAAAAATCCGTAAAAGTTATGGCATAGAAGCTACACTTGTCCGTTTCGCGCATTATCTTTATCAGATTCATCAGAAAGATAGCGACCCCCGCCAGCACTTCCGAAACCTTATCGTTGCTCATCTCTTTTTTTAGAAAATCCAACCGCTTGCATCTAGACACAAGCGGTATCTCTTCGAAGCTCTCGTAACTCTCAAAGAATACACCCATATCTTTATAGGGTTCTTTGCTTATAATTTTTCTATAAATTTCAGCCAGCATCATTTAAGGGTTGCTCACCCGGGATAGTTCAACCACTTCAAGTCTGATCGAAGTCTTCGATAGGCACCCGGTCGCTATGACGTATTGATACCGAGTCAGGGTGGCCATTCATTACCGTGCTAGACGTTGAACTTTTGGTAATATCTCTCAAAGATTCAAAAAACCCGGTCTGTCCACGAACAATTCAAGCTTTCGAATCAGGCAAACCACGCTTAAAAAACCTTCAGAAACGTGGTCTGTCCCAGAGCAGTTTTCATCAACTCGTGCACAGGTGATTTTCTTCAGAGACCGGTTTAGGGCTAAATCGCATGACGACGCTCCCATTTCTCACTGCTAGCGCGCCAAACGCTAACCCCATCAATTTTTGGTTCATCACGCTCTACGATCACGGTGTATCGATAACGTTGTTTCAGCCCTTTTTTTCTGACTGCCTGAATATTCGTTTCCTTATCTAGCTGTTCTTCGGTATCAGTCAAAATGGTCTGTTCATACTCCGGAGGCTGTCCAGTACCTAATGTATCGAGCCTTGCTGATCCAAGGGCAATTGAAGCTTTCACACTCAGATTTTCAGAGAATATCGCTTCCAACCTTGATTTTGCTGCTTCATTCGCCTTAGTCCGATACCCCGAATCCGTCTTATATGCGTCGCATCGCTTCTCGGCATGAAATCCCACCTCCCACTCATGCATCTGCGAAAGAAAATTTTGTAATCGCTCACTAGGTGACATAAAACGCTCCTATCAACAATCGCACGAACAAGGGTTGTGGAATAGCCGACTTTCAGTATTCCCGTCAACTCTCGCCTGGTACAGAACAGAATGAGGTCGAGTGGCACCTTCATCGTACTGAGGGGTGACACGTACTATTACGTTACTACCGCCTTTAACAGCTTCGGCAATATCTCCCTCAAAGTCACGGAACTCACCACGGTTAACACTAGGGGCTTGAGGAAAAATGTTCCCCTTACCACCGCTTCCACCCAGTCGATTTCCGATGGCATGGCCAGCGTCGTCCGTATTACAGCCCAAGTTACGCGCAAACCCCCGTGAACTGGTGTTGGTATTTGTCCCAGTTCCCAAATCTTCCGGTCGAATTTTCGCGGTTACGCTCTTCAGCGATCCGTTCTCATTATGGCGATATTTTGTTATCGGGTTTGAGCCCCAAAGGCCCAATGGATCCACCCACTCAACCGGATTCGCTGCATAGGCATAAAGGTTAATGCCTCCGGTATAACTTATCGGATCTTTGCTTATGAACCGACCAACCCCCGGATCATAGTACCGATACCGGTTGTAATGCAGCCCTGTCTCATGATCGTGATACTGCCCTTGGAATCTGATCGGGTTCACCACCTCATGCTGCCGCGCCCATTCCGAACGCTGTTCCGTCACCTGCCCCCACGCCTTGTACTGCGCGGTCCACGCCATGTTGCCTTGTGAATCAGTCAGCTCTTGCGGGGTGCCGAGGTGATCGCACTGATACCAGGCCAACGCGTCAAACGGTAATGCTGTGGCCTTGTGATTCCACAACGGGTCCTCGTCCAGACTGTACTCACCGCTGTAATCCGGCAGCCCAATCAGATCGATTGGCGCGTGCCGTACAGCCTGTGCAACAGGGACAAAAGTCCCCGGTTCGAAGACGTAGTGCACCGTGCGGCCGGGCTCGCCATCGCTTTGCGCTGGACTGCTTTCCCACGCGAGGTTGTCGCCGTCCCAGCCGTACAAGGTGAAGCCGCAGCCGAGTTCGCGTTGTTTGCGCGCGTGTTCGTTTCTGTTCCAGAGGGAACCTGCTTCCGGGCGCTGTTTGTAATGCGCGCGCGAGTTTTTGTGCAGGCGGCGTCCCAGTGCGTCGTAGGCGAAATCCACGCTCAGGCGCGGGTCTTCGAAATGCACCAGTCGATCAAACAGGTCCCAGCGCAGATCGCTGCGTTGGCCGTTGTGCCAGCGCTGAATCTGGTTGCCGCGTTCGTCGTAGTCGTAGTGGGTGCCGGCGTATTCGCGAAGCAGGTTGTCGACCAGTTTGCTGCGCGGTGGGGTCAGGTCCAGTGGGCGGCGAATTTCTGTCGCCTTGTCGTCGAGCAGGTTGCCGGCCGGGTCGAAGGCGAAGGTTTCCACGCCTTTACGTGTGGTGGCGCTGAGCAGTCGACCGACCGGATCGTAGCGATAGGCGAGCGGCCCGCGACGGCTGTCGTTGATGTCAGTCAGTTGGCCGGCGGCGTCGTATTTGTACTCGCGTTTGAGCAGGGTGGATTTGTCGTCGCTGCGTCCCAGCAATTGTTCCTGCAAACGACCGGCCGGGTCCCAGCTCTGGGTTTGCAGCAGGTGGTTGCCTTGATGACGGGCGACTTCGCGGTGCAGGTCATCACGCTCGTAGCCGATCAGTTCATGCTCATCCAAGCGCAGACCTAGCAGGTGGCCGCTGCCGTAAGTCAACCAGCTGACGCGGTGGCCGTCGGGGCGCACGGTGGCAACTCGTTGGTTGAGCACGTCGTACTCGTGCTGCCAGATCGCGACGGTGGGCTTTTCCAGTCCGAGGTAATGTTGGTGTTCGCGCAGCAGATTGCCGGCCGGGTCGTGGAACCATTGCAGGCGGCTGTCGGCGTTGTCGGCCAGCACAAGGTTGCCGTTGCCATCGTAGGCAAAGGTTTCGCTTTGCGACTGCTCGCCCAGGGTGGCGCGACGTTCGGTCAAGCGGCCCATCGAGTCGAAGCTCACCGAGATCACACGGTTGCCATTGATCGATTGGGCAAGGCGACCGGTTTGCGCATCGTATTGATAGCGTGTGGTGCGACCGTCGAAGCCGCTTTCTTCCAACACGCGTCCGACCGGATCGTAATGGAAATGCGCGCGTTGTTCGTTTTCGTTTTCCAGCGCCAATAGCTGACCCAGGCGGTCCCAGCGATAGCGCAGGGTTTGCTCGGCAGCGTCCACGCGTTCGGCGATCAAACCGGCAGCGGTATAACTCCAGGTGGTGCAGCGATCCAGACCATCGACATGCGCCAACAATCGACCTTCGGCATCGCGCTCAAAGCGCTCCTCGGTCTTGTCCGGGTGCTTGATCAGCACCAGTTGGCCGGCCTTGTATTGGTATTCGGTGGCGTTGCCGGCAGCGTCGGTGAAGCAGATCATCTGCCCCAGTTCGTTGTACTCCCAGGCGCTGGTTTTGCCCGAGCAATCGACATACTCGACCAGTTGCCCGGCGTCGTTGTAGTCGAGGGTTTTTTCGTTGCCGTTGGCGTCCTTGATCGCGGTGGGCAGGCCGGATTTGTTGTAGGCGTATTCGGTTTTGTTGCCCAGTGGATCGAGCGCTTCGACCAAGTTGCCTTGGTCGTCATAGGCGCGCTGCCACTGACCGCCCTCGGCGTCGCTGATCTTGATCAGCAGATCCTGATCATCGTAGGCGTAATGCATCACCGTGTGATCGGCGCGGATGTGTTCGAGCAGGTTGCTGCGCTCATCGTAGCTGTAGCGATCGGTGCTGCCGTCGGCATTCACACGGCGCACGATGTTCTTCGCCTCGTCGCGGAAGAACCATTCCGAACGCTCGTCGGCGTAGCGAATGCGGTAGGTGTAGCCAAGGATGTCGTAGTAGTGCCAGGTCTCGTTGCCGAGCGCGTCGGTGACGTAGGTCAGACGAATGTTTTCGTCCCACTCCAGACGTGTGTCGAAACTGCCGTCGTCGGCCCATTCGCGCACGGCTTTGGCCTTGGCGCTCTGGCCATCCCACTGCAGGTTCATGCCGCGCCCGGTGCGGTCGGTGTAGCGGGTGATCAGGTGATGCTGGAACTGATACGACCAGACTGCACCGTTCTCGTCTTGTGCCTGAATCAGGTCGCCATAGGCGTCGTACTGGTAGGCGCAGAGCTGGCGCAGTGGAGCGCCGTCAACGATCTGCCAGAGGCCGATAAACCGGCCGTGATCGTCGATCATTGTGCCGAGGTGCAAATGGACTTTGGTGAAGTCGTTTTCCTGATAGGTGATCAGGTCGGAGAGCAGCGAGTGTTCGCCGTGACGATGCTCGTAATGCAGCATGATCCCGGCGCCGTTGCGCAGTGAGATATTGCTCAGCACAAAACGCTGGCCACGGCGGACGTAGGTTTCCTTACGCTCAAAACCACGGCACAGCAGCAACTGATCTTCGCTGTTGCGGACCAGGGTGATGTTTTCGATGGCGTCGTAGTGGAACAGGCCGACCTTAGGCAACGGATAGCTGTGATCGCGGCCATCGGCGCCATAGAACATCAGGCCATCGTCAACGCAGTCAAAGCGTGTGGTGAACTCAGAAATCCAGCGAGCGCCGAGTTCGCTGTGATCGTAGGCGTCGAGGCGTGAGTTGTATATGCGCGTCCACTCGACAGGGAAAGGCCCCGGCAAGCTGAAATCAGTATGACTGAGTCTTTCAGAACCCAAGGCAAAACTGATGCTGTTGCATGTGCCCGTGCAGGCGCCGTTTTTCTTTGGCTCGGGCGCGCCTTTCGCAGGAGCCTGTTGACCACTGGATCCCAATTGACCATCGGACGCCGTGTGCTTTGCCTGTCCAGTCTTGTCTGGATGGACCGCAGCGCTCTGACCATGGGCATTGCGCTTGCGCCACAGGGTGACGGCGCTGGAGAGGATCAGTAGCAACCAGCCAATGGAGTTCTGCACCGACTCATCGTCGAGTTTGCTCAATTGGGTGCGCAGCTCCGGACCCATTACCCGCAATTTTTTGGTTTCTTCGGAGACGTTTTTCTTGAAGTCATCGGGTACCAGATTTTGCGCCACGCTGTTGGCAAGGCCCTTGCCAGCCGCTTTATAAGCACTCGCGGCAGCCCCGAAAACATTGCTGAATGAGGCCAGCGGATCATTCTTGAATTGATCGACTGCGGCGCTTGCCTGGGCGCTGGCCGCATTCAGATCACCTTTGGCATCCAGATTGCCGAAAGCGACCGCCTCGATACCCGTGGCAATCTCATTTATGACCTCTTCGCCGAGCTTGCCAGCGTCCGCAAGAATCCCGGGCAACTTGCCTTTGGCCTGTTCAACAAAGTCGTCGAGGGTGCCCATGATAGAGGCGTTCAGGTGCCCGACCAGCACCTCGATCACGGATGCACTGAGCAGCATTTTGCTGGTGGCCTTCATCTCTTGGCGTACCAGAAACAAAGTCGGGCGCAGGGTCATGCGCGCCGCCGCCATGGCCGGCGGTAATGGCAATACACCGATCAGATTGATGCCCAGGCTGGCCCACGCCAGCAGGTCGCGCTTCTGGGCATTCGACAGGGTGACGATGTCACCCAGCGCATCGACCAACGCCATGATGTTGCCCACCACGGGTAAGGCGCCGGCGACGTTCTTGATCCGATCAAGGGTGACCACGCCATCCGTGGCTGATTGCAACCAGGCATCGAAAGTCGCCGCACTGCTGGCGACGTCCTGAATGTCGATGGCATTGAGTGGAACGATGGCAACCTGAGGCTCACGTTTTACGATTTCAGTGGTCATGACAGCATCTCACCCGCCAACAGGCCCGGGGTTTTCAAGGAAGGTTTTGGCAGACTCGGTGCAGGCAGGCTCGGCAACTTGCCCGCCTTGCTCGCCGCCCCTAGAAGCCCCGAAGCACTCGGCATTGCGGCACTGGCAAGTTTCGGCAACCCGGCCACCCCGCCCTGCACCACACCTTTCACTTGCTGCGCCGTTTGCATCGCACCTTGCGCCGTCTGCATCGCACTCATCCCTGTTTGCGCCATGTCCTTGCCCTTCTCCAACATCTCCCAGCTCTTGCTCGGCAAGACCTGCGCGACCATCGCCTGCACCTGACTCGGCACGTCTTCGGCACCCGGTGGATTCAACGGCCATTCCGGCTTACCGATGTAACTGCCATCGCTCCACGTATCCGCCGGATCCTTGCCGAACAGCACACGCGCCGGCCCCGGCGCAGCGCCGGCGACGCTGGCGAAACCCTTGCCGTCGAGCTTGCCTTTGATGCTTTTGCCCAGCGCATCGATGACTTCGTAGTCGCCTTCCTTGATGCCCTGACGTCCGGCGTATTGGTTGAACAATTCCAGATTGCCCTTGCCCGGTTTCGGCGGTTCCGGGAATACCCCGGCCAAAGATTTCGCCCCGGTGTAGGCGAAGTTCGCCGCGTGCGCGGTGTACGGGCCGCTGGTGGCGTGGGTGATGCCGCCGGCGTTGTAGGTGGTGGCGCTGCCGCCGCCCTGGATCACCAGTTCGGTTTTCGCGGTGATGGTGATGCGGTCGGCGTTGGCGGTGATGTTGAGTTTGGCCAGCAGGTTGATGCTGTCCTTCAGCGCGCGCACATCGATGTCGCCGGAGGCCGCGACCAGACGCCAGCCCATGCTTTGCACGAACAGGCGCATGCCCCGACTGGCGCTGGCCAGCAGGCGTTTGCCGATCGACAGGCTGGTGTGGCCAGTGCTGCTCAGGGCCAGGTGTTCGCCGGTGGCGATGTGGGTTGAGCGCGGAGTGGTCAGGGCGATGCCGGCCGGGCTGGCGAGGACCAGATGCGGTTCGGTGAACTCGGGGAATTCGTTGGCGGTGAGGTTCGCCGGACCTGAGCCGAGCACGCCTTGATGCTGGGCGTGCAGCGCTTTGGCGACGTCGTCCTGATCGCCGGCCTCTTGGGCCTGAAGCTCTTTGGCCTGTACCGCAAAACCGTCCTGCTGATCGCTGGCCGTCGCGAGGCGTTCAGCGGTTTCCGGCAGATCCTTGTGGTGCTTGGATTCGTTCGGCCGTGGTTCGGTGGTGATCAACAGACCGGCCCCGGCACGTACTGCGCCGTGGCGGTCGGTTCTCAACTCAAAACCTTCGCCGCGCGGTTGACCGCCGCTCGGGCGCGGATGAGTCAGATAACCGAGGTTGATCGCACTCGCGCCGTGGTCGCTGCGCAGCGCAATGCTGATCTCGCTGGTGGTGTCGTCGATGCGTAATTCGTTGGCGCGGCTGCCCTTGTATTCCTTGCTCTTGACCGTCGCCAGCGTCTTGAAATCCGGCAGTTTATACGGCGGCAGATTCGCGCCGTGGTACAGACAACCGGTGATCAGCGGCTGATCAGGATCGCCCTCCAGAAAGGTGATCAACACCTCCATGCCGACCCGTGGAATATTGATCGAACCAAAGGTCTCGGCCGCCCAGCTCGATGCGACGCGCATCCAGCAACTGGTCATGTCGTCGTGCTTGCCTTCGCGGTCCCAGAAGAACTGCACCTTCACCCGGCCGTACTGGTCGCAGTAAATCTCTTCACCCTCGGGACCGCAAACCACGGCGCTTTGTGTACCGAGGACTTTCGGTTTCGGGTGATCGAGCGGCGGACGGTACGGGACGTCCCACGGGATGGCGCTAAAGCGGTTGCGATAGCCCTGGTGGAAATCGTCCTTGAGGTCGGTGGTGTCGCTGGTCACCGACTCTTCCAGCACCTGCGGTTGTTTGCCTTCGTGGAAGATTTCGGTGAGCAGCCACAAGTCGTTCCAGGTCGAGTTGGCGTGGTCGGTCAGGGCGAGGAAATGCCCGCTGACGAGGATCGGCTGATCGCTGTTGCCTTCGGCCAGACGATAGTCGCTGCGATGACGTTCCAGTGCGCGATTGGCCAGGTGTTTGCCACGCTCGCGATCGACGAAACGGCCCGGGTAATCGTAGTCTTCGAGGTCCGGTTGCGCGCTGCTTTTGGCGTCGCTTTCCAGCTCGATCTTCGGTTTGACGAAGTCGTAATCGCGGCGCGTGGTGCGACTGGTGCGCGTGGCCAGACGCAGGCCGAAACGCTTGACCACCGGTTTGTCGGCGACCAGTCCGGAATCTTGCTGATAGGCCACGGGCGCGAGTTTCGGGAACACCGTCTGGTCATCGCCGAAGGTCAGTTTGTGGCCGCTCGACGTGTGCTGGAAGTGGTAGTGAATGCCCTCCTCCTCGCACAGGCGCTGGATGAAATCCAGGTCCGACTCGTCGTACTGCACGCAGTAAATGCGCTCGGGATAAATCGCGCTGAGCTGGAAGTGGTAGTCACTGGCGAGGATGCCGTGTTCTTCCAGGACCTGACTGATGATCTGCTGCACGGTCATCTGCTGGAAGATCCGCTGATTGACCCGATGCGCGAGGTACGCCAGTTGCGGGCGCAGGGAAATCTTGTAGCGGGTCAGGCGCTTGCCCGCCTCGCCCTGGGCGATGCTGTAGACCAGCCCGTGGATGCCCGTGCCGGTTGGCGACAGCTGAAGAAACGCCAGTTTGTGCAGCACGCTTTCGAGGTTGATCGAGGCCTTTTCGCTGACCAGTTCCAGCTCGAATTCGAACGGCGTGTTGAGGGCCTCGCGACCGGTGAACGACAGCACTTGAAAGTCGCTGTCGATGCCATCGACGGTCAGATTGAAATGAGGCTGGTTGGCCGGTGAGAACATCCCTTGTTCCTCGCGCAATGCTGCGACGCGCAACAGCCCTCAAGGGGCTATTGGCAAAAAATTCTTTAGAAGTGAATCCGCCCCGACCAGTCATGCCGATCGAGGCGGTACAACCATCAGCCGTAATTAAACGACTGGAGCACGCCAGTCATCGGAACCCGAAGTACCGGAGACTTCGTGGGTCCAGGTGATTTTGCGGTAGGTGAACTGCACTTCTTCCAGGTGGGTGAAGTGCGCGTTGCC
>Ga0213828_1000406_pt1 | contig 42679 bp, 31 predicted proteins | sample MC6MC0897MG_FD_180664 | JGI IMG/M metagenome (GOLD analysis project Ga0213828, IMG submission 180664) | Enriched soil aggregate microbial communities from Iowa State University, Ames, United States - MC6-MC0897-MG | ecosystem: Environmental > Terrestrial > Soil > Unclassified | place: USA: Iowa...
CGAGCCTTGTCGATGTCGTTCAGGTCATCGGCGGTCAAGTCAGGGTTGTACTTGAGGATCGAGTCGAACACCGACAGACGCGCGAACGGCTCGCCGAAGTGGAACACCTTGTCGCCGTACGGCACGTCGGTGCTGCCCAATACCAGCTGAGCCAGTTCACGGAACAGCTCTTCGGTCAGGTCCATGTTGTCTTCATAGTCGGCGTAGGCCTGATAGAACTCCAACATGGTGAATTCTGGGTTGTGACGGGTCGAAACGCCTTCGTTACGGAAGTTGCGGTTGATCTCGAACACTTTCTCGAAACCGCCCACTACCAGCCGCTTGAGGTACAGCTCAGGCGCGATACGCAGGAACATTTCCATGTCCAACGCATTGTGGTGTGTTTCAAACGGCTTGGCTGCCGCGCCGCCAGGAATGGTCTGCAGCATCGGCGTTTCGACTTCCAGGAAGTCACGCTTCATCAGGAAGCTGCGAATGTGCGCGATGACCTGCGAACGCACGCGGAAGGTCTGACGCACGTCTTCGTTGACGATCAGGTCGACGTAGCGCTGACGGTAGCGTTGCTCGGTGTCGGTCAGGCCGTGGTGCTTGTCCGGCAGCGGACGCAACGACTTGGTCAGCAGGCGCACGCTGGTCATTTCGACGTACAGGTCGCCTTTGCCGGAACGGGCCAGGGTGCCTTCGGCGGCAATGATGTCGCCCATGTCCCAGGTCTTGACCGCGGCCAGGGTCTCTTCGGACAGCGTCTTGCGGTTGACGTAGACCTGAATGCGACCGGTCATGTCCTGGATCACCATGAACGAGCCACGGTTGAGCATGATGCGACCGGCAACCTTGACCGGAATCGCCGCCTCGCCCAGCTCTTCCTTGGTCTTGTCCGCGTACTGTTTCTGCAGGTCGTTGCAGTAGTTTTCGCGGCGGAAGTCATTCGGGAAGGCATTACCCTTGGCGCGCTCGGCAGCAAGCTTTTCCTTGCGCAGGGCGATCAGGGTGTTTTCTTCCTGTTGCAGGGCTTGCGGGTCGAGTTGTTGGTCGCTCATGTCTTTAGATTTTCCATCACAGGTTCGTTGCTTCTTGCCACAGGCAAGGGATCACGGGCCGGTCGCGTTAGAAGGATGCGCCGTACCCGTAACAGTGGTGTCGCGTTTACAGCCCCTGTTTGAGGCTTGCTTCAAGGTAACCGTCGAGGTCGCCGTCCAGCACCTTGTTGCAATCGCTGCGCTCAACGCCGGTACGCAAGTCCTTGATACGCGAGTCATCGAGGACGTACGAACGGATCTGGTGACCCCAGCCGATGTCCGACTTGGTGTCTTCCAGCGCCTGGGACGCCGCGTTGCGCTTCTGCATTTCCAGCTCGTACAACTTGGCCCGCAGCATTTTCATGGCGGTGTCCTTGTTCGCGTGCTGAGAGCGCTCGTTCTGGCAGCTGACCACGGTGTTGGTCGGTACGTGAGTGATACGCACCGCCGAGTCGGTGGTGTTGACGTGCTGACCACCGGCACCGGACGAGCGATAGGTATCGATACGCAGGTCAGACGGGTTGATGTCGATCTCGATCCGGTCGTCGATCTCAGGGGACACGAACACCGCCGAGAACGAAGTGTGGCGACGGGCGCCGGAGTCGAACGGGCTCTTGCGGACCAGGCGGTGCACGCCGATCTCGGTACGCAGCCAGCCAAAGGCGTACTCGCCCTTGATGTGAACCGTGGCGCCCTTGATGCCGGCGACCTCGCCTTCGGACAGTTCCATGATGGTCGCGTCGAAGCCACGCTTGTCGGCCCAGCGCAGGTACATGCGCAGCAGGATGTTGGCCCAGTCCTGAGCCTCGGTACCGCCAGAGCCGGCCTGGATGTCGAGGTAGGCGTTGTTCGGGTCCATTTCGCCGCTGAACATGCGACGGAATTCGAGCTTCTCGAGTGACTCGCGCAGGCGATCGATTTCAGCCACGACGTCGGCGACAGCGCCTTCGTCATCTTCTTCGACGGCCATGTCCAGCAAGTCCTGGGCGTCAGCCAGGCCGGAACTCATTTCATCGAGGGTTTCGACGATCTGCGCGAGCAAGGAACGCTCACGGCCCAGTTCCTGGGCATACGACGGGTTGTTCCAGACAGCCGGATCTTCGAGCTCGCGGTTTACTTCGGTCAGACGATCATGTTTGTGATCGTAGTCAAAGATACCCCCGAATGGCTTCGGAGCGCTCGGACAGGTCCTTGATGCTGTTTAGGATCGGGTTGATTTCCATGGTGGGCAGCACTCGCAGGCGAAATTTTCAAAGCCGGCGAGTATACCCCAGCTCCCGCCCTGATGGCAGCCCGTTGGGCAGGGTGAGAGAGGATCCATGCATTCTCTGGACAGCTCAAAAAATGGGTGGGTGCCCAGCTTCCAGGTGCAGTCCATTCTGTAGGAGACGTTGGAGGTTACGACGGCAGCGAAGGCGGCGGCGCGGTCTCCATCGAGTCGGCTGTAGACCGCATTCGCCACTGTCGTAACCTCCAGCAGCTCCCACCATGCTGCGCATGTCCATTGATCTCTATCGGATCAGCCCACCACCACCTGATTGCGCCCGTTGTGCTTGGCCGCATACAGCCCCTGATCAGCGCTCTGGATCACTTGACGGCTGTGGCTGCCGACCTGCGGCACCACGGTCGACAGGCCAATGCTGACGGTCAGGCTCGCGCCTTCGCTGGGTGCGATGTGCGGGATGTTCATGCCGGCCACGGTCTGGCGCAGTTTCTCGGCCAGCAGGCGCGCGCCACCGGGCGAGGTGTTGGGCAGCACCAGCGCGAACTCTTCACCGCCGTAACGGGCCGGCAAATCGGAGGGACGACTGCAACTGGCACGGATCGCCTTGGCGACCTGGCGCAACGCTTCGTCCCCCTCCAGATGACCGAAATTGTCGTTGTACGCTTTGAAGTAGTCGACATCGATCATCATCAACGACAGCTGCGTCTGCTCACGAATCGCCCGGCGCCACTCCAGCTCCAGGTACTCATCGAAGTGGCGACGATTGGACAGCCCGGTCAGCCCGTCGGAGTTCATCAGGCGTTGCAGCACCAGGTTGGTGTCCAGCAACTGCTGCTGACTGACCCGCAGCGCGCGGTAGGCTTCGTCACGCTGGAGCAGGGTCATGTAGGAGCGCGAGTGATAGCGGATACGCGCGACCAGTTCGATGGTGTCCGGCAACTTGACCAGATAATCGTTGGCGCCGGCGGCGAACGCCGCGCTCTTGATCAGCGGATCTTCCTTGGTGGAGAGCACGATGATCGGAATATCCCGGGTAGCCGGGTTGTTGCGGTATTCGCGCACCAGCGTGAGACCGTCCAGACCGGGCATGACCAGGTCCTGCAGGATCACCGTCGGCTTGATCTGGATCGCCTGAGCGATGGCCTGATGCGGGTCGGCGCAAAAATGGAAGTCGATGTTCTCTTCGTTCGCCAGCCCGCGCCGGACTGCCTCGCCGATCATTGCCTGATCGTCGACCAGCAACACCATGGCAGCGTTTTCATCCGTGGCGTTTACATCGTCCAGCTGCAAATCATGCATTCAGGGTCTCCTGGTCACAGGCGCGCTGTGAAATCACCTGGAAATTCATTGGGTGAATACCTCGGTCAAGCGAGGCGCTATCGTGTCCAGCGGGCGAATCTCCTTGGCGGCGTCAATCGCGGCTGCCGCTTTGGGCATGCCATACACCGCACAGCTTCGCTGGTCCTGGGCGATGGTGAGGAATCCCCGCTGACGCATCAGCTTGAGCCCCTGGGCGCCATCGCGCCCCATCCCCGTCAACAGAACACCGACTGCATCACCGTTCCAATAACTGGCCACGCTTTCGAAAAATACATCGATCGAAGGCCTGTAAATCTCGTTCACCGGCTCGGCGGTATAGGCCAGCGTGCCGTTCTTCAACAGACGAATATGGTGGTTGGTGCCTGCCAGCAGCACGGCGCCCCTTTGCGGCGGCTCGCCGTCACGGGCCAGCCGGACCTCCAGCCCCGAAGAGCTGCTCAACCACTGTGCCATCCCGGCGGCAAACACTTGATCCACATGCTGAACCAGCACGATGGCGGCCGGAAAGTCCTTCGGCAGCGCCTTCAGCAGCACTTCCAGCGCCGCCGGACCACCGGCGGACGAACCGATCGCGACCAGTCCCTGACGCTGCGAAGCCTCGCGCAACGGTGCCGGTGCCGGACGCACGCGGCTGTCACGCTGGCCAATGAGCCAGCCTATATTAAGAATCTTGCGTAACAAAGGTGCGGCAGCATCCTTCGGATTGCCCGCGCCGATCGCCGGGGTGTCCACGACGTCCAGCGCACCGTGGCCCATGGCCTCGAATACCCGGTGGACGTTCTGCTCACGGTCCACCGTCACAATCACGATGGCGCACGGTGTTGCGGCCATGATGCGGCGGGTGGCTTCCACGCCATCCATTACCGGCATGATCAAGTCCATGAGGATCAGGTCCGGTGTCAGTTCCGCGCACCGCTGCACTGCCTCGGCCCCATTGCCGGCGACCCACACCACCTGATGCGCGGGCTCGAACGCCAGCGCACGGCGCAGCGCCTCGACCGCCATAGGCATGTCATTGACGATGGCGATCTTCATCCTTGCGCATCTCCTATCAACTCAACGACCGCGTCGAGCAATGCGTCGTCATGGAAACTGGCCTTGGCCAGATAATAGTCGGCACCGGCGTCCAGCCCTCGACGGCGGTCCTCTTCACGGTCCTTGTATGACACCACCATCACCGGCAATGACTGCAAGCGACTGTCGCGACGCAGCAACGTCACCAGTTCGATGCCGTCCATGCGCGGCATGTCGATGTCGGTGATCAGCAGGTCGAAGTCCTCGGCACGCAACGCGTTCCATCCGTCCATACCGTCCACCGCCACCGCCACCTCGTAGCCGCGCCCGAGCAACAACTTGCGCTCGAGCTCGCGCACGGTCAGCGAGTCGTCGACCACCAGCACGCGTTTACGCGCTTGATTATCAGCCTGGCGATTGCGCCGGTCGATACGTTCCAGCCGCCCGGTATTCAGCAATTTTTCAACCGAACGCAGCATGTCCTCGACATCGATGATCAGCACCGCAGAACCATCGTCGAGCAACGCGCCCGCCGAGATGTCCTGAACCTTGCCCAGGCGGGGATCCAGTGGCAGCACCACCAGCGTGCGCTCACCGATAAAACGCTCTACCGCTACGCCATACACTGCGTCGCGCTCGCGAATGACCACCACTTTGAGTACGTCTTCGTTGTGCAGACTCGCCGGGCGACTGAGCAACTGACTGGCCGCGACCAGTCCGACATGACGCTCCTCGTGCCAGAAATGCTGACGCCCTTCGAGCTGCACGATGTCATCGGCCTGCACGTCACGCATGCGTTCGATGTGCGCCAGCGGGAAGGCATAGGCCTCGCCACCGACCTCCACCACCAGACTGCGCACCACCGACAGCGTGAGCGGCACTTCGAGATGGAAGCAACTGCCCTGCCCTGCCGTCTGGACCAGCTCGACACCCCCACGCAGCTGCCGGACCATGTGCTGCACGGCATCCAGCCCGACACCGCGGCCCGACACTTCGGTGACCTTGTCGCGCATGCTGAAACCGGGCAGGAACAGAAAGCTCAACAACTCTTCCTCGCTCAACTGCGCCGCCGTTTCCTCGGGCGACAACTTGCGGTCGATGATGCTGCGACGCAGGCGTTCAAGGTCGACCCCGGCGCCGTCATCGATCAGTTCGACCACCAGCAGCCCCGCCTGATGGGACGCCTTGAGTTTTATCAGCCCCTCCGCCGGCTTGCCGCTGGCGAGCCGTTGCTCGGGTGATTCGATGCCGTGATCGACCGCGTTGCGCAGCAGATGCGTCAACGGGGCCTCGAGCTTTTCCAGCACATCGCGATCGACCTGGGTCTTCTCGCCTTCAATTTCCAGGCGCACCTGCTTGCCCAGAGAGCGTCCGAGGTCGCGAACCATCCGCGCCTGCCCGACCAGAACGTCGGCAAACGGACGCATGCGACAGGCCAACGCGGTGTCGTACAGCAACTGGGCACGCTGGGTCGCCTGCCAGCCGAACTCGTCCAGATCGGACGTCTGCTGAATCAACAAGTGCTGCGCTTCGCTCAACAGGCGCCGGGCTTCTTCCAGCATCTTCTGCGCGTCCGGATCGACGTTGGCATCGAGCAGGGCTTCCAGGTTGTCGAGCGCCCGACTGGCACCGCTTTGCGACCGTTTGACCCGCTGCATGGCGGTCAGGTACGGCTTCAGCCGTTGCGTTTCAACCAGCGACTTGCTCGACAGGTCGAGCAGGTTATTCAAGCGCTCGGCCGTCACCCGCAGCACACGCTCGCCGCCCTCGGCAATCCGGCGCTCTTTACGGCGCCCGGGCTTCGACGGCGCGGGATCGTTTTCGCTTTCAGCAGCGGTAGAGGACGTTGAAGGCACGGGCAGTAACAGATCGGCGGGCAGCGGTTGCGCCGACAGCGGCGCACTCAACGCCGCAGGACCCAGCGCAGACTGGACGGATTCCACCAGCGACTGAGCGTTGGCCAGCAGCAGGTCGTCCATTGACGGCGTCGCGCTCGGCGCTAGGATCGCGTGTCGCGCACCGGGTTTGATCAGGTCGGTCATCAGCGCGACATAACCGTCGACATCGCTTTGTCCAACGCTGCTTGCGCCTGGCGTGGCAATGCGCATGAGCATGTCGGTGCCCATCAGCAGCGCGTCAATGTGCTCGGGTTTGAGATGCAGACGGCCTTCCTGCGCCTCGACCAGACAATCTTCCATGACGTGGGAAACACTGACGCCTGCATTGACCCCGACGATCCGTGCCGCGCCCTTGAGCGAATGCGCCGCGCGCATGCAGGCTTCCAGCTGATCCGCCTGTGTGGGGTTGCGCTCAAGCGCCAGTAAGCCTGCGCTCAGGACTTGGGTCTGGGCTTCGGCTTCCAGGGTAAACAGTTCGAACAACGAAGCGTCGCGCATCTGATCGGGCGTCATGTCAGGCTCCGGTTCACTGCCGACAACAGGTGTTCTTCATCCAGCAACCGCAGGCTGCGATTTTTCCACTGCACCACGCCTCGGGTGAATCGGGCATTGCTGTTCTGCGCGGGCGCCGACGCCGAATCCAGCAGCCGCACCTCGATGGCGTGAATCCCGTCCACTTCATCGACCGGCACCACCACCGGTCCGCCCTCGGCCGAGACGATCAACATGCGCGGCATGATGCGCGCCGACGTCGAAGGCGCCAGGGAGGTGTCCAGCCCGAGCAGCTCGACGAACGACAGACACGCCACCAGTGCGCCTCGCACATTGGCAACGCCCAGCAGCGCGCGCGAGCGTTGATGCGGGAGCGAGTGAATGGTCTGCACCGGCGAGACCTCGACCAGGCAGCGTGTCGGCAGGCCCAGCCACTCTTCTCCCAGACGAAACACCACCAGGGAGCGGGTCTTGACGTCGCTGGCCAGGTCCTCGCCATGCATCGACACGCGGTGCTCCTGAGCCAACGCATAGCGGTCGAGCAATCGGGTCGCCGCTGCCGAATACACCGAACAGTTGCGGCAATGAATGTGCTCCACCAGTAACGGGCAGGAGCGGTCGCCATGAATGCCGATCCGGTTCCAGCAATCGTCGATGGCCTGAGCGTCGTGGCTCACCAGTTCACTGTGTACGCCGGTCATCGATTACGTCCTTCTTTGTTCACGCCACGCGCTGCGCGCTCCTGCAAGCGGCGAGCGCCCGCCAGGTCGCCCTGGGCCGCCAGCAACGCCGCCAACTGCGCCAATGTTTCAGGGTGCTGAGGCTCGAGGTACAACGCCTTGCGGTAAAACCCCTGAGCGCCCGCCACGTCGCCTCCCACTTCGCTGAGCAGCCCGAGCCAGTAGAACACTCGCGCCACCGGCTCATAGCGCTTGAGGTATTGCTCGCACGCCACTTTGGCCTCGGCACTCTTGCCTTCGTTGGCAAGACGCCTGATGTCGTCCAGCAACGTCGCGGCTTCGCCCACGGTGGCCGACGGCGGGATCGTCGCGCGGGATGCCGGCGGAACCGGTGCAAACGGGCGTACGCTATTTCTGGCACGTGCCGAGATCGGCGGTATCGACGGTGCGGGGCGAGACGGCTCGACGGGCAGCGGCGTCGAAACCGACGGCGCGGTCACGACGGCGAGCTGATCGGGCAACGGGTCGGCGCGGTGTCGAAAGGCGAAGGACTGGGCGATGCCGATCGACGCCATGCCCATCCGGCCAAGCAGGCTGCCTTCCGCAGGGCCGATGAACAGCACGCCATCGTCACGCGTCATGCGCTTGAGCGCTTCGAAACCGCGCTTCTGGGTGTCGACGTCGAAATAGATCAGCAGGTTGCGACAGAACACGAAATCGTAGGCCGACTGCGCGACGAGCAAGGTCGGATCGAGCAGGTTGCCGGCTTGAAAACTGACGCGCTCGCGAACCCGATCCTCGACGCGATACCCCTCATCGACCTGACTGAAATAACGCTCGCGAAAACCGAGGTCACTGCCGCGAAACGAATTTTTGCCATACACGCCTTGGCGCGCGCGTTGCAGCGACAACGGACTGATATCGACCGCTTCGACCTTGAACTGCTGCGGTTGCAGACCAGCATCGAACAACGCCATGGCAATCGAATAAGGTTCTTCACCCGTCGAGCATGGCAGGCTGAGGATACGCAGCGGACGCACACCGCCCAGCTGCGCCAGACGCGCAGCGGCCAGTTTGCCCAGCGTGCCGAAAGACTCGGGGTAACGAAAAAACCAGGTTTCGGGCACGATCACCGCTTCGATCAGCGCTTGCTGCTCGTCTGCCGAGCTCTGAAGCAGTTGCCAATAGGCGTCGTGGTCTACGGCCTTGGCACTCATGCAGCGCTGGCGCACCGCTCGCTCGATGATGGCCTCGCCAACGGACGCCACGTCCAGCCCGATGCGGGTCTTGAGGAAGGCAAAGAAACGCGCGTCTTCGCTCATGGCGTCGCCTCGAACGCTTCAAGACTTAAAGGCTGCGCCGGAAACAGCAGTTCACGCACGGAATCGTTCAGCAAATCCTGCACGCGAATCCATTGCAACAGACCCAGCGCATCTTCGCGCACAGGGCCAAGGTACGGCGCCTGCCGGTTGTCCAGGCCGTATTCCTTGAACTCGTCCGGCGCGCAGCGCAGGGTGTCGGTGGCCTGTTCCAGAATAAGCCCCAGCCACTGCGGCGCGCGTTCGGCGCTGACGCGGTAGTTCACCAGCACCAGACGGGTGCTGGTGCGTGGCTGGGCGGGCTCACCGAAGGTCAAGGCACTCAGGTCGATGACCGGCACCACCACGCCACGGTGAGCGAACACACCGGCAACCCAGTGCGGCGCCTGAGCGATGGGTTTGAGCACCAGCCGAGGCAGCACCTCGGCGACTTCCGTCGCTTCCAGCGCATACCGTTCCTGCCCGATGCGAAACAGCAGGAACAGCTTGTTCTTCGGCAACACCACCGTGCTGCGTTTGGCTGAGTGCTCGATCATGGTCCCGACTCAGACCTTGAAGCGCGAAACGCCGCTGCGCAGTCCCACCGCTACCTGGCTCAGTTCGTCGATGGCGAAACTGGCCTGGCGCAGGGACTCCACGGTCTGGCTGCTGGCATCACCCAACTGCACCAGCGCCTGATTGATCTGCTCGGCACCGGTCGCTTGCGCCTGCATGCCTTCGTTGACCATCAACACCCGAGGCGCCAGCGCCTGCACCTGGTGGATGATCTGCGAAAGCTGCTCGCCGACCTGGGTCACTTCAAACATGCCCCGGCGCACTTCTTCGGAGAACTTGTCCATGCCCATGACACCCGCCGACACCGCCGACTGGATCTCGCGCACCATCTGTTCGATGTCGTAGGTCGCCACGGCCGTCTGGTCGGCAAGACGCCGCACTTCGGTCGCAACCACGGCAAAACCTCGGCCGTACTCGCCGGCTTTCTCAGCCTCGATGGCGGCGTTGAGGGACAGCAGGTTGGTCTGGTCGGCCACCTTGACGATGGTCACCACCACCTGATTGATGTTGCCGGCTTTCTCGTTGAGGATCGCCAGCTTGGAGTTGACCAGATCGGCCGCGCCCATCACCGAATGCATGGTGTCTTCCATGCGCGCCAGCCCTTGCTGCCCGGAACCTGCAAGGATCGAGGCCTGGTCCGCTGCGGAGGTGACCTCTGTCATGGTCCGGACCAGGTCGCGAGACGTGGCGGCGATTTCACGGGAGGTCGCGCCGATCTCGGTGGTGGTCGCGGCGGTTTCCGTAGCGGTCGCCTGCTGCTGTTTCGATGTGGCGGCGATCTCGGTGACCGACGTGGTGACCTGCACCGATGAGCGCTGCGCCTGGGACACCAGTGCGGCCAGTTCGGTAACCATGTCGTTGAAGCCGGTCTGCACGGAACCGAATTCGTCGTTGCGGTCCAGCTTCAGACGGCTGCTCAGGTCGCCGGTGCGCATGGTGTCGAGAATGCGCACGATGCGGTTCATCGGCGCCAGGATCGTGCGCATCAGCAGCAGACCGCAGGTACCTGCCGCCAGAATCGCCACGATCAGCGAAATACCCAGCGTCACTTTCGCTGTGAGAACAGCCGATTCAATGTTGCTTGTGGCCTGATCGGCGACCGCCTTGTTGGCAACGATCAGGTCATTGAGTTGTTTGCGGCCTTGCAACCAGACCGGATTGACCTGCCCGTAGAACTCGGTACGGGCCGAGGCGTAATCGCCGTTCTGATAAGCCTTGATGACGTCGTTCAACAGGCGGGAATAGGTTTCGCGCTGTTTCTCGAAGACGTTGAAATTATTACGATCGGTATCGTCGAAGATGGTCTTCTTGTAGCCGTCGATCTGGGTTTGAAGCCGGGTTTCGAAGTCGGCGTATTGGTCCTGCTCGGCACGGGTCAGCTCGCGCGCCTTGCCTTCGCCGATCAATTCCAGGGTGCGGATGTAACTCTCGCCCCAGGCACTGCGCACCAGCGTGCTGAAGTAAACGCCCGGCAACGCATCGTCGCTCACCGCTTCTTCACTGCTCTGGATCGACAAGAGTCGGGTGTAAGACACGACAACCATCAGCAGCATGATGGCGATGATTACAGCGAAGCTCGCCAAAATACGTTGACGCAACGTCCAGTTCTTCACAGTCAGCCCTCAAGAGTTCAACACCGGCAAAAACCGGGTTCAAGAAGCGGACCGCAGACGGCCCGAAGCGAGCGGAGTATAGCCTAGTGACCTACCAATTAACCGGGCTGTTTCCGACATAGATAACGCGATAACGCACAGATATAGAAGAAATATCTGACACGTTATCGGCATGTGGAGGGATTGCTTGATGGCGGGAGCATGGCGGACTGGCGGATGACTGGACCACCCGCGAACCTGTGGAATCACCGGAATGGCTGAACCACCCGCGAACCTGTGGGATGGCCGCGATGACCGTGATGACCGGATCACCCGCGAACCTGTGGGAGACGTCGGAGGTTACGACGGCAGCGAACGCGTTGGTTCAGTTGTAGATGGGTTGCCTGACACTACGCTTTCGCTGCCGTCGTAACCTCCGACGCCTCCTACAGGAATCCGATCCCTGTTACTGCTGGGATTGCCGCACCTGGTTTTCCAGCTCCTGCTTGAGCCCCGGTTCAATCTTCAACTGTTTGGCGAGCTCATCCAGATACGCGCGCTCCATGAAGTGCTCTTCATCGACCATCATCACGCTGGCCAGGTACATCTCGGCTGCGATTTCCGGGGTGCGCGCGGACCGGGCGACGTCGGTCGGGTCCAGCGGCTTGTTCAGCTCGACGTGCAGCCACTGCTGCAAGTCCCTGTCGCCGGTCAGGCGAGTGAATTCGCCTTCGATCAATTGCCGTTCGTTTGCGTCAACGTGACCATCGGCCTTGGCCGCCGCCACCAGCGCTCGCAAGATGGCCTCGCTGTGTTGCTCGACCTGAGCCGAAGGCACCCGGTCAACGGTCTGCGGCTCGGCCTGTTGCGCGGTGCCCTGATTAGCCTGCCAGTTCCCATAGGCCTTGTAAGCCAGGACACCTATTGCGGCCAGACCGCCGTAGGTCAGCGCCTTGCCGCCGATCCTGCGCGCGCTTTTGTTACCCAGCAGCAACCCCATCGCCCCGGCTGCCAGTGCGCCGCCCCCCGCGCCCGACAAAAAACCGCCGAGGTTGCCGCCGCCCACTTTGCCCAGCAGATCGTTGAGCCCGCCTTGAGCGCCCTTCCCCTCCACGCCGTTACCGTGCGAGCCGGATTGCGCCGACCCGCCTGACGCGTTCTTCAGCAGGTCCTGACCGGATTTCAACAGTTGATCGAGCAAGCCACGGGTGTTCATAAGAAAGCTCCTGCAAACGGAAGAAACGATTCGACCCGCAGGGTAAGACGAAGTCGGCAATTCGGACTTTCAGGTGTGCTTCTGAATGTTGCTGCGCAAATACAGGTCGCTGGCGGCCCTTCAGGAAAAACGATATACAGTCGTTCAATTCTAAAAAGCCAAGCGGACGGGTGTTCTCATGATGACGCTGCGCCAGATCCGTCACTTCATTGCGGTCGCGGAAACCGGATCGATCTCGGCGGCCGCCCAAGCGGTATTCATCTCTCAATCGACGCTGACGCTGGCCATTCAGCAGTTGGAAGAAGAGATCGGGGTCAGCCTGTTCAGCCGCCACGCCAAGGGCATGACCCTGACCCACCAAGGCCATCAGTTCCTGCGTCAGGCCCACCTGATCCTCGCCACTGTCGAAAACGCCAAGCGCAGCCTGCAACAAGGCGCCGACCAGGTGGCCGGGCAGTTGATCATCGGCGTGACGAGCCTGGTCGCCGGTTACTACCTCGCCGACCTGCTGACCCGTTTCCAGCGTGCTTATCCCAATGTCGACATCCGGGTGATGGAGGACGAGCGGCCGTACATCGAACACCTGCTGGTCAGCGGCGAGATCGACGTCGGTGTCTTGATCCTGTCGAACCTGGAAGATCGGCATGCGCTGCAAACCGAGGTCCTGACTCACTCGCCCCACCGCCTGTGGCTGCCGGCGCAACATCCGTTGCTGGAGCACGACAGCATCAACCTGGCCGACGTCGCGCGTGAGCCGCTAATTCAACTCAACGTCGATGAAATGGGCACCAATGCCCAGCGGGTTTGGTCCCGCGCCGGGCTGCAACCCAAGGTCACGTTGCGCACAGCTTCGACCGAAGCCGTCCGCAGCCTGGTGGCCGCCGGCCTGGGCGTGTCGATCCAGCCAGACATGACCTATCGACCGTGGTCGCTGGAAGGCGACATCATCGAAGCACGCCCAATCGCAGACCTGACTCAGACCCTGGACGTCGGCCTTGCGTGGCGGCGTGGCACTGCGCGTCCCTCTTTGGTCGATCCGTTTCTCAGCGTGGCCCGCGAACAACCGCACCCGGGACGCAGGCCATCTATTTAATCGAACGCTGCGTTCAGTATTTAGAATTTGTCGAGCCCTGGAAGCCGCACTAGGCTCTGAAGCTTGGGAACGGAGTTGTTTCAGGGTTTTACGGATCACTGCGGTCTGGATCTGTAGGAGCGAATTCATTCGCGAGACGTCAGTACAGCCAATAGAAACAGGTCGATCGAAACATCTTTCGCGAATGAATTCGCTCCCACAGTGATCCATCGTTGCTGCCCGACAACGGCGGCAGGTTGGACACAAGCCACGAATAACAAAGCATCGACACAAGGAAGCTCGAACAATGGCTGGCGCAGCAACCCCGCACACAGCACCCCCTCAACTGTTCACCTCATTGCTGATCGACGGTGAACTGGTCGCGGGTCAGGGGGTTGTCGAACCGATTCTGAACCCCGCCACCGGCGAGGTATTGACCCACATTGCCGAAGCCAGCACCGAGCAGGTCGAGACCGCCATTCTGGCGGCCAACCGTGCTTTTACCGGCTGGTCGCGCACCACCCCGCAACAACGCTCCAACATTCTGCTGAGCATCGCCGATGCTATCGAAAAAAACGCTGACCATCTGGCGCAACTGGAAGCGCTGAACTGCGGCAAACCCCTGCACCTCGCGCGTCAGGATGACCTGAGCGCCACCGTCGATGTGTTCCGCTTCTTTGCCGGCGCCGTCCGTTGCCAGACAGGCCAGCTGTCCGGCGAATACGTGCCGGGCTACACCAGCATGGTTCGCCGTGACCCGATTGGCGTCGTTGCCTCGATTGCACCGTGGAACTACCCGATCATGATGGCCGCCTGGAAAATCGCGCCGGCGCTGGCGGCGGGCAACACGCTGGTGTTCAAACCCTCGGAGCACACGCCACTGTCGGTGTTGGCGTTGGCGCCGGTCTTCTCCCGTTTGCTGCCAAACGGTGTGATCAATATCGTCTGCGGCGGCGGTGAAGGCGTCGGCAGTCACCTGGTCAGCCACCCGAAAGTGCGAATGGTCTCGCTGACCGGCGATATCGTCACCGGCCAGAAAATCCTTCAGGCCGCGGCAAAAACCCTTAAACGAACTCACCTCGAACTGGGCGGCAAGGCGCCCGTGATCGTCTGCAACGACGCCGACATTGCTGCGGTCGTCGAAGGCGTGCGCACCTACGGTTATTACAACGCGGGTCAGGACTGCACGGCCGCGTGCCGCATCTACGCTCAGGCCGGCACTCACGACAGGTTGGTCGCCGAGCTCGGCGCTGCGGTCAGCAGCCTGCGATTCGCCGGCAAGCGCGATGCCGACAACGAGATCGGGCCGCTGATCAGTGTGCGTCAGCGTGACCGGGTCGCCAGCTTCGTCGAGCGTGCGCTGAGTCAGCCTCATATCGAACGCATCACCGGGGCGGCTGTGCATTCCGGTCCCGGATTTTTCTACCAGCCGACCTTGCTCGCAGGCTGCAAGCAAGGCGACGAAATCGTCCAGCGTGAAGTGTTCGGCCCGGTGGTGACGGTCACCCGCTTCGACGAATTGTCCCAGGCCGTGGACTGGGCCAACGATTCCGAATACGGACTGGCCTCATCGATCTGGACGCAAAACCTCGATAAGGCCATGCAAGTCGCCGCGCGTTTGCAGTACGGCTGCACCTGGATCAACAGCCATTTCATGCTGGTCAGCGAAATGCCCCATGGCGGCCTGAAACGTTCGGGCTACGGGAAAGACCTGTCGAGCGATTCGCTTCAGGACTACAGCGTTGTCAGACACATCATGGCCCGCCACGGCAGCGATCTGGCGTGAACAGGAGATGCAACATCGGCTTCAACTAACACCGCTACGCTAATAAGAGCTTGAAACAAGCACGCTGCACCGAGTCACCGTTCAAAACTGCCCCGACCATAATTTGAAAAAGAGGGAACCCCCATGTCAGTGCAAAAGACCGCGCTCCTCAGCGCTGTAATCACCGCGTTGTTCGCCAGCGGCACCTTGCAGGCCGCTGAAACACTCAAGGCTGTCGGCAACGGCGAAGGCCAGCTGGATATCGTGGCGTGGCCGGGTTACATCGAACGGGGCGAAAGCGACAAGGCCTATGACTGGGTCACAGGCTTCGAACAGGAGACCGGGTGCAAGGTCAACGTCAAGACGGCGGCGACCTCCGACGAGATGGTCAGCCTGATGACCAAGGGCGGTTATGACCTGGTGACGGCATCGGGGGATGCGTCGCTGCGTCTGGTGGCCGGCAAGCGTGTGCAGCCGATCAACACCGACCTGATTCCCAACTGGAAAACCCTCGACCCGCGCCTGAAAGACGGCCCGTGGTACACCGTCAACAAGCAGACCTACGGCACGCCCTATCAGTGGGGCCCGAACGTGCTGATGTACAACACCAACGTGTTCAAGACCCCGCCCGTGAGCTGGAGCGTGGTGTTCGAGGCACAGGACCTGCCGGACGGCAAACCGAACAAAGGCCGCGTGCAGGCCTATGACGGCCCGATCTACATCGCCGACGCGGCGCTGTACCTGAAAACCGCCAAGCCGGAACTGAAAATCGAAGATCCTTACCAACTGACCGAAACCCAGTACAAGGCCGTGCTCGACCTGCTGCGTGCCCAGCACCCGCTGGTGCACCGCTACTGGCATGACGCGACCGTGCAGATGAGCGACGTGAAAAACGAAGGCGTCGCGGCCTCCAGTTCCTGGGGCTACATGGTCAACGGCCTGGTCGCCGACAAGCAGCCGGTCGCCTCGACCATTCCTCAGGAAGGTGCGACCGGTTGGGCCGACACCACGATGCTGCACGCCGACGCCAAACACCCGAACTGCGCCTACAAGTGGATGAACTGGTCGCTGCAACCGAAAGTCCAGGGCGACGTCGCAGCCTGGTTCGGCTCACTCCCGGTGGTGCCTGAGGCGTGCAAAGCCAGCGACCTGCTGGGTGCCGAAGGCTGCGCCACCAACGGCTTCGACCTGTTCGACAAGATCGCCTTCTGGAAAACACCGCAGGCCGAAGGCGGCAAATACGTGCCGTACAGCCGCTGGACCCAGGACTACATCGCGATCATGGGCGGGCGATAAGGCAGGGGTGTGCCGGATGAACCCGTTCTCCGGCAGACCGCAAAACCTGTAGGAGCGTGGCTTGTCCCGCGATCGGCCGGGAACCGGTCGTAAAACCTGCTAATGCGGTGTGTCAGTAAAACCGCGGCGCCTGATTTTGCGACTGCTGCGCAGCCGATCGCGGGACAAGCCACGCTCCTACAGTGACCGCGTCCTTTGTTGATCGTGCCAAAACTCCGCGTGGGAACGATCATCCCAGTGACGGCGTTCTTTCAGATGTTTGCATGTTGATGCACCCGGCGAACCCGCTGCGACGGCGTTCGCGTTCACTTGAGGTTTCACCATGACCCTTGCAGTCCAGTTCACCCACGTTTCCCGTCAGTTCGGCGAAGTGAAAGCCGTTGACCGGGTTTCCATCGACATCAAGGACGGCGAGTTCTTTTCCATGCTCGGCCCGTCGGGCTCGGGCAAAACCACCTGCCTGCGCCTGATCGCAGGCTTCGAACAACCCAGCGCCGGTTCGATCCGCATCCACGGCGAAGAAGCCGCCGGATTGCCGCCCTACCAGCGTGACGTCAACACCGTGTTCCAGGACTACGCGCTGTTCCCGCACATGAACGTGCGCGACAACGTGGCGTATGGCTTGAAGGTCAAGGGTGTCGGCAAAAGCGAGCGATTGGCGCGTGCCGAAGAAGCCTTGAGCATGGTCGCGCTGGGTGGCTATGGCGATCGCAAGCCAGTGCAACTGTCAGGCGGTCAGCGCCAGCGCGTGGCACTGGCCCGAGCGCTGGTCAATCGTCCCCGCGTGCTGTTGCTCGACGAGCCGCTCGGCGCCCTCGACCTCAAGCTGCGCGAGCAAATGCAAAGCGAGCTGAAAAAGCTGCAACGCCAGCTGGGCATTACCTTCATCTTCGTGACCCACGACCAGACCGAAGCGCTGTCAATGTCGGACCGTGTCGCAGTGTTCAACAAGGGCCGCATCGAGCAGGTCGACACCCCGCGCAATCTGTACATGAAGCCGGCGACCACCTTCGTCGCCGAATTCGTCGGCACCTCCAACGTATTGCGCGGCGAACTGGCGCAACAGCTGAGCGGCACGCCGAACGCGTTTTCCATTCGCCCGGAACACATCCGCTTCGCAGAAGGCCCTGTGGCGAGTCATGAAATCGAGGTCAGCGGCCTGCTGCACGATATTCAATATCAGGGCAGCGCCACTCGCTACGAACTGAAACTGGACAACGGCCAGACCCTCAGCGTCAGCCAGGCCAATACCCAATGGCTGGACACCAGCGCGCAGCACCAGACCGGTCAGCGTATCTGTGCTCGCTGGGCGCGCGAGGCGATGATCCCGCTGGCCGACACCGTTGCAGAGGCCCTTTGAGATGAGCCAGACACTCGCCCATGCGGCGCCGATGTCAGGGCAATCGCCGCTGCGGCGCTTTTCCAACCTGCTGTATCGACGGCCGAACCTGTACCTGTCGCTGCTGCTGATCCCACCGCTGCTGTGGTTCGGCGCGATCTACCTCGGCTCGCTGCTGACGCTGTTGTGGCAAGGGTTCTACACCTTCGACGACTTCAGCATGACGGTCACGCCGGACCTGACCCTGACCAATTTCGGCGCGCTGTTCAACCCGGCCAACTTCGACGTTATTCAGCGCACGCTGAGCATGGCGATCGTCGTGTCCATCGCCAGCGCCATCGTTGCCTTTCCCATCGCCTATTACATGGCGCGCTACACCACGGGCAAGACCAAGGCGTTTTTCTACATCGCGGTGATGATGCCGATGTGGGCCAGTTACATCGTCAAGGCCTATGCCTGGACGTTGCTGCTGGCCAAAGGCGGCGTCGCGCAGTGGTTCGTTCAGCACCTGGGGCTCGAGCCGGTGCTGCAGGTGATTCTGGGCATTCCCGGTGTCGGCGGGAGCACCTTGTCGACCTCACACCTGGGGCGCTTCATGGTGTTCGTCTACATCTGGCTGCCGTTCATGATCCTGCCGATCCAGGCCTCGCTGGAACGCCTGCCACCGTCGCTGCTGCAAGCCTCGGCCGACCTGGGCGCCAAGCCTCGGCAGACTTTCATGCACGTGATCCTGCCGCTGTCGGTACCAGGCATCGCTGCGGGTTCAATCTTCACGTTCTCGCTGACCCTGGGTGACTTCATCGTGCCGCAACTGATCGGCCCACCCGGTTACTTCATCGGCAGCATGGTCTACGCGCAGCAAGGCGCCATCGGGAACATGCCCATGGCGGCGGCCTTCACGCTGGTGCCGATCGTGCTGATCGCCATTTACCTGTCCATCGTCAAAAGACTGGGGGCTTTCGATGCGCTCTAAACCTTTGGTGAAGCAGGGCGACCAGGCCTCGTGGGGTCTGAAGATCGCCGCGTGGGGCGGGCTGGTGTTTCTGCACTTCCCGATCCTGATCATCTTCCTGTACGCGTTCAACACCGAAGACGCCGCGTTCAGCTTTCCGCCGCAGGGCTTCACTCTGAAGTGGTTCAGCGTGGCCTTCTCGCGGCCTGACGTGCTGGAGTCGATCAAGCTGTCGCTGCAGATCGCCTGCGTCGCCACATTGATCGCGCTGGTGCTCGGAACCCTGGCCTCGGCCGCGCTTTACCGTCGCGACTTCTTCGGCAAAGACGGCATCTCCCTGATGCTGATCCTGCCCATCGCCCTGCCCGGCATCATCACCGGCCTGGCGCTGCTGTCGGCGTTCAAGACACTGGGCATCGAGCCGGGGATGTTCACGATCATCATCGGTCACGCGACCTTCTGCGTGGTGATCGTCTACAACAACGTCATCGCGCGTCTACGCCGCACTTCTCACAGCCTCATCGAAGCCTCGATGGACCTGGGTGCCGACGGCTGGCAGACGTTTCGCTACATCATCATGCCCAACCTGGGCTCGGCGTTGCTGGCCGGCGGCATGCTGGCGTTCGCGCTGTCTTTCGACGAAATCATCGTCACCACTTTTACCGCAGGCCACGAACGCACGCTGCCGATCTGGCTGCTCAACCAACTCAGCCGTCCCCGGGATGTGCCGGTGACCAACGTGGTCGCGATGCTGGTGATGATCGTGACCATGCTGCCGATTCTCGGCGCGTATTACCTGACGCGCGGTGGCGAGAGCGTGGCCGGGAGTGGCGGGAAATAATGAATACAGGAACGAAACACGCCACTGATCCCCTGTGGGAGTGAGCTTGCTCACGAAGAGGACCGTACATCCACAGCAGATGTGGGGGCTGCAAGTCAGTCTTCGTGAGCAAGCTCACTCCCACAGGGTGGCGTTCCACCGAATACGCATCGCAGGCCAATGTGCCGCGAGGGAACATTCAATAGCCACAAGAAGAGGACAACCCCATGCAAACCAAACTGCTGATCAATGGCCATCTGGTCGCCGGTGACGGTCCCGCTCAACCGGTGTTCAATCCTGCGTTGGGCCGGGTACTGGTGGAAATCAACGAGGCCACCGAAGCGCAGGTCGACACCGCCGTGCGCGCCGCCGATGCGGCGTTTGAAAGCTGGTCGCAGACCGCGCCGAAAGACCGCTCACTGCTGCTGTTGAAACTGGCCGACGCCATCGATGAAAACGCCGAGGAACTGGCGAAGCTGGAATCGGACAACTGCGGCAAGCCTTACCACGCTGCGTTGAACGACGAGCTTCCGGCGATTGCCGATGTGTTCCGCTTTTTCGCGGGCGCCAGCCGTTGCATGAGTGGCTCGGCAGCCGGCGAATACCTGCCCGGTCACACCTCGATGATTCGTCGCGATCCGGTGGGCGTGATCGCGTCCATCGCGCCGTGGAACTACCCGCTGATGATGGTCGCCTGGAAAATCGCGCCAGCGCTGGCGGCCGGCAACACCGTCGTGCTCAAGCCTTCGGAACAAACGCCCCTGACCGCGCTGCGTCTGGTGGAACTGGCCAATGACATTTTCCCGGCAGGCGTCTTGAATCTGGTGTTCGGTCGCGGCCAGACCGTGGGCAATCCGCTGGTGGCCCATCCGAAGGTGCGCATGGTCTCGCTGACCGGCTCCATCGCCACCGGGTCGCACATCATTTCCAGCACCGCCGACAGCGTCAAACGCATGCACATGGAGCTAGGCGGCAAGGCGCCCGTGATCATTTTTGACGACGCCGACATCGACGCAGCGGTGGAAGGCATTCGCACGTTCGGCTTCTACAACGCAGGGCAAGACTGCACCGCCGCGTGCCGCATCTACGCGCAAAAAGGCATCTATGAGCAGTTCGTGCAGAAGCTCGGCGACGCGGTCAGCAGCATCAAAGTGGGTCAACAGGACGACCCGGAAACCGAACTGGGTCCGCTGATCACCGCGCAGCACCGCGACCGGGTGACGGGATTTGTGGAGCGTGCCGTCGCGCAGTCGCACATCCGCCTGATCACCGGTGGCAAGGCCATTGAAGGCAACGGGTTCTTCTTCCAGCCAACGGTCATTGCCGACGCGCAGCAAGATGACGAGATCGTGCGCCGTGAGGTATTCGGCCCGGTAGTGTCCGTGACTCAATTCGACGATGAAGCGCAGGTGCTGGGCTGGGCCAACGATTCGGATTACGGCCTGGCGTCGTCGGTCTGGACGCAGGATGTCGGTCGCGCCCATCGCCTGTCTGCCCGCCTGCAATATGGCTGCACCTGGGTGAACACGCACTTCATGCTCGTCAGCGAAATGCCGCACGGCGGGCAGAAGCTGTCCGGCTATGGCAAGGACATGTCCATGTACGGGCTGGAGGATTACACCACCGTACGGCACGTGATGTTCAAGCACTAAGCTGACACGATCCCACTGTAGGAGCGTGGCTTGTCCCGCGATCGGCTGCGCAGCAGTCGCAAAATGCTGATCGTTCCCACGCTCCGCGTGGGCATGCAGCCGGTGACGCTCTGCGTCAGACAAGGGACGCAGAGCGTCCAGGGAGGCGTTACTACGCAGAGCGTGGGAACGATCAGAATCAATACAGCTTTCAACCGCAACTGTTTTTAAAACAATAACCACCGACCGGGTTGTGCCGAACGGCACAGCCACGGGCTCGGCCATCCGAAATCTGCCGATTTCCTGGAGAAACACCATGAGCAGCATCCCCGTTCCACCGGCCGCCGACAGCGATGCCGAACAACTGAGAAAGTTGGGCTACACCTCCAACTTCAACCGCAGCATGAGCCTGTGGGAAAACTTTGCGCTGGGCTTCACCTACCTCTCACCCGTGGTAGGCGTGTACACGCTGTTCGGCCTGTGCCTGGCGGCAGGCGGACCGCCGATGTTCTGGGCCTATCTGTTGGTGGGGATCGGCCAGATGCTGGTGTGCCTGGTGTTCGGTGAAGTGGTATCGCAGTTCCCGATTTCAGGGGGTGTCTATCCTTGGGCCCGTCGGCTGGTCGGCAAGCGCTGGGCATGGATGGTCGGCTGGATCTACTCCATTGCCCTGTGCGTGACCATCGCCGCCGTAGCGGTCGGTGCCGGTCCTTATCTGGCTGCGATGCTGGGTTTTGAACCGAGTGCCAACACCAACATCGTCATCGCGCTGGTGCTGACCCTGTTCGCCACCGTCGTCAACCTCAGCGGCACCAAGGTGCTGTCGCGGATCGCCATGTTCGGCTTTCTCTGCGAACTGATCGGCGCCGTGCTGGTGGGCGGTTACCTGCTGATCTTTGAACGTCATCAGCCGCTCAGCGTGTTCTTCAACACCTTTGACATCCGCATCGACGGCTCTTACCTGCCCGCCTTCCTCACTGCGTCGCTGGCCGGGATGTTCCTGTACTACGGTTTCGAAGCCTGCGGTGACGTGGCCGAAGAAACGCCCAACCCGAGCAAACAGATTCCCCGTGCCATGCGCATGACGATCTGGATCGGCGGCGCCGCGGCGATGTTCGCGTGCCTGGCGCTTATCCTCGCCGTGCCGGACATGAACGCCGTCATCAACGGCACCGACAAGGACCCCGTCACCACCATCCTGAGCATGGCCTTCGGCGCCACGGGATCGAAGGTGGTGATGGGCATTGTGATGGTGTCGTTCATCTCCTGCGTCATCAGCCTGCAGGCCGCCGCCAGCCGGTTGCTCTACGCCTACGCGCGGGACGAAATGATCGTCGGCAGCGACCTGCTCAAACGCATCTCGCCCAATACACAGGTCCCGGTCGCCGCGCTGTTCGTGTCCGGCGTGCTGCCCGCCCTCATCATCTGCCTGGGCTTCGTGCTGCAGGACGCCGTTGCCACCATCGTCAGCTTCGCGGCCATCGGGATCTACCTGGCCTTCCAGATGATCGTCCTCGCCGCGTTGTTCGCCCGCATGCGCGGGTGGATTCCAAGCGGTCAATTCAGCCTCGGCAAATGGGGCTGGCCAGTGAACCTCGGCGCGCTGATTTACGGCGTGCTCGCCATCATCAACATGGCCTGGCCACGCACACCGGACGCCGCCTGGTACATCAACTACTCCATGGTTCTGACCACCGTGATCGTCATTGGCCTGGGCCTGGTGTACATGTGGATCGGCAAACCGTATGACCACGGGACTGCACCGGCGGGTGATGCGCGGAAGCGCAATCACTGATCGCGTGACGCCTGATCTGATGAAGCCCGGATAGCAGCCCGGCAGACCGACGGTGGTGCCTTTGAAATCGCCACCGTCGGCAAGCCGGAAAGCCGTTTTGCGGCGCTCGTGACAGCCTCAGTCGCGCCGCGCAGGAAAATGATTAGAATTTGATATCACTGCGCAACCCCTACCTCCATAAATGGTCCATACATCAGACGCTGCTTTGGATCGATCAGGTTTTTTGCTATTCGAATGAGTACCAGATAACCACTTGATCGTTCCTTTCACCCTTCAATCGGATCTGAAAGGTGAGGATTTTTCCAACCCGGCTCCGTACACTGATTCCCCCCTCACTGGAGCTTGCCTCGTTGACCAGATACCCGCGCTTCCCCGCAGGCGACAGTGAGGCAGGTCGTGCCCTGGCGGGAGTCGACTGGAGCAAGACGACCTTGGGCCCAATGGAACAGTGGCCCGCCGCGTTGAAGATCCATTTGAACCTGATCCTTAATTCACCGGAGTCGATGTACCTGCTCTGGGGTGCCGATCTGCTGTTCTTCCACAATGACGCCTACGCACCGATTCTCGGGCCCCGCCTCGACCAGGCCATGGGCGCGCGCGTCGAAGAGCTGTGGTCGGATGTGTGGAGTCAGGTTCAGCCGTTTGCGGAAAACGCCCTGCGCGGCATTCCCTACGAGTGCGAGGATCTGCCACTGACGATGGCCCGCTACGGCGAGATCGAGCACACATGGTGGTCATTCACGTTCTCGCCGATGATCGACGAAAACAACCAAGTGGTCGGTCTATTCTGCGTCACCAACGAAACCACTTGTCGTGTCCTCGATCAACGGGCGCTGCGTGCCAGCGAGCAAAAGCGTCTGGATCTGATTGCCGACCTCGAGCGCAAGGTCATTGAACTCGCTCACGAACGCGGCCTCACCTGGCAAGTCAGCCCGGACCTGCTGTCAGTGATGACGTCGGATGGGCATTTCGAAACCACGAACCCTGCCTGGCGATTGACCCTCGGCTGGTCTGATGATGAGCTGTCCGGCCTGACGTTCACTGATCTCCTCCATCCCGACGACGTTGCGCGAAGCCAGGCAGCACTCAACGCGCTGTCGAGCAACCACCCGATGCTCAATCTGGAAACCCGCTGCCGACACAAAGAGGGCAGCTACCGCTGGCTGTCCTGGGTCGCGGTGCCGGAGAGCGGCAAGCTGTATTGCAGCGCCAGGGACATCACGACCGAAAAACAACAGGCCGAAGCACTGCGCACCGCCGAAGAGGCCCTGCGCCAGTCACACAAAATGGACGCCGTGGGGCAACTGACCGGCGGCCTGGCTCACGATTTCAACAACCTGTTGATGGGGGTCAGCGGCAACATCGAGCTGCTGAAGAACAGAGTTGCCAAAGGCCGCACCGAGGGCCTGGAACGGTACATCGATGCGGCACTTGAAGGCTCGCGTCGGGCGGCGGCGTTGACCCACCGTTTGCTGGCCTTTTCGCGTCGGCAAACCCTTGATCCGAAACTCACCGACATCAACCACCTGGTCAACGGCATGGCCGAGTTGATTCGCCGTACGGTGGGTCCTTCCATTGCCATGGACGTGATCGCGACGCGGGACCTGTGGTCGACGCTGGTGGACCCTCACCAACTGGAAAACGCGCTGCTCAACCTGTGCCTAAACGCCCGCGACGCGATGCCCGATGGCGGGCAATTGCTGATCGAAACCAGCAATACACATCTCGATGAGACAGAAGCACAGGGGCTTCAACTGCCTGCCGGTCACTACGTGGCGCTGTGCGTCAGCGACAACGGCAGCGGCATGAGCGACGAGGTCCTCAAGCGTGCGTTCGACCCTTTTTTCACCACCAAGCCGATAGGCATGGGCACCGGTCTTGGCCTGTCGATGATTTACGGTTTTGCACGGCAGTCCGGTGGCGGCGTGCTCATCCATTCCACGCCAGGGCGAGGCACTCGTGTGTGCATTTACGTGCCGGCGTATAACGAGTCGGCCGCGATCGCCAACGATTCACCGGCTCACAGAGCGGTGCCCGATCACACAGCGGGCGGCGAAACGGTGCTGGTGGTCGATGACGAACCGGCAGTACGGGCACTCGTGGCCGAAGTCCTGACCGATCAGGGTTATTGCGTACTGGAGGCCGACAATGGCGCTGCCGCGCTGGAGATCCTGCAAACACGGCAGACGATTGATTTGCTGGTTTCAGACGTCGGATTGCCCGGTGGCATGAATGGCCGGCAACTGGCCGACGCCGCGCGCTTGAAGCGACCCGGCCTGAAAGTCCTGTTTGTCACCGGCTACGCGGAAAACGCCGCCTTGGGCAACGGTCAACTGGAGCCCGGCATGCATGTGCTGACCAAACCCTTTTCGATTCCGGCTCTGAGCGAGCGGGTGAAGGGATTGCTGGAAGAATAGGTTGCCGCAGGCAGTGGAAGGTTTCAGGCGGCTAGAACAAGGTTTTTTAGACCGTTCCAGATAGGCAGACCATGGGCACATGGGTTTCTGTGGGAGTCAGCTTGCTGACGAAGACGGTGGGTCATTCATGATTGATGTATCTGACCCAACGCTTCGTCAGCAAGCTAACTCCCACCGGTCATGGGACAGATGATCCTCCGCCAGAGGCCGAGAGCGACTTCCGCGTTTTACGCAGAAGTCAGTGTTGTGACGGCTTTCAGTCGCGCAGGTCGGACTCGTGAATGGGCTGGTCACGGTGCGTTGCGCGCTGGTATTGCGCTGGCCAGACCGCCTTGCGCCCACCCAGATCGTCATCGGCGTGCAGTGGCCAGTACGGATCGCGCAACAGTTCACGCGCCAGCAGAATCAGGTCCGCCTGCCCGGTGCGCAAAATCGTGTCCGCCTGATACGGTTCGGTGATCATCCCCACCGTCCCGGTCGCAATCCCTGACTCACGGCGCACCCTGCCTGCAAATTCCGTCTGATAGCCCGGCCCGACCGGAATCTCGGCATTGGCCGCCGTGCCGCCAGACGACACGTCGATCAGGTCGACGCCCAGCGTCTTCAAGCGCTTCGCCAACTCGACCGTCTCGTCCGGATTCCAGCCGTCTTCCACCCAGTCCGTTGCCGACACGCGCACGAACAGCGGCAACTCTTGCGGCCACACCTCGCGCACGGCCTTGGTCACCTCCAGCGTCAGCCGGATGCGATTTTCGAACGATCCGCCGTATTGATCACGGCGCTGATTGCTCAACGGCGACAGGAACTGATGCAGCAGATAGCCGTGCGCGGCGTGGATCTCCACCACCTTGAACCCGGCCGTCAGGGCGCGTTTGGCGGCGTCGACGAAGGCCTGGATCACCGTCTGGATCTGGTCCTCTTCCAATGGCGTTGGTGGCGTGTGTTGCGGGTCGAAGGCAATCTTCGACGGTCCCCACGGAATCCACCCGCCATCCTCCGGCTTGATGCTGCCGTGTTTGCCCAGCCACGGGCGCCAGGTGCTGGCCTTGCGCCCGGCATGCGCGAGCTGAATACCGGCGACGGCGCCCTGCGCGGTGATGAAGCGGGTAATGCGTTGCAGCGGTTCGATCTGGTCGTCGTTCCAGATGCCGAGGTCTTCCGGGGTAATGCGTCCGTCGCGGGTCACCGCCGCCGCCTCGGTGAAAATCAGGCCGGCACCGCCGACGGCGCGGCTGCCGAGATGGACCAGATGCCAGTCATTGGCCAGACCGTCGACGCAGCAGTACTGGCACATCGGTGACACCGCGATGCGATTCAGAAAGGTCAGTTGGCGAAGAGTGTAAGGTTCAAGCAGCAGGCTCATGGGCACCTCTCAAGTCGACGTAAAGGTTCCTGTGTTCTGAACCTTGAGCCTAGTCGACAACCCGAGAGAAGTTCAGGTTCCTGCTGCCATGCATCGGGCGTGTCAGCGCGGCGAAATATGCGCCACCATCAGTTGCACGGTTTCGTTGCCGCGGAATTCGTTCAGGTCCAGCTTGTAGGCCAGCTCGACCCAGCGAACCGTCGGGTTTGGCCACACGTCACGATCGACGCTGAACGCAATGCCGTCGAGCTTCACCGTGCCACATTCGGTCTTGAGCACCATCTTCAGATGCCGCTCACCCACCACGCGTTGTTCCACCAACTGGAACACACCGTGGAACAACGGCTCCGGAAAGTGCTGGCCCCAAGGTCCGGCGTTGCGCAAGGCGCGTGCCAGCTCCAGGTGAAACTCTTCCACGGCCAGCGTACCGTCCGACAGCAGGCGCCCGGTCAGGTCCTCTTCGTTCAACTGACGGCGCACCTCGGCGTCGAACGCCTCGGCAAATGCCGGAAAGTTCGCTTCCGGCAATGAGAGGCCAGCCGCCATCGCGTGGCCACCGAACTTGCTGATCAATTCGGGATGCTTGGCGGCAACTGCGTCCAGTGCGTCACGAATGTGAAAACCCGGCACCGAACGCGCCGAGCCTTTCAATACGCCCTCGCCCGCGCTGGCAAACGCGATGGTCGGGCGGTGATAACGTTCTTTCAGCCGCGAAGCGAGGATGCCGATCACACCCTGGTGCCATTCAGCCTCGAAAAGGCACAGGCCAAACGGCATCGATTCCACCGGCAAGTCCTTGAGCTGGGCCAACGCTTCACGCTGCATGCCCTGCTCGATGGATTTGCGGTCCTGATTGAGCTCATCCAGTTGCACCGCCATTTCCCGCGCCAGGGTCTCGTCATCGCAGAGCAGGCATTCGATGCCCAGGCTCATGTCGTCCAGACGACCGGCGGCGTTCAGCCGAGGCCCAAGGATGAATCCCAGATCCGTCGACGTGATGCGCGACGGCTCGCGGCGAGCGACTTCGAGGATCGCCCGCAAACCAGGACGCGCACGCCCGGCACGGATACGCATCAGCCCCTGATGCACGAGGATGCGGTTGTTAGCGTCCAGCGGGACCACGTCGGCCACACTGCCCAACGCGACCAGGTCCAGCAGCTCACCGAGGTTGGGCTGGGCCCGGCCATTGGCCTCGAACCAGCCAATGTCACGCAAACGCGCGCGCAGGGCCATCAATACGTAGAACATCACGCCCACGCCCGCCAGCGCCTTGCTCGGGAACGTACAGCCCGGCTGGTTGGGATTGACGATGGCGTCAGCGGCGGGCAACTCGTTGCCCGGCAAGTGGTGATCGGTGACCAGCACCTGCAAACCCGCAGCCTTGGCAGCAGCAACGCCTTCGACACTGGAGATGCCGTTGTCCACGGTCATCAACAGCTCGGGCTGGCGTTCCAGCGCCACCTGAACGATTTCCGGCGTCAGGCCGTAACCGTACTCGAAGCGGTTCGGCACCAGATAGTCCACATGGGCCGCGCCCAGCAAACGCAAACCCAGCACACCGACCGTGCTGGCCGTGGCGCCGTCCGCATCGAAGTCGCCGACAATGAGAATGCGCTGGCGCTGTTGCAAGGCCGTCACCAGCAGATCCACGGCCGCATCGATGCCCTTGAGCTGCTGATACGGAATCAGCCGCGCCAGGCCCTTATCCAGCTCATCCTGGGACTGCACGCCGCGAGCCGCGTAGAGACGGGTCAACAAGGGCGGCAGGTCGCCCAAAAAAGGCAGGGTGTCGGGCAACTGGCGTGGTTCGATGCGCATGCGGGTTCCGCTGATGTTCTTCTGTTGGAGCAGATGAGGTGTTACGTCGAGCAGCGGCGGCGATCAGCCGCGCTCGCCCGCCAGCCACTGCAGTTGTACTTCGTGCTGACCGCGATCGTCGGTCACGAAGATCGTGCCTTCGCTGATCATGACATCCCACTTGATGACCCGAGGCATGTCCTTGGCCAGCGTTTCCAGGACTTCCTGGGGAACGGCGGCAATGTTGACGTTTTTAAGGTTTTTGATCGCCGGCACGACCTTGCCTTCCCACACGCGCAGACTGCCGTACGCCAGCAGGCTGGTGCGCTCGGTGCGACGCGAGCACCAGGTCAGGCGGTCAGCGTCCGGCTGGCCGACTTCGATCCAGTGCAGCACGCGATCGTCCAGGCTCTTTTCCCAAAGCGCAGGCTCGTCCACGTCCGACAGACCCCGGCCAAACGACAACTGCTCGTTGTACCAGAACGCGTAAGCCAGCAGGCGCACAGTCATGCGCTCTTCGGTTTCCGAAGGATGGCGGGCGATGGTCTGTTTGACGTTTTCGTAAACCCCACGATCGAGGTCGGTCAGGTTCAGTTCGAATTTGTAGGTCGTGGACGGCTGGGCCATGAACGGGCTTCTAAAGACAGGAAAGGCGCCCAGTCTACCCGATGCGCGACCGCTGAACTAAGGAACTCGACGGTCGCGTCGCCCATGCCGGCAAATTCACTCGGCCGGAGGCTGCGCGCGGTGCTTTACTGATCCGAAGGTGACGAGTGTTAAACAAATGATCCACAACGCCGATACCTTACTGCGAGACCCTCTAGCATGAAGTACTCAGAGCGGCCCGTTACCGACGCCTGCTGTCGATCCGCCCAAGGCGATCGAGGGTGTGTTGTCCTCGGACTCAGTCAGTTTTTTCGGGAATTACATCGACGGATGGTCAATCGTTACCCGCGTTTCCACAAAGCCGGGCTAGTGCTCCTGCTTGCCACCTCGGTACTGGGCGCGACACCGGGAAGCGCACACGCCAAGGAGACGCTGACCTGGCTGTTACGTGATTTTCCGCCACTGACGATTTTCACCGGCCCGCAAACCGGTCAGGGCGCGATCGACAAGCTGATGCCCGAACTGATTGCGCGAATGCCCGAATACAATCACCAGATCATGCACGTCAACCGGGCGCGTGGGACGCAGATGCTTCAGGACCCCGACGTCTTCGCCTGCGACCCGACCCTGTTGTGGACGCCGGAGCGTGAAAAAAACATCCTGTTCTCGATCCCCACCTATGCCACACCCGGCAACGGCGTCACCATCGAGCGCAGCAAAGAGGCGCTTTTCCGCCCGTTTCTCACCGAAGACAGTCATCTTGATCTGGCCGCTTTGCTGGCCAGCAAAACGGTCAAAGTCGGCATCGTCGCCGAGCGCAGCTACGGGCCCGTGGTGGACAAGATTCTGCGTGAAACCACGCAGCCGGACACGCTGATCCTTCACTACGGCAATGCCGCCGTGGGCAGCATGCTGCAAATGGAACGCATGGATAGGTTTCAGGCCATCATCAGTTACTGGCCCGAGGCGCGTTATCACGCTCAGCAGCAAGGCATTCCTTTGACAGAACTTGAGTTTTTACCGGTCAAGGGCGCGCCCAAGTACCAGTTCGCGCACATAGGCTGTTCAAAGACTGACAAGGGTCGCGCGGCCATGGAGATCATCAACCGGGAAATGCGCGTGCTGCGCAGCACCAAACTCATCGGCTTCTATGCGCAATGGATGGTCAAGAAAGAAGAGTACCTGCGCGATGCCCAGACGTTCTTCGATGAGCCGGAAAAGTGAAACGCAAGACCGCGACCGAGTGGCCGTCGGACGTTCAGGCAAAAAGAAACCCCGAGCAGCGGGGAGACTGCTCGGGGTCAACCGTGGTCCTTCTTGGACCCGTACGGCAGGCAACATGAACACCGGAGCACAATGCCTGCGCCTGCCGTAACTGATAGGATCCTACTGAATCGATAAGGTTCCCCGACGCTTAGACAAAAGCACGACCTGCGGTGAAATTGTTGACCTGTGTCGCATTTCGCATGGCCGCGATCACACAGGGTTCAATTCGCCCTTCGGCGACCATCAGATCACGGTGAAGCCCGTCGACCACATCCGTCAGTTGGCGCTTGTCACACAACTGGGCAGCGGAATACATGCGTTCGATCACAATCGCACCGGCTGCAGTTCTCAGCGTCACCAGACGCTCGCCATTCACACCCGCAGCGCCCAGGCTTGCCTGATACGGTGCCAGTGCCTCGCTTAGCAGTAAGCTGATATTTTCCATCCGGATCACCACTCAACAGTTTGAATGCAAAGGTGCTTATCAATGACCATCGGCCGAACCGGAAAGTTCTTTTTGCCGTGAGTTGGGTGATTGCTGCAACCTGGTCAATGGAGCATGCCTGCCGGATGTGACAGAAAGAATTCACGCTTCTGACACCCGTGGCAGAGCATTCAGCTCATCCCAGGACCGTGACGAAGACCGATGACGGCTGATTGACTTCGTCGTTCTGGATATGACGATAACGACCAATGGCCTGACGAACCGAATACGGGGAAGGCGTGATACGCGCCACACAATTGGTGATCAGCGCTGTAGAAGAGACTTGCTCTTCCCGACATATCGGGTGTTCCTTGTACATGCGCATCGACAACTCCTGCAACAAGACGAGTGACCTTGAGTCTCGACCACAATCGTCTACAGGCATTTAGGACGCGTCCGAAAATCAATCAGGCCGGACTCAAAGGAGCCGCCAAGATGGCCACTGACACTCGACCGTTGCGCATTATCCTGGCGGACGATCACCCGATATTCCTGATTGGTCTGAAGGTAGTGATCGAGCAGAACGAGCGCGCCACGGTGATCGCGCAGGCCAGTGCGCCGGACGAACTCCTGGAAAAACTCAGCGAGCACCCCTGCGACCTGCTGGTGACCGATTTCATGATGCCGGTTCAGGATCAAAATGACGGGCTTCGATTGCTCGAGCGTATTCGACGCGAGTACCCGGCGCTGCCGATTATCGTGGTGACCATGCTCAACAATGCAGGGCTGTTTCGTTCAATGCTCGCGTTGAAGATCCAGGGGCTGCTCTGCAAGGCGAGCATGGCTGACGAACTGCCTGCGGCGATCAACAGCGTCAGCCATGGCAAATCCTTCGTTGCCGACTCGGTCCAGCGCAGCCTGCTGGAAGCGGCGGATTACGGCTCCGACACCCTTGTGGCGCTGACGGATCTCTCGCCTCGCGAACTGGAAGTCATCCGTTTGCTCGCCGCCGGAAAATCGGTCGGGGCCATCGCCGCGCAGCTCAACCGCAGCAAACAGACCGTCAGCGCTCAGAAAGTCAGCGCCATGCGCAAGTTGGGGCTCGCCAACGATGCGGCTTTGTTCATTTACGTGCAGGAGCACGGCCTGGTCTGACCGTGTCGAACGGCAGGACCCGCTCAGGGGTGCGCTCAAGCACCTGGAGCCAGTTCAGGAAGTCAGCTTCCGGCATGGGTCTGGCAATGAAATAGCCTTGTATGACGGGATGGCCGAGCATCAACAGCGCGTCGTAGTCGTCGGCGGTTTCAACGCCCTCGACCACCACATCCAGCGCCATCTTCTGCGCCATGAACAAGGCCCCGCCGACGATCGCCGATTTGCGTCGGTCGTCGGCAAGGCCACGCACGAACTCCGCCGGAATCTTCAACTCGCTGAACGGCAACTCAAGCAAACGCTGGATGTTCGACGCGCCCGTTCCAAAATCGTCGATGGAAAGACGGCACCCGGCCATGCGCAGCCTGAGCAGGTTTTCGAACTGAACCACCGCCAGTTGCCGGGCCGATTGCTCAACCACTTCCAGGGTCAACATCTGGGGTCTGACGGGAAAACGCTCCAGGAGCACCAACAAGCGCGGGATGAAATCTGGCTGATCCAGCAACGCTGGCGGAACGTTCACCGCGACCGGCAGAGCTTGGCCATGGGAAAGCAGTCGCTGATGAGACAGGCTGAGCGCCAGCTCAAGCATGTGCCACGTCAATGCGCCCATCAGACCGGCGCGCTCAATCAACGGGAGAAATCGGCCCGGCATCAGCAATCCATGCTCTGGATGCTCCCAGCGGGCCAACAGCTCAACGCCTGCCAATTCCCCGTCCAGACTCACCTTGGGCTGAAAATGGGCGATCCATTGCGGGCCGTAATCCTGGGTGGGATCGAGCGGGCTCAAGTCGGGCGACGCGGCCGCAGCCAAGGGTGTCACAACCTGCGCCGTACCCGACTGACCGAGCAGCCATTTACTGAGCAAGCCGCCAATGGCGGCAACCGATGCCGGTTTGCGCATGACCCCAAGCACATTGATGCCTTGCTGTCGCGCGAGCTGCGCCGCGCTGTCGAGCACCGTGTCTTCAGCACTGCTCAGAATGATGACCGTGCGCGCCATTCCGCTCGCTGCCAGGTGCCCGATCAGCGATAGACCGTCCTGACCCTCCATTTGCAGGTCACAGATGGCGATGTCGACCGGCCCACGAAGCTCGAGCGAACGCTGCGCGGCTTCGACGCAGTCCGCCGTGAGCACGTCGAACACTTGATTGGCGTTGAGCATCTGGTGCAACGCCATCATCTGGAAAGGATTGTCTTCGAGTATCAGAACCTTGAGCGAATGCACACGCTGGACCCTCTGGCAGTCGAGGCCCATTTCGGCCCCGGTATCTGCACTCTAAAGAGCCCGCTATCTGGCCCCCATAGGACAGGTCTTAAAGTGCAGGCACGTCGACCAGATGGTCCTCAAGTGCGTCGAGCAGAGCGTCCATGCAGGCGTTCACGACCTGCCAGGAGGCCTCGATCCTGGCGCTGCGCTGCTCACGCACTTCGCTGTCCATCTGCGCGCACGCCTTGGCAAGCGGCACCGCGTCGATCAGACAGGCCACGCCCTTGAGGCGATGCAGGCTGGTGCTGAGGGCTTTCCAGTCATGCGTGGCCACCGCAGGGACGAGCAGATCGTGTTCCTGTCGCAGGTTTTTCCAGAGTTCGGCCAACATGCGCTGGATCTGCACCTCGTTGGCCTGGGTCATGTGATGCAACACCTGAATATCGAACGCACGCTGTTCTTTCTCTGCAGGCATCACGACGTCTTCGAGTTTTTGCGCCAGTTGCGCCAGAGAGACCGGCTTGACCAGCAGCGCATCCATGCCTGCAGCTTCACAGCGGTCGCGCTCCTCGTGCATGGCGTTGGCGGTGCAGCCAATGATCGGGCGCTCGCGTCCCCGATACCGTTGCTCAAGCCTTCGAATGGCCCGGGTCAGTTCATAGCCGTCCATGCCTGGCATGTTGCAATCGGTGATCAGCGCATCGAAGTCTCCCTCGCGCCACGCCGCAAACGCAGCCTCACCGCTATCGACAGCCGTCACCCGATGCCCGAGCAGCTCAAGTTGCCCTTTCAGGACCAGGCGGTTGGCGGAAAGGTCATCGGCAACCAGAATATTCAAACTTGTTTCGGAGACTGCCGGACGAAGGGGCTCTTTCTCAGGCAGGGCCGGTACATCCGCCGGTTTTACCGGAAGATCCAGATGGACCCGCGTCCCCTCTCCTGGCGCGCTGATGACCGTGATGCGGCCGCCCATCAAGTCGACCAGTTGCTTGCAGATACTCAGCCCGAGACCACTGCCGCCCAACAGGCCGTCGGCCTGCTCATCGCCCTGACTGAACGGCTGGAACAGCCGCGCTTGCTGCTCCGGGCTCATTCCTGAACCGGTGTCGGTAATTTCGATGTGCAACCCGGTCTGATCAGGCTCGGAACGCCGCGTCACCGTCATCGAGACAGACCCTTCAGCGGTGAACTTCAGCGCATTGCCAATCAGGTTGTGCAGGATCTGTCGCACGCGCAGCGGGTCGATGGAATAGGCGTGTTCGACATCAGGCGCAATCTCGAGGGTAAACGACAGGTCATTGTCCTGCGCGCGAACCCTGAACAGCTGGTAGACGTCCTCCATGAATGGCCTCAGTAACGTCGCCACCGTCCTCAGTTGCAGTTGACCTGATTCAATCTTTGCCAGATCAAGGCTTTCACCGATCAGCTCAACCAGCTCACAGGCTGCACGGTGCGCGACATCCAGTCCCTCGGAGGGTGTTTCACCGCGCAGCTTGCAGTGCTCACGCTCCAACTCCAGCAGGCCGATGATGGCGCCCATCGGCGTGCGAATGTCATGGCTCATCGTCGCCAGAAACGCACTCTTTGCCCGGTTCGCCTGCTCGGCCTGCTGCTGCGCCAGGGTCAACTCGCGCTCCAGTCGCTTGCGTTCGGTGATGTCGATCCAGCCGCCGAGCAGCCCCTGAAGCTGACCATCGGCGCTGTAAAACGGCACCGTCCACTGCCACGCCTCGATGTGCTTGCCGGCCAGCAGCATGCTGCGATCAGCGAACACTGGTTTCTGGGTTTGCAGCAGCGTCATGTAGTCGGCGTGCATGCGCTCGGCGCTGTCGTGGGGGATCAGGTCCACATCAATCAAACGACGGCCATTCATCTGCTCGTAGCTGATACCGAAGCTTTCCTCATAGCTGCGGTTGCAGGAGATCAGCCGCCCCGTGAGGTCCCGGACGTAAATGGGGTTGGGAATGCCGTCGAGCAACGCCCGCTTGAAGGCCAACTGGTCGCTGAGCTGCTCTTCTGCGCGCACCCGCTGGCGAATCTGAAACTTGAGACGACTGCTCCAGGCGAGCGACACCACACCCAGCAACAGTGCAATGGCCAGCGTCCAGTACACCCATCCCGGAATACGTTGCCACAGCGAGGGTTGAGAGATGACCGCGCCTAGCCATTTCAGCCGGATGGCGCGCATTTCCGCGACTGGAAACTCATCGAGCGCCTTGTTCAGGATGCTCAGCAACTCCGGTTGGGTCTTGATGACCGAGAAGCGATCCGGGGACCACTTGCCCTCGACACTGCGCCCGACCTTCAAACGGCCCGGCGGGTAAAGCCAGGCCCCCGCTTCATTCTGGATGGTCGCTTCGGCCTGACCGTTTTCCACCAGCCTGCGAGCATCGTCGTACGTTGGCACCAGGCGCAATTGAATATCGGGATAGTGGGATTGAATGAACTCCAGCAACGCGTGACGCGCCGGCAGCGCCAGGACCTTGCCAGCCATCTGCGAAAGGTTGATCTCTGACGAGCGATCCGAGCGGACCACGTAGACCCAGTTGTTGCCGCCGAACGCGTAAGTGAAGTCGAGGAAGGCTCTGCGGCTGGGGCTTTCGGCGAGCGTGGTGTTCATGTCTGCCTTGCCTGCACTCAAGGCCTCCAGCGCGGCCTTTGTCGACGGCATGGCCTGATGGACGAACTTGAGCCCGGTCATGCGCGCGATGCGATTGAGCACGTCGATATTCAAGCCGACCCAATTGCCGCGGCTGTCGGTGTAGATGTAGGGCGGGTGTTGGGTCGAGGCAATGGTGACCTGCGGGTGATTGCGCACCCACAACTGCTCGGCGGTGCTGAGGTGAATCCGTTGCTGGGCAACGTCGGCACCCAGCCCTGTCGTCCATCGACCTTGAATCTCCCGGTCGACCGACTCTCCCAACTCGGCCAGCGAGCGATTGAACAGGGCGAGCAACCTCGACTCGTCCTGGCGCATGGCAAACGCGAAGCCGGTGGGCGGCAGCAGGCTCTCGAACTTGATCTGCAGCCCTTGGTAAGGTCGCTGCGCGTTGTAGGCGCGAACGATCACTTCGTTGCCAATGAAAGCGTCAACGTCGCCATGTGACAACGCCTCCATCGCGCTGTACAGCGTGGGGGCCAGCACGATGTCGCTGTCCGGGTACACACGGTGCAACACCTGCGCATCGGCGTATCCATCCAGCAAGGCCAGGCGTTTTCCCTTCAACGAGCCCGTCAGGCTGGCGTCGTTACCGCGCCCTACCACCACTGCCCGGTCCGGCAGGTAGTCGTGGGTGAATGCCAGCCCCTCGACCCCGCGCTCGTACCCGTTGCCGCTGGTCAGCAGGTCAATGTCCCCCGCCAGCAAGGCAGCCACCGCCTGTTCGCGCTTGGCGAACCCTGACACCCGGACGGGTACCCCGAGCTTGGCGCTGATCAGGCTCAGATAATCGGCGCTCACCCCTTGATAACGATTGCGATCACTCGTGATGTCGATGGGTTCGTAATCGGCAATTGCAATGCCGACCCTCAATACCTTGTGCTCGTCCAGCCATTGCCGGTCAGCAGGATCGAGTGCCAGCGCCGGCTGGCTCAAAAATGGGGAGCCGAGCGCAAACGGCAGATTCTGTGCCGCCTGCCCCTTCACGCTCCAGACACACGCGAGCAACAACAAAATGCGCAGCGCGTATCGAAGGAATCGGGTCGTGATGAGCACCATTGAAGCGCTCATGTTCATGGGTTCTGCCGCCACTGGATTTGTCCGCGAAATTCAAAAATACCTTGCAAGTGTGGCACGCAGAAATGAGAAGGCCCGCTGGAGAGCGGGCCTGAAGTTGTTACACGGCGAAACCGTTAGAGTGGTTTACCCCGGTTTCCGTGCTGGCTGACGAACGCCTGCATGGCTTTGAGGTCATTCGGCAGCACCGTGCAACGCTCATCGCGCTCGAACAAATCAGACAAATGTGCAGGCAACTCTAGCGCTTTTCCTACGCCCGCTTTCTGCACGGCTTCCGGGAACTTGACCGGGTGAGCCGTCCCCAGAATCACCATCGGCGTGTCCAGGCTGCGACGGCAATCGCGCGCGGCTTTCACACCGATGGCCGTGTGCGGATCCAGCAGCTCGCCGGTGCTGGCAAACACTTCGGCGATGGTTTTGCAGGTTTGTTCGTCGCTGACAGCCAGCGAATCGAACAGCTTGCGGGTTTCGGTCCAGCGGTCTTCTTCGACGCTGAAACCGCCACCTTGCTTGAAGCTGTCCATCAGCGCGGCAATCGTCGAACCATTACGGCCGTGCATGTCGAACAGCAGACGCTCGAAGTTCGACGACACCATGATGTCCATCGACGGCGACAGTGTGGCGTGCAGGGTTTCCTTCACGTACTGATTGCCGCTCATGAAGCGGTGCAGGATGTCATTGCGGTTGGTGGCCACGATCAACTGGCTGATCGGCAGGCCCATGTTGCGCGCCAGGTAGCCCGCGAAGATGTCGCCGAAGTTGCCGGTCGGCACCGAGAACGCCACCGAACGCGCCGGGCCGCCCAGCTGCAGGGATGCGTGGAAGTAGTAGACGATCTGGGCCATGATCCGCGCCCAGTTGATCGAGTTCACCGCGACCAGACGCGTGCCTTTGAGGAAGCTCTGGTCAGCGAAGCTGTTCTTGACCATTTCCTGGCAGTCGTCGAAGTTGCCTTCGATGGCGATGTTGTGGATGTTCTCACCGAAGATAGTCGTCATCTGACGGCGCTGAACGTCCGACACGCGATTATTCGGGTGCAGGATGAAGATGTCGACGTTGTCGCAGCGACGGCAACCTTCGATGGCGGCCGACCCGGTATCGCCAGACGTCGCGCCGATGATCACCACGCGCTCACCGCGTTTTTCCAGCACATAGTCCAGTAGACGACCCAGCAGTTGCAGGGCGAAGTCCTTGAACGCCAGCGTCGGGCCGTGGAACAGCTCCATCACCCACTCATTGCCGTTCAACTGACGCAGCGGCGCGACGGCGCTGTGCGCGAACACACCATAGGTCTCTTCGAGGATTTTCTTGAAGTCGGCATCCGGAATGCTGCCGGTGACGAACGGGCGCATCACGCGGAATGCGAGCTCGTGGTAAGGCAGGCCCGCCCAGGAGGCGATTTCTTCCTGAGTGAAACGAGGCAGGTTTTCCGGAACATACAGACCGCCATCGCTGGCGAGGCCGGCGAGCAGCACGTCTTCGAAATTCAGGGCCGGTGCCTGGCCACGGGTACTGATGTAGCGCATAAGTCAAACCTTCGGTTTGGGCCGCAAGCTTCAAGCGCCAAGCGGCAAGTCAAAGCGGTTCGCCTGTTGACCTGCAGCTCGCGGCTCGAAGCTCACCGCGATGTGATTTTTGCTCTTACTTGCAGCTTGCCGCTTGAAGCTTGTCGCTGCTTAATTGAGATGCTCGACGCGAATACGCACAACCGGGCCAGCCACGTCCTGCAAGGCCTCCAGCGCCTGGATCGCATCGTTCATGCGCTGTTCGAGCACACGATGGGTCAACAGAATCATCGGCACCAGGCCGTCATGCTCTTCGACTTCCTTCTGCATGATCGATTCGATGTTGATGCCACGCTCGGACAGAATGCTTGCGACCTGAGCCAGAACACCTGGGTGGTCCTTGGCCTGAATGCGCAGGTAGTAGGCACTCTCGCACGCCTCGATCGGCAGGATCGGATGGGCCGAGAGCGAATCAGGCTGGAAGGCCAGATGCGGAACGCGGTTTTCCGGGTCAGTGGTCAAGGCACGAACGACGTCGACCAGATCGGCGACCACGGACGATGCAGTCGGCTCCATGCCGGCGCCAGCGCCGTAGAACAGTGTCGAACCGGCGGCGTCGCCATTGACCATCACAGCGTTCATTACGCCGTTGACGTTGGCGATCAGGCGGTCCGCCGGGATCAGGGTCGGGTGCACGCGCAGTTCGATGCCGGCGGCGGTGCTGCGGGCAACGCCCAGGTGCTTGATGCGATAGCCCAGCGCCTCGGCATAGTTGACGTCAGCGGTGGTCAGCTTGGTGATGCCTTCGGTGTAGGCCTTGTCGAACTGCAACGGGATACCGAAGGCGATCGACGCAAGGATGGTCAGTTTGTGCGCCGCATCGATGCCTTCGACGTCGAACGTCGGATCGGCTTCGGCGTAACCCAGCGCCTGGGCTTCGGCCAGGACGTCCGGGAAGGTGCGACCCTTCTCACGCATCTCGGTCAGGATGAAGTTACCGGTGCCGTTGATGATGCCCGCGACCCAGTTGATGCGGTTGGCCGACAGGCCTTCGCGAATCGCCTTGATCACCGGGATGCCGCCAGCCACTGCCGCTTCGAACGCAACGATGACGCCCTTCTCGCGGGCCTTGGCAAAGATTTCGTTACCGTGAACGGCGATCAGCGCCTTGTTGGCGGTGACCACGTGCTTGCCGTTTTCGATGGCTTTGAGCACCAGTTCGCGGGCGACGGTATAGCCACCGATCAGTTCGATGACGATGTCGATTTCTGGGTTGCTGGCCACGTCGAAAACGTCGGTCGTGGTCGGGGTACCGGTAATCTGGCAATTGGGGTTGGGTGTACGCACAGCGATCTGCGCCACTTCGATTCCACGCCCGGCACGGCGGGCAATCTCCTCGGCGTTACGCTTTAGCACATTGAAGGTACCGCCACCGACAGTACCCAGCCCACAGATGCCTACTTTGACCGGTTTCACTATGAACTCCCCATAAAACGGCCGACGCGAGGCCGGCCGTGAAAACAGCCGCAGTGAATTGCGGCTCGCTATTGATGAAGCACCGGCAGATCCGCTGCTTCAATGTTCGTCGCAGGCAGCCCGCGACGAACAGGATTACTTGGCGCTGAGTGCCAGTTTGGCGACTTGCGGCGCTGGCTGGTAGCCCGGAATCACCTGACCGTCAGCCAGGACGATGGCTGGCGTACCATTCACGCCAATCGACTGACCGATCTCGAATTGCTTGGTCACCGGGTTCGCGCACTTCGGCGCCTCGATGTTCTTGCCATCGACCATGCGGTCCATGGCGGCGCGACGATCCTTGGAGCACCACACGGCCTGCAGTTGTTCGTCACCCGGCGAGCCCAGGCCCTGACGCGGGAACGCGACGTAACGCACTTCGATGCCACGCTTGTTCAGCTCCGGCACTTCGCCATGCAGTTTGTGGCAGTACGGGCAGGTCGTGTCGGTGAACACGGTGATGTGCGACTTGGTCTCGCCAACGGCCGGGTACACGACCATTTCTGCGGCCGGAATGCCATTGATCGTCTTGGAAATCGCCTGGCGTTCGACTTTTTCGGTCAGGTTGACCGGCTTGCCGCCCTGAATCTGGTACAGGTTGCCCTGCATCACGAACTGACCGTCGGCGCTGGCGTAGAGCACCCGGCCGCCCTTGAGGTTGACTTCGTACAAACCATTGAGCGGGCTGCTGGAAATGCTTTCGACCGGAATCTCCAGATTCAGGGTTTCCAGGGTCTTGCGAATCGCCTTGTCAGACGCCTCATCGGCGTGGGCAAACAGGCTGAAGGTGCTGGCCAGCGCTACAACGGCAGCACCGATAATACGAGTCACGCGCATGAAAACTCCTCGGGCGGTGGGCAGACGGGCGGGAATGAAAACGGCGGACGCGGACGCACCGGCAAGTTTTCGGAGCTCCAATCTGCGAAACCGGCAAAGCCTATCACATAAGGCCCGCAACACCGACGCCGACTGATGTAAGACACGTCGTAAATTACGGTCGCCCTTACCCTCTCGGGTGGTGTTTGGCGTGCAGGTCCTGCAGCCTCGCGCGTGCCACATGGGTGTAGATCTGCGTGGTGGACAGATCGCTGTGCCCGAGGAGCATCTGAACCACGCGAAGGTCGGCGCCATGGTTAAGCAGATGGGTAGCAAACGCATGACGCAACGTGTGCGGCGACAACGATTTGCCGATGCCCGCCACCTTCGCCTGGAGCTTGATTCGATGCCAGAACGTCTGTCGGGTCATCTGTTCGCCACGCAAGCTGGGAAACAGCACGTCGCTGGGGCGCCCGCCCAGGATTTCCTGCCGAGCGTCCCGCATATAACGCTCGACCCAGACAATGGCTTCCTCGCCCATCGGCACCAATCGCTCCTTGCTGCCCTTGCCCATGACCCGTAACACGCCTTGACGCAGGTTGACCTGTTCCAGCGTGAGGCTGACCAACTCGGTCACTCGCAGACCGCAGGCGTAGAGCACTTCCAGCATGGCCCGGTCCCGCTGACCAATGGCCTCGCTCAGGTCCGGCGCAGCGAGCAGCGCCTCGACATCGGCCTCGGACAGCGATTTGGGCAACGGCTTGCCCAGTTGCGGCATGTCCACCTGCAACGTGGGGTCGATCGAAATCAGTTTTTCCCGCAGCAGGTAACGATAGAAACCTCGCACACCCGACAGGAATCGCGCACTCGAACGCGCTTTGTAGCCGTTATCGACGCGCCACGCCAGGTGATCGAAAATCGCCCCACGTCCGACCGCCATCAGGTCGATCCCCCTTTCCTCCAGCCAGCCGTTGAACAGCGTCAGATCGCTGCGGTAGGCATCACGGGTGTTGTCCGAAAGTCCTTTCTCCAGCCACAGGGCGTCGAGGAAGCGGTCGATCATGGGATGGTCTAGGGCGGGCATGGTTTCGGCTTGAGCGGAGGAAAACGAAGGGCAGTCTTTCATATAAGCAAGAGCGGTACAAAATCATCCAGCATGCACAGCACCTGTGGGAGCGGATTTATTCGCGATGCAATGGTGCCTGCGAAGAAGATCCTTCGTTTATAACGGACTCTCACGAAAAAATTCGCTCCCACAGTTTTTGTGAGAACCCGGATTGGCTTTTCTTCAGGCAACAAAAAGCAGCCCGTAGGCTGCTTCTTTCTGCATCGGAGACTGGGATTAAACCAGTTTTTCCTTGATGCGAGCTGCTTTACCGGACAGGTCACGCAGGTAGTACAGTTTGGCCTTGCGAACGTCACCGCGACGTTTCACAGCCATGCTGTCGATTTGCGGGCTGTAGGTCTGGAAAGTACGCTCAACGCCAACACCGTTGGAGATTTTACGAACAGTGAAAGCACTGTTCACACCACGGTTACGCTTGGCGATAACAACGCCTTCGAACGCCTGCAGACGAGCGCGGTCGCCTTCCTTCACTTTCACCTGAACGACAATGGTGTCGCCCGGGGCAAAGGGAGGGATTTCTTTGGTCATCTGCTCTGCTTCGAGTGCAAGAATGATTTTGTTAGTCATGCTGTGCTCCTAAGGTAAATCAGTCGGATTTACCATCGATACGTTAACTATCGTCCCGCTCGCGGAGGTATTCCGCCAGCAGCTTCTTCTCTTCTCCAGAAAGCGAGCGGCTTTCCAGAAGATCGGCGCGTCGTTCATAGGTCCGCCCAAGGGACTGCTGTAAACGCCAACGCCGGATG
>Ga0213828_1000407_pt1 | contig 42675 bp, 33 predicted proteins | sample MC6MC0897MG_FD_180664 | JGI IMG/M metagenome (GOLD analysis project Ga0213828, IMG submission 180664) | Enriched soil aggregate microbial communities from Iowa State University, Ames, United States - MC6-MC0897-MG | ecosystem: Environmental > Terrestrial > Soil > Unclassified | place: USA: Iowa...
TGTTCGGCCAGATCAACGCCGTACTGGTCGTCGGACCGTGGTTGTAAGTCACCAACTGCCCTTCCACGCTAAGCGAGCTGCTGCGCTTGCTCGGCGCCATTCCCAACGGCTCCACATGGAACTGCACACCCAACGTGCCGCGGCTATTGAAGAACGCGTCCCGGATCTTCTCGGCCGCTTCAAGCTGCGTCAGCACGTCATTGCGCACCAGATACCCGCCCAACCGCTCCGAGTACAACGCCTCAAGGTTGTCCTCGATGAACAGATTCAGATACTTCTCGCGGAACTGCTGCAAACGCCCCTGCGGGCCGAAAAACGCCGTGAAATCGTCCAACGCCACTTCCTCACGGCTCGCCGGATTGAACGGATAACGATTCGCCAACCGCTCGCGATAAAAGCGATACACGTCGATGTCCCAACGACGCTCAAGCTCGCGCAATGCCTCCACCAGAATCACCCGCGACGACTCGTCGGCCAACTTGCCCACCTGACGGTTCAGCGGCTCGGGCAGACCCGCAGCAATACGCTGCAGATTGCTGATCGGATCCGGCCCTTTCAGCCCGAAGCGCTCCAGCACCACGTCTAGCGCCGTCTTGCCGCGGTCCGGGCTGTCGTGCACCGTGCGCACCTTGTCTTGCACGCTACCGATCGCCACCAGAGTTTCGTCCAGGTACGACGCCCGATCGCCCTTGGCCTGCAACAGTTGGCTCATCGGCGCAAACGCCCGCGCGATCCCGAATATCGCGCCAGTTTCGTCCTTGCCAGCTGCCACCTTTTCCGCCACGCCAGAAGCCTGCGCAACCAGTGCGCCCTTCCCGTCGAGCGCACCCGTGACCGCCGGGGTGTTGGGGCCAAGTTCACTGTTGTCGCGCACGGTTTCCACCAGCCGGCGCAACGGCGCCGCAGGACTCGTCACCGTGCCCAGCACATTGACCGCCTCGGCAAGATCATGAAAATCCCGAACCTCAAGCTGGTTGAGGTTGCGCTGCCAGGTGTCGATGTAATCACGGCCGTAGATGGCCTGGATGCGCTCGGCCAATGCGCGCTTGTCGGCCTCCGAATAATCGATATTGCGCCGCTCGCCCAACGCCCACTGATCGATCATCGCCAGTTCGGTCAGATCCTGGCTGTGCGGCGCGAAGTAATTGTGAAATCCCTTGGCCGTCAACAGCGCGTCGATACGGCCATCGGAAGCGGGCTGTCCCGTTTCTGCCTTGGCCGCAGCCGCCGGCTGATAGACCACATCAAAGGCCGGGCCGATTTCATTGCGCAGATCCAGCGGCGCCCTGAGAAATTCGCCCGCCTGACGGCGCATCGTCATGTACACGCGCTGCGGCAACGGAATCTGCCGCAGGTCGCGCTGCACGACGGACACGCGCTGCTGAAACTGCGGCAACAGCGTGTCGGCATACTTCATCGCGTAGTCCAGATGCCGCATCAACGCACGCTGCACCTTGTCCTCGCCGGGGAAAGCCTGTGCCCACTGCCGCCCCATCCAACGCTCCACCACCGGCGGCCGGCGGTTGGGACGATCCTCAATCATGCGGTACACGCGCAACGCCTCAAGCTGCGCATCGCTGTCGATCGAGGTGCCGTCAAGGTGCTCCATCACCCCATTGGCCAGCGCAGGCAGGAATCGCTGGGACAGCAGCGTCAAATAGGCCTGATCGACCTTCGGACCAATCTGCCATCCCTGATACAGACCCATGTCCGCCACAAGCGGCCACGCTTCCCGATAATCGCCATACACTGCCACCGCGCTGCTGATCTGATCCAGCGGCTGAAGCAGATTGCGGCCCGTCGTGTCCAGCTTGCCGTCGATGGCGTGGGCGCTATAAGCGCGGCTGCGCTCCAGAACGCTCATGGCCTTGTCCCGGTTCACTGCGTAGTAGTGATACCAGCCGCCGAGGATCACCGCGCTGCCCAGCGACGCCACTCCGAAGCGCAAGGCCAGCGCGCGGCGCTTCTCGGCACGCACACGCGGGTTGTCGCCCGCCAGGCCGGATTCGGGATAGATGACGCGCTGAAAAAGCTGCTGGGCGAAGTAAACCATCGCGCGCCCGCTGGGATGCGTGGCCGGCACGGGCTCGCGGATATCGTAGTTCTGCGAGGCAGACGCCACGAACGCGTTGGTCAGCACGCCCTGCTGATAGACCGACGACAGAAAGACGCCACGCGGCAGCGCCGGCGTGATGTAGCGATCGCTGCCCAGCACATCGGTCAGGAATTCCATCAAGAGCGGCCGCATGCCGGTCAGCTGCCGCACCAGGGAATAGAGGGCTTCCCGTTGACGCAATTCGCGGACGTCGGCCAACGCATCAAATACCTGCTCGTTCAGACGCGTCAGAAATTCGTCGTACCGCGCGCCCAGTTCATCCCGCCACGCATCGTAACGCTGCACCGAGTCCAGCGTAAACGAAAACCCAAAGATGTCCTCGCGAGCGGACTTGGACAGCCGCGCGAACAGCGGCTCGAATCCTTCAAGCAAGTCGAATTTGCTCAGCACGACATACAGCGGCGGACGCGTGCCGAGCTGGCGGCTCAGTTCGGCCAGCCGCGCGCGCAGCAACGAGGCCAGCGCCTTGCGGTCGCTGGGTTGCTGATTCAGCAGCGTGACCAGGCTGACCATCAGCACCACACCATTGAGCGGACGGCGGCTGCGATTGCGCCCCAGCCAACTCACAAAGCTATCCCACAGACGGGAATGAAGCGCCTCGGGCAGGAGCGCGGGTCCCGCAGCGTCTCCCGGCCTTGGCGCTTCCGTATTTCCGGACGCCGCAGACGCTTCAATTTCCGCCGTCACTCGCGGCTGGCTAATCAGTTCGCCCGGCGGGTCGATCAGCACCGCGTTATCGCCGATCCACCAGTCAATGCGATAGATCCGGTCCGGGTCGTCCTGCAGGCGCTGACTGCCCGCCTTGACCTCACCGGTCAACGAAAACGTCTGGCTAGACCGATTGACGAAGCTGGTTTTTCCCGCGTTTTCCTGCCCCAGCACCAGGTACCACGGAAGTTGATAAAGCGCGTTGCGGCCCTTCAGGTTTGCCTGCAGCACGCTCAGGCTCTTGTCCAGGTCCCGCTCCTGCGCCTGCACGTAGCGCAAGCAGGGATCGTCTTGCTGCTTATGCGTCTGCGCCCGCTCGGCTTCCAGCGTCAGATTCCGTTTGCGCAGCCTGATGGCCCAGACCAGCAAGGGCAGCGCAATCAGCACGAGCGTGGCAAGCACGCGCGCGGTCAGACTTGCCAGCGGTTGGTATTCATCCCAGGTCCACATCGGCCCCAACCACCAGATGGCGGCCAAGGCGAGCGCCAGCATCAGCAGCAACGCCACTGGCATGCCTTGCTTGGTCCATTTCAGTAGGGGCTGGCCATAGCGTTTCACTGTCGACCAAATCTTAAACATGGGGTTGCTCCTGTTTCTTGCATTCGATTGCGGCGTTGACGTGGCGCCCCAGCAGGCCGAACAGACTGGGCTCCCATTGCGCCGCGGATGCGTCTTGCATGATCTGATGGGCGCGGACATACAAGCCATCGGCCAGCCACGCCAATCCCCGCGCGCCGAGCAGTTCGGCGGCGATCGTGATGACATGGCAACCATGGCGCGGATCTGCTGACGTCTTCTGGATGGCTTCCAGCCGCTTGAGCATCGGCTCCACCCCGTTGGCTTCCAGCACCTCGCGCAGCTCCTCGCGCAACGCCGGGTACTCATGGCCGGCGCCCAGCTTCGCGGTGTCCGCATCCGCCCCGCTGATCCACGACTGCGTTTCGCCATCGACGAAAGCGCGGCCATCAGCAAATTGCAGCTTCACCAACGCGGGCAGCTTGGCCACAAAGCGCTCGGTGGACTGGCGGATTGCCTCGGCGACGTTCTGCATTTCCAGGCGGCGGGCGATACCAGCAGCCAGAAAGCTGCCCCGCAGCCAGTACGGCGACGAAGTAATGCTTTTTTCGACGCGCTGCAGAAGCGCCGGATCGACCGCATTCGCTTTCAGCGCATCCCAATAGGCCTCCGCGGTCTCGGCGGGAACGGCCATCAGCTCCGTCCGCATCGTGTCCTTTCGAGTCGATGGCGCAATGCTCAGGTGTGCCCATAAGGCGAAGCGGCGCAGCAGATAGCCGGTCGGGTCATAGGCGTCTTGCTGGTTGATGAGGTCGGCCACGGCCAACAGCGATCGGCGCGTTTCACGCTCGTTGCCCTGCGCCATGGCCATAGGCGTGAAGAAGGCCTCGGTGATCCCGGTGGGTTGCGCCGACAGCTCCATGTGCGCATCGGCCAGCTCAGGCGCGCGTGTCGCCTCCGCCTTCAGCCGTAGCTGCGCCTCCAGGCGAGTCAGCGTCGGCACGTCCAGCTTGGATTCGCTTGCACAGCCCTGCAGCGTGTCCAAGGCCCGTTGGCCAGATTTGTAGAACTCGTCGGCGTATCCCTTGCCGTCCAGTTTGGCCAGCGCCTCTCCCAGGCGCTCCAGCTGCTGGGACATCAGGCGCCGCTTGGCCGTCAACCCGGCCGCGCCTGGCTTCGGATGGCTGGTGCTCCAGTACCGGCTGGTCATGCCGGCCAACACGCCCGCCGCCTCGGCCCAGCCGCGCCAACCGCCTGAACGCATGCGAGCGGTCGCCAATTGCGCGGCAATGCGCAGGTGCTTGCACTGCGACTGCAGATACTGGCGCGATGCCGAATCCACATAGCTCCAGTCGATGGTCGCCTCTTGCAGCCCGCCGAGCTTCATCATTTCGCTTTCGACACCCTGGTAGGCGTTGTCTTCCTCGTCGAACTCGCCGGCCGGCTGATGCGGCGAGATGGGTGACAGGATGGCGTCGAGGTCCAGCGTGGGAAACGTGCTCACCAATGACAAGCCTCGCGTTGTTGCGCCATCAGCTCGTGAAGCGCCGCGGTGTCGAACGACAGTCCGTGAAACGCGGCATGGTCGCTTTCAAGCTGCATCTGCTGGGACGCGCGCGTCAGATGACGAAGCTGTTCGATCGCGACCAGGCCGCGACCCGCATCCGTGACCGTGCCGTCCTCCACGACCTGCCACGGCCGGCGGTCGGAAATCGGCCGCCCGTCCAACAGCACGCGGATGCTCACGCGGCTGACGTCCAGCGGCTCGGCGGTGATGAGCTGCAAGCGAGAAATGTTCTGCAGGCAACTGATTGCCAGCAGCGGCCGCGGCTCGCTTCCCGCCAGGGCCGGCGCCGAGATGACGACCTTGTCCTGGCCCGGTATGGCATCGCCGACGCGCAGCAGCAGCACACCGGCGTGATCGGGCTTGCGGCGGGATTCGTTGCGTTGCACCAGCCCGACGATGTCCGGCACCCGAACCATGGCGGGAGGCGTGGCGGTCGATACCACGGCGGCCGGTGCCGCGGCAGTCGGCGCCACGGTGGACTGTGTCGCCATTTCCGCAGCAGGTACAGGCGGTGTGCCCGCTTCGGCGTCAAAACAGGCCAACCGTTCGATTGCCGACACGATGGTCCTGCAACTACGGCCCGCCGCCACCGCGTCCGTGGCCGCGTCGCCGCCCACGAGCGCGGCGGCAACCAGCAGGAGCGCCCCGAATGGCTTCATATTGCTTCCTCTCCAGTCAGATTCATATCAAGGCACTTGCGCGCCAAGGTGCGTTTGGGAATCCCCAGGCTTTGCGCGGCCACCCGACGGGATCCCGCGGCCTGACGCAAGCGGTCTTCCAGCAGCAAGCGCTCGAACGCGGCTAGCGCGTCGGGCAGACTTTCGGTACGCCACAGGCGCTGCAGGCGGGCTTCGGCGGAGTCATCGATTACGGGTTTGTGCGCGCCGTCTGTCAGCTCGACCAGCCGATTGGTCTGGATGCGCTTGCCGGGCGGCGTTCGCTCCGCGGCCGCGAGCACCAGACTGCGCAGCTCGCGCACGTTGCCGGGAAACCGATGACGTTGGAGCTGTGCAATCGCGTTGTCGGAAATGCCGGCGACGCGGCCGGGGAATGCCCGGTTGTGCTCGAGCAGAATGTGCGCGACCAGCGCCGGAACGTCTTCAAGGCGCTCGCGCAGGGGCGCAATGTGCAGCGTCAGTTGGCAGACACGGAAGTACAGGTCCTCTCGGAACCGCCCGTCCCGCACCAGTTCAAGCAAAGACCGATGGGTGGCGCAGATCAGCCGAAAGTTGGACGGCAGCTCTCGCGTTGCGCCCACCGGCCGGTACTTCTTTTCGTTGAGCAGGCGCAACAGCGCGCCCTGCAGGCTCAGCGGCATATCCCCGATTTCGTCCAGAAACAACGTGCCGCCATCGGCTTCCGCGACCAGCCCCGTCCGCGCCTGCGTGGCCCCGGTGTAGGCGCCACGGGTTGCGCCGAAGAGTTCCGCTTCAATCAGGTCCTTCGGGATGGCCGCGCAGTTCACCGGCACGAACTTGCCCTTGCGCGCGGATGCCTGGTGGATCAGCCAGGCGGCATGGTCCTTGCCCGAGCCCGTTTCTCCGGTGACCAGCAGCGACAAGGAAGAGTCGGCGAAACGCAGCATGTCTTCGCGTAGCCGCCGCGCAATCTGCCCGGTGCCGACAAAGCCGGTTGACAGCAGACGCCGGCGTCCGCGCGTCTCGGACTGCTGGTGGTGCATGGTCTGGCGCGTCCGCGTCAGCTCGACCGAACCTAGCCGATCGAGCAGACCATTCAAGACGGCGTCATATAACCTGCACAGCTCCTGCCACGCGGGGTCCGCCGTCCAGGACCTGAGCCCGGACGCCGTTCCCGCCAGGAACAACACCGCCACAGCCTTCTGACGCGCATCCAGCAGCGGCACCACCAGCCATGCCTCTGCGGCAGCGAGCCGCTCGCGGAGTTCCTCATAGCCGCCCGCGACGCCGAACATGCTGTCCAGACGTGCGACATGACGGGCCTGAGCGGTGGTCAGGCAGTGGGTGATGGGGTTGTCGAGATCGAGCAAGGAGTATGCCGGCAACAGGTCCAGCGCGACGCCATGACTGGCGATCGGCCGGATGGTGTCGCCGGCCGCCTCGCGCCAGTAGCAGACCCCGTAACGTATCCCCGGCGCCGAACAAACGGCCTTGAGGAACCGGTCCGCCAGGGACGCAATGCCGCTGGCCTGGACCAATGTCCGGGCCAGCGCAGCGGCGCCTTGAGCACTCAAGGACATTGCGCTTACTCCACCACGGCGTCGAAGGCTGCACCGTTCCAGCTGATTGCGGAACGGCGGAAGCGCTGCCCGCTGGCCAGGCACTTCAGCACGGCCAGCGACAACGGCGGCAGCATGTCGCCGTCGATGCTGGCGTCCAGCAGGCGTGCGCCGTTCTGGTGACGCAGGCAACGCGCGCGCAATTCATCCCGTGCTGATGTCTCGATCGTCAATTGCGCGCTGTAGCGGTCGCTGAACTGTCTTTCGATGCGTTGCAGGCGGCTTTCGACGATTTCGGCAAGCGTGGCCTCGTCCAGATAGCAAAATGGCACGACCTGCATGCGCGCCAACAGTGCCGGCTTGAAGAATCTTGCAAGGTGTTCGCGCAGCGCCTCGGTGTCGAGGTCGGCAAGCGGGCCGCCGTCCTGATCGAAGCCCAGATTAGACGTCAGGAAGAACAGCACGTTCTGGCAGTCGATGCGACGGCCTTCGCCGTCGGCAAGCTCGCCTTTGTCGAAAGCCTGATAGAAGATGTTGAGCACCTCCGGGTGCGCTTTCTCGACTTCATCCAGCAGCACCACCGAATAGGGCCGCTTACGGATGGCCTCGGTCAGTACACCGCCTTCGCCGTAACCGACGTATCCCGGCGGGGCCCCCAACAGGCGCGACACGGTGTGCTTCTCTTGATACTCCGACATGTTGATGGTGGTCAGGAACTGCTCGCCGCCAAACAACGCGTCGGCGACGGCCAAGCCAGTTTCTGTTTTCCCCACCCCGCTCGGCCCCACCAGCAGGAAGGCGCCCATCGGTGTCCCGGGGCGCCGCAGATCGGCCATGGCGGTCAAGAGGCGCCGGTGCACCGTGTCGATGGCGGCGTTCTGCCCCTTGACGCGTTGACGTAGCGTCTCGGGCAGCTTGTCCAGGCGGTGGAACTGGTCGCTGTTGATTGTGGCGGCGGGAATTCCGGTCCAGTCCGCAATCACCTGAGCAATCTGCTCGGCGCCCACGTCTGCATGCAACAAGGCGCCGCTGCGTTGAAGGTCGGCCAATTGCGCGACCAGCGCTTCCAGCCGCTGTGACGTGTCTTCCTGGAGCTCGCCCGCGCGCAGGGAAATGATCTCGTCAATCAGCGTCTTCTGCCGCTGCCACGCGGCCTGCAACTGTTCGATGGAGTCCTGAATCTGCTGCCGCGCGACATCCAGCGCGGCCAGCCTGCCGGTATCCGGCTTTCGTCCCGCGCGGGCATCCCGCCAGAGCTGGTCGGCCTCGGCATCCACCTGCCGCAATTCGTTTTCCAGTGAAGCGAGGCGTCGCGGTGATTCGGCCAACGCCGTCGCGACGCGCGCGCAGGCGGTGTCGAGCACGTCGATCGCCTTGTCCGGCAATTCCCGGCCCGAGAGATAACGTGCCGACAACGCCGCAGCAGCCTTCAGCGCATCGTCGGCGATATAGACCTGATGCGCGTCCTCATAAATGCCACGCAGGCCGCGCAGGATATGCACGGCCTGCTCCACGCTGGGCGCGTCCAGTTTCACCAGTTGAAAACGCCGCGTGAGCGCGGGATCCTTTTCGAAGTATTTTTTGTATTCGGACCAGGTCGTGGCGGCGATCGTGCGCAGTTCTCCGCGCGCGAGAGCGGGCTTCAGGAGATTCGCCGCATCGCTGCCGCCTGCCGCGTTACCGGCCCCGATCAGCGTGTGCGCTTCGTCGATAAACAGGATGATGGGCTTGGACGCATGCTTGACCTCGTCGATGACCGCCTTCAAGCGCTTTTCGAACTCGCCTTTGACAGAGGCGCCGGCTTGGAGGGCGCCTAGATCCAGCCCCCACAACGTCACGTCGCGCAGCGGCGCAGGAACGCGCTGCTCGACAATGCGCCGTGCCAGGCCCTCGACCACGGCGCTTTTTCCGACGCCAGCTTCGCCCACCACGATCGGATTGTTTTTGCGGCGGCGCGAAAGAATGTCGATCATCAGATCGATCTCGGCATCCCGGCACAAAACCGGATCGATTTTGCCCGCGCGCGCCTGGGCCGTGAAATCTTGGCCGTATTTGCTGAGCGCGCTGTCGGAGGCCGCCGTTGCCGATTGCGTTGGCGATGAATCTTCCAGGACGGGCGCTTCCGACGAACCGGCCAGCAATTCGCGAAAACGTTTGCGCAGCGTTTCGCGATTAATCGATTCGAACAACCGGATCGCGGGAAACGGCAGATATCGCCCCGGATTCAGCAACGCGGCCAGCAGCAGCGCGCCAGTCCGTATTTCGGTTTGCTCCAATTCCACCGAGCTTAATAGCCAGGCGTCCTGCATCAATTCGAGCAGCAAGGGAGAAAACGAGGGATATGCATGCCCCAGCCCTGCGTCGAGTTTGGGAAACGTGCTGGCTAATGCCTCACGCAACGCATCCAGATCGAATTCCGTATTTGCCAGAACGCAGCGCACATCACATTTTGGCTGTTCAAGAAATTTATAGAGCAGGTGGGCAACCGTGACCTCTGCGCCGTGCTGGCGGATGCAGAGACTGCCGGCTTCCTCGAGCGCGTGTCGCGCCACCGGGTGCAATCGGTCAAGCAAAGCAGACAGATCAACGGAAATCATGCCGGATATTCCTCGTGGCCATGGGTGTTCTCACCATTTATGGTTTAAGCGCTACAGAAACCGAGCGCATTAAGAAACCACAGCCAGAGGAGCGCATCCATCGGACTAATTCGAATATCAGCCAGCCGACTTTCTTTTCTTATTGCCGCGCATATTTCCCATACGAATCCGAACAATCCCAACAGCTTTTCGAACTTTTCATATGTTCGCAGCTTTGACTCGCGGATCAGAATAAGCAGCTTTTTTTTGCTTCATATCTCCATGCGCTAGCGTCGTTTGAATATCTAAAAGGAGTGACCCATGGCATCGAAAATTGGTTCAGTTGCACCGAAAGAACGGATCAATATCCGCTACATCCCCGCCACAGGCGACGAGCAAGAGGAAATTGAACTCCCGCTCAAAGTGATGGTGCTCGGAGATTTCAAGGGGCATGCCGACGAAACGCCGCTGGAAGATCGCCCCGCTGTCCAGATCAATAAGGACACCTTCAACGAAGTCATGGCCGAAGCCGGCCTCAGCCTCAAAGTCGACGTCCCGGCCACGCTCGAAGAAGGCAGCGAAAGCGACACGCTCAGCGTCAACCTGCAATTCAAGAGCATCAAGGATTTCGGTCCTGACGCGATTGCCCGCCAGGTCCCCGAACTGAAGAGCCTGCTGGAACTGCGCGAAGCGCTCGTGGCGCTGAAGGGCCCCATGGGCAACATCCCGGCGTTCCGCAAGCAGATCCAGACCCTGCTGGGTGACGACAGCGCACGCGGCAAGCTGGCCCAGGAACTCGACCAACTCCTGGCGGCGCCGCAGGCGTGACGCCCGGCACCGTCTCAACCGCACTCTTCAGGTTTTCAAGGACGCACCGATGACCAAAGCCCAAACCGCCGAGATCCAGGAACACGCCGCCAGCCAGCCCCCAGGGGGATTGCTGGCGCAAATCATGGCCCAGACCCGCATCGAGCCCAGCCAGGAGGGCTATGCGGTCGCCGAGCGCGGTGTCGCCGCATTCGTGTCCGAGATGCTCAAGTCCGACTCCCGCGAGCAACCGATCAACAAGCAACTGGTGGACCAGATGCTTGCCGCGATCGACCGCAAGCTCAGCAAGCAGATGGACGCCATTCTTCATCAGCCGGAATTCCAGCAGCTTGAATCCATCTGGCGCGCCTTGTTCGACTTCGTGCAGCGCACGGACTTCCGCGAAAACATCCAGGTCGTGTTCGTGCCGGTCACCAAGGACGAACTGCTGGAAGACTTTGAAAGCGCTGCCGACATCACCCGCAGCGGCTTGTACAAGCATGTGTACACCGCGGGCTACGGCCAATTCGGCGGCCAGCCGATCGGCTGCATGATCGGCAACTACAACTTCGGTCCCTCCGCGCCCGACATCAAGCTGCTGGGCTACCTGGCCTCCGTCGGCGCCATGGCGCATGCGCCCTTCCTTGGCGCGGCCGGACCCGAAATGCTCAATCTGGAATCCTTCGAAGAGCTGCCCAACCTGAAGGAAGTCAAAGACATCTTCGAAGGCCCGCGCTTTGCCAAATGGCGCAGCCTGCGTGAATCCGAAGACTCGCGCTACCTGGGCCTGACCATGCCTCGCTACCTGCTGCGCCAGCCGTACGACCCGCTGGAAAACCCCGTGCGCAGCTTCGCCTACGAAGAAACCATCGACGGCGATCACCGCAACTACCTGTGGGGCAACACCGCATTCCTGATGGGCAGCCGCGTCACCAACAGCTTCGCCAAGTTCCGCTGGTGCCCGAACATCATCGGCCCGCAGTCCGGCGGCGCGGTGGAAGACCTGCCCATGCACCTGTACGAATCCTTGGGACAGCTGCAGGCCAAGATCCCCACGGAAGTCCTGGTCTCCGACCGCAAGGAATTCGAACTGTCCAGCGAAGGCTTCATTCCGCTGACCATGCGCAAAGACAGCGACAACGCCGCGTTCTTCTCGGCCAACTCGGTGCAAAAGCCCAAGGTGTTCCAGAAGACGCCCGAAGGCCTGGCCGCGCAGACCAACTACATGCTTGGCACGCAGCTTCCCTACATGTTCATCATCAATCGCCTGGCGCACTACATCAAAGTGCTGCAGCGCGAGCAGATCGGCAGCTGGAAGGAACGCCAAGACCTGGAGCGCGAACTCAACAACTGGCTGCGCCAGTATGTCGCCGACCAGGAAAGCCCCACCAGCGACGTCCGAAGCCGCCGTCCGCTGCGCGCCGCCCGGGTCGTCGTGCAAGACGTGGCCGGCAATCCTGGCTGGTATCAGGTTGCGCTGTCGGTTCGCCCGCACTTCAAGTACATGGGCGCCAGCTTCGAACTGTCGCTGGTCGGCCGCCTGGATAAGGACTGACAGGGAGCTGAGCCATGCCCCGGTCCCCAGGGCGCGGAAGCCTGTTCGAACGCCTCGATCCGGACCTTCCGCCGCGGCGCACCCGCACCCGCCAGGAAATGGCGGCCGAGCGTATCCGCGCCATCAAGCGCCAGTTGGAATGGATCCTCAATTCCCGCCAGGGCAGCTCGCAGAGCAGCCCTGGTTTGGGATTGCGCGATCTGAACGACGCGGCCATCGGCGCCGTCGACCTGCGCCAACAGGTCTGTCTGGACATCCACGCCGCGGTGGCCGCTTACGAGCCACGCGCGCGCGTTGTCGAAGTCAGACCGCTTCCCGGGACGGACGCGTCGCTGAACCTCGGCTTTCGGCTGGTCTGCCGGGTGCCGGTGAACAACCTGGAAGAGCAGGTGGAAATCAGCCTGCTCTTTCACCATCAAGGCCGACAGGTCAGGGTGACCTAGCACGTAGCCATGGGAGGCTGACCGGATGCCACTGAAGGGAAAATTCCGCGAGGAACTGGATTACCTGCGCCGCTTGCGGCGCGTCTTCGCACGCAACAACCCGCAGCTGGCGCCGTTTCTTGGCGAGGAAGCGACCGACCCCGACGTCGAGCGCCTGATGGAAGGCTTTGCCTTCCTGACCGCAAAGCTGCGCCTCAAGATCGAGGACGATTTTCCTGAATTGACGCATTCGATGCTGCAGATGCTATGGCCCAACTATCTGCGGCCGCTGCCCAGCGCCACCATCATGCAGTTCGAACCCACCGACCATTCCATCACCGGCCGCCAGACCGTGCCGCGCGGCACCGGCATTCAGTCGCGGCCCGTGGACGGCGTGCAGTGCCGGTTCCGCACCTGCCAGGACGTGTTGATATTCCCGTTCGACGTTGCGGACGTCAATGACGGCCATTCGCTTGAAAAGTCGATTGTCCGCGTCGACCTCGCCACCCTGAGCCAGAACCCGCCCAACACCTTTGGCTGCGACAAACTGGATTTTTATCTGAGCGGCAGCGATTACAGCGCGCAGACGCTCTACCTGTGGCTGGCGAAGTACCTGGGCGAGATCCGCATGGAGTCCGCAGGTACGGTGCGCCACATACCGGTCAATCAGATCGGCTTTCCCGGATTCCATTCCGACGCTGCATTGCTGCCGTACCCCAAGAACGCCATGGATGGCTACCGCATCCTCCAGGAATATTTTCTTTTTCCCAGGCGCTTCTACTTTTTCTCCCTGACGAACCTGCTCGAATTCTGGCCGGACCAGCCCACGACAAACGTGCGCATCGAGTTCCACTTCACGCGGCCCATGCCGGCGGACGTGCGCGTACGCAAGGGCGACATCGCGCTGTACTGCACGCCCGCGGTAAACCTGTTCGAACACGATGCCGAACCCATCCGCCTGACCGGCAAGGCTGCCGAGCACCGCCTCATGCCCGGCGGGCAGCGGGCCGATGCGTACGAAATCTTCAGTATCGACAAGGTCGATGGATGGAAGAACGGCGACAGCGCGCAACCCGGCGAATGGCTGCGCACCTACGAACCCTTCGAATCGCTGCGCCATCAGATCGAACACGAACGCGGCCGCACCACGCTGTATTACCGCACGCGCCTGTCGTCATCCCTGGTCGATTCCGGCGTCGAGCACCGCATCGCCTTCGTGCGCGGAGACGATCACCAATACATCGGGCGGGAAGAGACGGTGTCGCTCGCGCTGACGTGCACCAACCGCGATTACCCGCTGGCGCTGGGCGTGGGCGATATCCGCGAGGGGTTGCGGGACACCCCGGCGTTTGTCCGCTTCAGAAACCTGACCACGCCCACGCCGCCGTACCGTCCGGTCCTGGATGGCGATCTGCACTGGAGCCTGATCTCCAACCTCTCGCCCACTTACCTGTCGCTGCTGTCGGCCGAACCGCTGAAGGCGATCATCGGCAACTACGACTTCTCGGCACACCACGATATTCAGCGCGCCCGCACCACGCAAAAGCGCCTGGACGGCCTGCAGGAAGTGGTCAGCAAGCCCATTGACCGGATGTACAAGGGCCTGCCGATCCGGGGCACCCGCACCCTTTTGAAGCTGGACCAGAACGGCTTCTCCTGCGAGGGCGATCTCTACCTGTTCGGCACGGTGCTCAGCCACTTCCTGTCGCTGTACGCCAGCCTGTCGTCGTTCCACGTGCTGGAAGCGATCAACTCCACCAATCAGGAGCACTACGCATGGCCCATGCGCAGCGGCACGCAGCCCCTGATCTAAGCGACGCATTGCTGGCCGAGGCCAAAAGGCATGACTTCTTCTGCCTTCTGGAACGCCTGCATGCGCTGCACGAGGACGATCTGGAATCGCCCGACAGCTTCGATGCCGATCACCAGCGCGTTTTGCTCGGCAATCACGCCGGGCTTGGCTTTCCGGCCTCCGACGTCGCCCTGGCCGAACGGCTGGAAAATCACGTTCCGCACCAGTACCGGGTGCAGGCCACGTTCTTCGGCATGCACGGCACGGATTCCCCGCTGCCCAGCTATTACCTGGACCGTCTGGCCTACGAGGCCGGCCAAGGCGTGGGCATCCGCCCGGCATTCCTGGACTTCTTCAATCATCGCCTGCTGACGCTGCTGCACCAGGCCTGGCGCAAGTACCGGTACTACATCCGCTTCCGGCGCGGTGCGGACGATCAGTTCTCGCGGCGGATCTTCGCGTTGATCGGCCTGAAGCATGACGCGACCCGCGGCGACACGCCAATCGCCTGGAGCCGGCTGCTGAGCTTCGCAGGCGCCGTGGTCCTGCGCAGCCGCTCGCCGACCATGCTGGCCGGGCTGATCGCGCATTGCTTTGATCTGAAGGACGTGCAGATCCGCGATTTCGAACTGCGCCACACGCTCATCGACGACGCCGACCGCATCCGGCTCGGCCGGCGCAACGGCCAGCTCAGCGAAAGTTTCCAGATCGGCGACAGCGTCCGTACCCGGCACTGCAGCTTCGTCATCGTGATATCGGGCCTGAGCCAGGACCGTTTCCGGGAATTCCTGCCGGCAGGCGAAAACTTCGAGCGCCTGCGCCAGCTGGTCGTGTTCCTGCTCCGTGACCCGGTGCCCTGCGACCTCGAACTTGGCCTGCGTCAGGACGAAGTTCCTCCCTTCAATCTTCGGCACGCCGACGGCACCCAATTGGGGTGGACCAGCTTTCTCGAACAGCCGGCCACGCCCCTTCCGCCGCCCGTCAGAGTCACTCTGCGCACATGAAACCGACATCCTCCAATCATCGTCTCGCCCTGGTGGTCGATAACCCGCAAGTCCTGCAGAAAGGGAGCCAGCCCCGGTGCATGTTTGACACCGCTGGCGGCACGATCGGCGCCAACGGGGCGGACTGGATCCTGCATGACCGGTCTGGCCGCGTGCAGTCCATTCACTGCGAGGTTCGCTACGAGGACGGCAGTTACTTCGTCATTGACCGCTGCGGCCAGACGCGAGTGAACGACCAGACGGATCCGCTGGGCGCACTTGTCGGCGCCCGGCTGCGCGGGGGAGACATCCTTCATGTCGGTCCCTATCGCCTGACGGTCAACCTGGATGACGAGACCTACAACCTGCCAGACCCTGCCCGGCATCTGGCTGAACATGATGTGACCGAGTTGCTGGGGACGTCGAATGAACCTATCGACGCCCTTCCCAAGCACCGCAACGATGTCCCTACGCCAAACCAGGCCGACGAGCATGGTTGGCGCGAGTTCCACGCCTTGTCGGAGACGCCGTCGCAGGGACGCCTGGATCCCTTGCTGGCGCTTGAAGAGGCGGCTCGCTCGGATTCCGCCTCGTCCGGCGATGCCGCTGTGCTGGATTCCCGGCACTACGGACAAACCCAATTGGCCGCGCAGGCCGACCTGTCCACCACCCGATTCGAAGCCGTATCCGGCTCCCCTTTGCATGCCTTCGGAGATCGCCCCATGTCGGGACCCCCCCCTTCTTCTGCAGCCCCTGGCGCATCCGATCAATGGATCCAGAGTCAGTTCAGTCAGACTGGCGATGCGGCGGGCCTTGTGGGGCCGCTGGTCGAGGGTCTGGGCGCGCCGGTAGGAGCGTTGGACCCGCACGCCGCGCATGCCTTGCTGTTCGAGGCCGGCACCACCCTCGCCGCGCTCATCCGCGGACTCGCCGCGCTGCACCGTACACCGGAAGGCCAGGGACTGGCGCTGGCCAAACGCACCCTGCAGCCTATCGAAGACAATCCGCTGCGCCTCGCGCAGACCTACCCGGAAACCGTGCGCGCGCTTTTTTCCCGGGACCGCAGCATGGTTCACCTGTCGCCCACCGCCGCCGTCGAGGAATCGCTGGAGCAGATCGGTGAACAGCATCGTGCGATGCTCAAGGCCGTTGCCGCGGGCCTGAACGCATTGCTGCAGGCATTCGCGCCCGACCAGCTTGAACGCCGCTTCGCCCGGTACCGGTCCGGCCAGCACTCCGAGGCACTGCCCGGAGACTGGGCATGGCAGATGTACCGGCATTACTACGAAGAGCTCAAATCCAGCCGGCAGCAGGGGTTCGACAAACTGTTCTGGGAAGTCTTTGATCAGGCCTACGACCAGGCGCTGCGCAAGGAAGAGCCATGAGGCCAGCAGTTGGACTCTTGTGCATCGGGGCGTTGCTGTCCGGCTGCACCACGGTCGGCAACGTGCTCACGAAGACGGGTCAGGTCCTGATGGATCCCAGCATTCAGGTAGGCCCGCCCGAAGATCAGCCGACGCAGGTGGCGCTGAGTCTGTACGCCGCCAAGGACGTAAATCCCAATCCCGTCGCCGAGCCGGACGTCGATCCGGCCCCGGCTGTGTCGGATGACCGGTCGTTCTCGGTCAATGTGCAGGGCGAATCCCGCGAAGACCTGGTCCACAGTCTGCAGACATTGCTCGACCACCTGCATCAAGAGGCCTCTACGGCGGCGGCGTCTGAAGACCGGCCGAATACGTTGGTCAGGTCCGGATTCACCAAAACATTCAAGCCGCGCTCCGTCGCGGTCAGTCCCGCGCTTGAACGCCTGTGGGCAGACAGCGTGGCGACGAGCCGAGCCCCCTTCCCTGTGCAATGGCACTTGCGTAAAAGTGAAGACGCGCAGGATTCGGCTGCGGAGATTGGCGTTGGCGCGACCAGCCCCGACCTCGATGTCGCATTGGGCCAGTATCGCGATGGCGTGCCCCTAGCGCCCGCAGCGGCGCTTGCGGTCCAGGATCACGTCAACGCCACGCCCATCGCCTTTCGCGTAATTCAGCTCAAGGACGATTCACTGCTGGAGAACGCCGACCCCGACCTGGTCCGCAACGCCCCAAAGAAGGCGCTAGGAAGCACCTACATCACGGCCGACGACTACATGCTCGCGCCCGGCCAATTCAAGTTCATCAACTATCACGAGCTGGACGAAGACACCCATTACGTCGCCGTCGTCGCAGCCTTCAACGCACCCGACGCGCAACGTTGGTACGACGTCTTCCGGGTGGAACCGCGCAGCCGCAGGTACGCCTTGCTGGTCACCCTGCAAGACACGCGCGTCGCCATCACCGACGAAAACTACCGGCCCGAAAGGACCGCTCCGCGCCCGCGCAATCAAGCGAGAAAACAGCCATGACCAGCCGCAATCCCGTCGTTTGGGGCGAAGGGCAATTCGTCAAACCCCAGCATTTCCAGCAGACAGACCGATACCTTGAGCACTACATCAACGTGCGCATGGGCAGCCGATATTGCTACGGCTTTTCCGAGCTGGAGCTGAATCAGGAGTTCCTGTCGTTCGGCAAGATCTCCATCGTGCGGGCCCGCGGCATCATGCCCGACGGCACCGCCTTCAACATCCCGCACGACCAGCCGCCACCCGAACCGCTGTCGATTCTGGATGCGACCGCCGCCAACCAGACGGTGTATCTGACCTTGCCGCTGCGATCCGACGGGATATCCGAGGTCCGCTGGCCCGATACGCTGGGCAACGCCCGCTACATCCATCGCACGGAAGACATCCGCGACACCCATAGCCATCAGGGCAATCACACGCCCATCGCCCTGGCCGTGCCCAACCTGCAACTGGCGCTGGAGCGCGACGACCGCAGCGCCTTCACCGGCCTGGCGCTGAGCCGCATACTCGACCGCCGCCCCGATGGCAGCCTGCTGCTGGACAGCGACTTTCACATCACGGGCATGTACCTGCAGGCCATCCCGCCGCTGGCGCATTTCATGGAAGAGATAGCCGCGCTGATGCACGAGCGCGCGAAAAGCATCGCGCACCGCATCGGATCTCCTGGCCAATCCGGCGTCGCGGATATCACCGACTTCAACCTGCTGCAGTCGCTGAACCGCTGGCAGCATCTGTTCCGGCATCTGGCCCGCGACGCGGACGTCCGTCCGGTCGATGCGTATCTGGCGTGCGGTCAAGCCTGCGGCGAACTCACCACCTTCACCGACGAGGGCCGGTTGCCGCAGGACTATCCCGCGTATCAGCACGACTCGCCGCAGACCTCGTTCCGCATGCTGAAGGAAACCCTGCGCCGCGTGCTCAGCACCGTGCTGCAGCCCCGCGCCGTGTCGCTACCGCTGGACATGCAGGGACACGGCGTCTACACCGCGCAAATTCACGACCCCAGCCTGCTGCAAAGCGCCGACTTCATCCTGGCGGTCCGTGCGCGCATGCCCCTGGAGCAGATGCGGCAACAGTTCGTGCGCCAGGCCAAGGTGGCGTCGCATCAACTGCTGCAGGAGTTGATCCGCCTGCAGTTGCCCGGCGTTCCGCTAATGACATTGCCCGTCGCGCCGCGCCATCTGCCTTTCCATGCCGGCTTCACCTACTTCCAGCTCGACCGGTCCCATCCGCATTGGCAGCGCCTGATGCCACAAGGGTCAACCGGCTTCGGCTTCCACATCACCGGCGACTTCCCGGAGCTGGAGTTGCAGTTCTGGGCCATTCGGAGTCAATGAGATGAGCCAAACCGTGGTGGTCGGCAACGACCGTACCGACAAGCCCTCCAATCGTTCCGCCCTGCCCGAGGTGCCCGAGGACTTCATGCGCGCGCCGCGTGAGCCCATCGTTCGTGACCCAGAAAGCGTCCTGTACGACGGCGTCTTTCGCATCAATGCGGACGAGGACCTGCAGTTTCAATTGCGTGGCCATAGCATCAACCAGCTGGTGGACATCGCCCAACCGCTCTTCGGTCTGGTGATTCGCCTACGCCGCATGATGGACCTGCCGCAGGAAGAGGTCAGCCGGCTCTATGAGAACGTCCGGGACCATATCACTGCGCTGTCCGAAGAAGTCCGGCAGCTTGGCTACGACGGGGCGACGCAGCTGTCATTCCGCTATGCCCTTTGCGCCTTCATCGACGAGGCGGTGATGGCCACGCCGTGGGGGGTGGGATCGCGCTGGAAGGGCCGGTCACTGCTCAGCTACCACCACAACGAAACCTGGGGCGGCGAGAAGTTCTTCACGGTGCTGGCGCGCATGCAAATGGACGCGGCCAAGTACCGCGATGCGCTCGAGTTCAAGTATCTGTGCCTGTGCCTGGGATACCAGGGCAAGTATGGCCAGCAGCACAACAACAAAGACACGCTCAACGCCATCATCACCAAGCTGCATGAGCAGCTTCGGCAACTGCGAGGAGACGCGCCCGAGCGGCTGGTGGACGCACCCGCCAACATCGCCAGGCTTCGTCGCAAGCCTCACCGCCAGTGGCCGCTGTGGACGCCTTGGGCGGTGGCGGCGGCCGTTATCGCCGGCGCCTATCTGTACTTCTCCCTGAAACTCGGCGCCGCCACGCAGATGGTGTTGGATTCGCTAGAGAGCATCCTCAAGCAGTGACCCGGCTCGCACCGAAACGGAGATAAAGACACCATGCCCACGCAATCTGATCTGCGCTTTACATTCGCCATCGGCGACGAGTCCTTTGAGGTCGTCGAATTCACGCTGCAGGAGGGGTTGTCCGAGACCTTCCTGCTGGAAGTGGACCTGGCCAGCGGCAACCCGGCCATCGATTTTGGCGTGGTGCTGGACCGCGCCGCGTTGCTTACGATCTGGCACGGCGCCGCGCCCGTTCGCTACGTCCACGGCGCGGTCTCGTCGTTCGTCCAGGGCGACACGGGCTTTCGGCGTACGCGCTACTCGGCGATTGTCGAGCCGCGCCTGGCGCGGCTAAAGCTCAGTTCCGACTGGCGCATCTTCCAACGCCAGAGCGTGCCGCAAATCACCGAGGCGGTGCTCAAGGCGCATGGTCTTACGCAGGACTACGAGCTGCGCGGCACCACCGAACATCAGGCGCGCGAATACTGCGTGCAAGCGGGCGACACTGACTATCACTTCGTCGAACGCATCATGCGCGAGGAAGGATTTTTCTATTCCTTCCGTCATGGTGCCGAAGGCCATCAACTTATCCACAGCGACCGGCTGTTCATACACGGTCGCGTCGGCGACGAGCCGGTGCAGTACCACCCCACACCCGGCGGTGACCAGCCGCAGCCAGCGCTGCGGCGATTCTCCTACACCGAGAACGTGCGCACCGCGCGCCAGACCCAGCGCGACTACACCTTTCACCATCCGCGCTACACCCACCAGCACAGCCGCGACGGACGAGATCTGGACCATCAGGGCCGCCGCTACGAACGCTATGACTACCCGGCCCGCGCAAAATTCGACGAAGCCGGCAGACCCTTCGCCGAGAACCGCCTGCGCGGCCATCGCCGCGATTCGCGCGTCGCTTTTGTTGAAGGCGATGACCCGCGGCTCCAGCCGGGCATTTCATTCACCCTCGCCGGTCATCCGCGCGAAGGCCTGAACCGCGGCTGGCGCCCCGTGCGCATTGTCCACCGTGGCATCCAACACACGAGTCAGGCCGAGGAAAGCGCACACGCCCAGCTGGGAACGCACTACAGCTACGAGGCGGAGCTGGTCCCTGACGATGCCGAATGGCGCGCGGAACCGCTACCCAGGCCGCGCATCGACGGTCCACAGAACGCTGTGGTGGTCGGCCCGCCCAATGAAGAGATCTATACCGACGAATACGGCCGAGTCAAGGTCCAGTTCCCCTGGGACCGGCTCGGCAAGGAGGACGAGTACAGCTCCTGCTGGATTCGCGTCTCGCAGAACATCGCCGGCGCCACTTGGGGCCACATGGCCATCCCACGCATCGGTCAGGAAGTCATCGTCTCTCACTTCGACGGCGACCCCGACCAGCCCGTGATCACCGGCCGCGTCTACAACCGCCTGCAATTGCCGCCCTACGAACTGCCGCGCCACAAGACGCGAATGACGATCAAGAGCAAGACCCACAAAGGCGAGGGGTACAACGAACTGCGTTTCGAGGATGAGAAGGATCAGGAAGAAATCTACGTCCACGCGCAGAAAGACCAGAACATCCACGTCAACAACGACGAGTCGACGTTTGTGGGGCACGACCGCAGCGAGCAGGTCGAGAACGATGAAACCATCATCATCGGCCACGACCGCAAGGAGACGGTGGGCAACGACGAACAGGTCAACATCGGCCAGGACCGGCGGCATGACATCGGGCGGGATGACTTTTTGACCGTGGGGCGCAATCACACGATCTACACCACCAAGGACCGTACCGAGGAAGTGGGCAATAACCGCCGCGACAAGACCGCGGCGAATCATTGGGTGAGTATTGGCGGGCATCAGGAGCATACGGTCGAGGGGCGCTCGGAATTGCAGGCCGGGGAGGCGATCCTGCAGCGTACGAAGGTTTATGAGGTGCAGGCGGCGGAGAGCCTGACGTTGAAAGGGCCGGGGGGAACGATACGGATCGATGGGTCGGGGATCACGCTTGACGGGATCGCCATCGTGATCAAGGGGCCTATGAGCCAGAAGGGGGGTGGCGGTGGTAACACCCTCGCCCTGTCCGGGGTTGCGTTTGAAGGCTTGGACGCGGATTGTGCGGAGCGCAACCGATGATTGCGGCGCCTGTCGTCACGTTCGCCGAGCAAATCCGCTCGCCTGGCGATTATCTCTATCTGCTTGTTGACCCGTTGGCAGCATGCGGCACGACGCGGCCGTTAGCCATCGAGTCACTGGTGCACGAGCTGGGCACAGACGCGGTGACCCGCGTTTTGAGGCCAGACCTGGCGCACGCGCCGGGGCTCTGTCCAGCCCTGGTGCAGCTTGGTACTCCCGGGGCTGCGGCACCGCAGCGTCTCCTGGAACTCAGTGCGCTCCAGACGCAGGAAGACCTCGATTACGGCAAGCGTTATGTCTGCGGGTGGCTGGCCAGCCCAGAACGCCTGGGGCCAACTGCACACCACATTGCCACACAATGCCGAATCACCTCGTCCAGCGTACGAAAAGCGACAACCCCGTGGTTCGAACCCGTGCGTCTGGAGTTGTTGGCCGGCGCACTCGGCCCCCAAGCGGGGGCCATGCTCGCGCCGATCAGTGCCTGGTTGTTCCCAACAAGCTGGGGGAGCTTTTCCGTACTCCGGAGCAAGCCGGCGACGGCAAGCGAGGATTACACGGAATTGGTTCGCCATACCCAGCATGCGGCGCAATTGGTGAGTGACTTTCTTGGCATGTGGCGGCTAGCCCAAGGTCAGGCACTTTCGTTCGCACCATGGCGCTGGAATGGCTCGAGTCCTCTAGCCCCGCAGGCGGGTGTGCATGCCTTTCGGCTGATCCGTGACGCCCAACAGTTAGGACTGCGGAATGAGCGCGACATCTTCGCGCTCAGCCTGTATCGGGTTTGCGTTCACCCGCTACTGCCCAAGCATCCAGACATCCAACGGGACATTCTTGACGCAGTCAAAGGCAAACACGCTCTGGAAGACTGCTTCCAAGCGTACGACAACGCCGCGTGGAAGCGAATTTTTGCCTCATTGCCCAGGACGGAGAACTATTCATGAGCATCAGCATGACATTGAGCAGAACGATCAGCCATGCCGCGCCCAATCCGACAGACGCATGCAAAGCCTGCGAGCGCACTGGCCTCCCCATTCTTCCTTTGCGTGCCGCGTACGCGCCAGCGCCCGGACAGACATACCGCCAACAGCCTAACGGCAGCGACAAGCCAGCAACGGTTCAGATGCAGTTGGACCAGCCTCGCATCTTGCGGCAGGGATACCTCTATGTACTGCTTGATGAGATGGAGTGGCAGGCCTACGAGGTTACGCCTGAAGGCGCGCTCCGCCAGTTTCGTCCCTATCAAGTCCCACGGGATGAGCCCAGCCCCCTGAGCCAGGACTGCGTCAACAAGGATCACGACGTCCCCGCATCCTTTATCAATATCGACACCGGGAAATTCTCGACCGCATGGATCGCCATCGCAAATGATCCCTGGCCCGAGAGTGTGCTGAACCAATACTTGTGTGGCAAAGCCGCCGGCGGGACGGATCCAAAGGAGCGTTTCTACAAGCTTGATTTGAAAAGCGCGCGCGACAACCCGGCCAGCGTCGGTATTGCAATGACCGAAGACAACCTTGGGTTGGGCTCCGTGCTGGAGTATGCAGAGGTCAACCCCGGCGATTTCGATAGCGTTCACGGGTTCTACTCGCGTAATCATCGGCTTGGGGCAATGGAAGGCCACGTCCGGACTATCGCCCAGCGGGAAAGACTTCCAAATGGCGTCCTGGCGTTGGTCCTGCCAGATCCAATCGGGGTGGTGCAGGAGTGCAATGCGCAGCGCGTCAATTTGTTTAGAGAGATGCAGGAGTGGCGCGCCGAGCCGCAGCGACGATTCGAGTTCTTTACTTCGCAGGCGCTGCTTGGCATCAAGGAACTGCAGGCCGTTTGGGCTACAGCAGAAGCGGAGGAAGAGGCTAAGGAGGCAGAAGCGGAGCGTCGTAAGCCCATCCTCCACCCCATAGCAGGAGCGGCGGGTCTGCTTGAACAGCGAAGTATCGCAGAGGACGTAGCGCGCAGAGCCGAATCCAAACAGGCCGAGGCAAATGAGCGCCTCGAGAAGCGCTACGACGAAGGTGGTCGAGCCAGCTTCGAGAAAACCTACCTGAACGCGCAAACCAATTGGCAAAAGGCTGTTGACCGCATTGGCGAGTTGTACGTCAAAGAGTATCTATCCAGACCTTTCCAGCTTGCCGTCCAGCACGACTACAGCGCCGGGTCTTGGCGTTCGACTGAGGGCTTTATTCGGATGCTCGCGCTTTGCCTTGCCGGCGGCCCCACCGAAGTCGTAAAGAAAGGCGATGAGCCACTTGGCGCGACGCAGCGGCTATGGAAAGCACAGTTGGAGGATCGAAAGGGCCACCTGTATCAGGCGCTGTTGGCGAAAGACACCGCATTACTCGAGCAGCTGCATACTTCGCTGACGGGCAATGATCTTGACAAGGTCTATGGCACCATCAAGAGCTTGATCGGCACAGAAGAAGGCAAGACTCTGATGATCGTTCCCGTGCAGCAGGCCGTCGGACAGTTGCTTGCCGCTATGGGCAACGCCAGTGTCGTGCTGGGACAGCAACTGGCCTCTCAAACGCAAGCGCTGGTCGGACATCTGCATAGCGCATCCTTCCTGCGATATTCGGGTCAGCACGTCACCCAGATCATCGTTTCCCTGCAACTTGGCGAGTATCTGTCACTACTCAACGAGACCCTGCAGGAAGGCATTGATAAGTTCGTCGCGCATATAGACGAGAATTTTCGCAAGCCGGCAGCGCAGAAGATTCGGGCAATGGTCGTGAGCGGATTTATTGCCATTGCGGTTCCAGGCAACCACGGCAAGGTCGTTGACTTGATTATTTGGTCGCTGGAGAGCGCCGAGGAGCTAAAAGAACGTCTCCGGGAATTGCGACGAATCGCCACCGACGGCGTCACGAAAGCCATTCGCAACGTAAGTGTAGGCGCTGCCACGCTCCAAACCGGCGCTGTTCAAATGGTGGGAACGCTTGCGATCGGCGCTGAGCAAGCCAGAGATATCGCAAGGGAAGCGATGCGGAAGATGCGCACTGCAGGCGTTTCCTCAGCGCCAGCGGGCGCTAACTTGCTGCTTGGACTTGGCAGCCTGTGGTTTCAGCAAGACAGCCTGCGAAAGAACTATGCCACGTTGCTCACAGCATCTGACAGTGAAAGCACGGAGGCGCTCGCCGCAGTGTGGTCGTCGTCCATTGGAGTGATGGGCGTCGGCGTCGAGGTCGCTGGCGGCGGAGTTCGACTTTTGAGGCCAAATATAACCGTTACGGTGCAATCGGCACGGGGGGTGCAGACGATAACGCTTGGAGCCCGCATCGCGCAATATGGCGGAGGAATTGCAGCAGCATCAGGACTAATGGACGGAGTGCAGTACGCTTTCGCGACGGGAAGAGCGCTTAACCAAGGTGACCGATCCGCAGCCATGGGATATGGCGCGGCGGCCGTAGTTGCAACGCTCTCCAGTGGCGTTGGAATACTGGGGGCATTCGCAACGCACTCCGTACTTCTGGGGCCGATTGGGATCGCATTAGTACTTGCTCTAACGGCATATTCGATCGCCACGTGGGCTCGAAAGGCCGAATCCAGCCCCCTTGAACTCTGGGCAAGAAGTTGTCGCTGGGGCTCGCCGCCACAATACAGGCTGTGGACGGCAGGATCAGACTTCGATACCGCAGTCGGGGCGCTCAATGCTGCAGTACTTGGGATCACCGCGACCTTGAAAATTGAGAACCGGTATGACTGGAGAGCGATAACCGTTGACAAGTCGGGAGGGGACGGAAGCACCTATCCTTCGGCAAACTTCATTGTGTATAGAGCATGTCTTCCCAGGTTCGACATGCACGCCTCTCGTTGCCGTTGGATGCTTAAAGGCTTCCGGCCTGGCGATACAGAGGGGCAAGTCGTCGCATCCGGACAGAGCGATAGCCCGCCAGCAGCGACGAACGCTCCCCCAGATCTCAAACATGTTGACTATTACCCGGCAACGACTTTGCCGACTATCTTTCACGACAGGAAGTCTCAAACTCTAGTAATTGAAGGGGCAATTGCATTGCAGGCTAAGCACAACATACATGCGCTAAGTCTAGAAGTTCTTTTCTGGCCCGACGCTGCGGATACTTCCGGATTTGCTCGGCTGACTAGCCAATTAGACAAAATTGACTGCGGGACATAAACGCTTTGACTCAACCACAACTCTCTCCTCCGTGTTCGGGTTGGACCGCCGATCTTCCAGGGCCCGAAGCTCCGCAAAGCGTCCCATTAAATATGAAGGTCGACTTCGCAAATTCCTCAGACCAAATCTGTCTTGAAATAGCTAGACCGACGATGAAAAAGGGCGTACTGATATGGTTTGGGCTTATCGCTGGATTAGGCCCGTTTTTTGTCGGAAGCCTTATGGCCATTGGATGGCAAGATTTGACCGCGTTAAACATATTGGTGATCGGGGGCCTAGTACTTTCAATCTGTACATGGACGTTTTTCGTCTTCTTCAAGATGGAACTAACAATACCCGTCGACGAGCCAATCCGCTTCAATCGCGCGCGGCAGCGTGTTTACGCCTACAACTACAAGTTCACGTGGTGGAATCCGTTTAAACGCTGGTACATCGCGCCGGTGGCATACGACTGGGCCCAAGTGCGTGCTGAACGTTGGAATAAGCGCGCCACCACCGCTCAAGGCGCGCTCATCATAAAGTGGGGCGTGGTTCTTTCCATTGTCGAGCCAGGGACTAATAAGGTAATTGACCGTTTTCCGCTGAGTACCATGGGTGCCGACGAGTTTGTGTGGGCATATATTTGCATATACATGCAGCATGGCCCTGCCGAGCTTACGCCTCCAATCTCATTACGCGTTTGTAATGAAGTGCCTTGGTACAACATTGCCCTGCATTTTGCGCCTAAAGTCGAGTGGCCGGCTGAGATGGACCTCGAATCGAGAACAGCACCTTGATTCGCGACCTTCCGCCTCATCATGGGAAGAGCCGGGAACGCAACTCGCCTTCCATACGCACACGATGACCGGTCGCGCATACAGTGCAGCCTTCCTGCGATATTCATGTCAGCACGTGAACCAGATAGTATCCTTGCAACTCGCACAGGCGAACCGGGCGAGCTGCAAGGCAAGAAAAACTGGTTGTTGCCCATGTGGTTCGTGCTCTTTCCCTACAACATGTTCGCCGCGCTGAGCTGGTACGCGGTGTGCCGCGTCTTCAACGTCCGCGGTGCGCCGCCACCGCCGGAAGCGCTTGGGCGCTAGGAGATGCGGCGCATTGCGCGGCGCCTTTCACGCGACAACACCGATGGCCCGTGATCGCTATCCCCTCCGCGCCAAACACCGCAACGCCACCCGATACCCCACAAACACATAAAACCCCGACGAATTCATCACCAGCCAGGCGCCCAATCCGCCAAGCACCGCAACCACCGGCCCGACGGCCCTGACGTCGCCCTGTGTCCAGGCGATCCCGCCGAAGCTACCCACCACAATCAACCCGATACAGACCCGCTTCAACAGCACCACGCCCTGCACCCGTCCCGCCATCATCAGCACCATCCCGATCGCTAGCGCGAGCGCGGTTCCCGCGCACACCGCCACCAGCGCGAACGCTGCCATTGCCGGTCCCACGAACCGCAGCAGCAGACTCAACAGTTCAATCCCGACGCCCAGTCCGCCCGCCATCACCAGCACGGACAGCACCAGCGGCGACCACGTTCCTGGCGGCGCGCGGCCCTCTTCCGCTTCCATTTCCGCGACGAAGCGATGCATCGACGCCGCCGTCCCCGGGTCCTTGCCCGCGTTCAGCGCCGCTTCCAGCCGCTGGCACTGTTCGATCAGGGCATTCAGGCCGGAGGCGGGCGCGGGAGTCATAGCCGGGTCACTCCTGGCGCGTGCTCGGCGACCGTATTTCTCAGCGCCGCCATGGCCTCTTCAACGGCAACCGGCCGGAACGCATCCTCGCGCCAATACATCGCCACCGAGCCGAATCCCGACAGCCTTACGGGGATGATGCGCATCGCCCGCATCTGCGAAAACCGCAGCGCGGCACGGTGCGAGGCGACGCCGATCATGTCGCTGTTGTTGATGAGGGTGAGGTTGACCGTCACCGAGTTCGACTCGATATGGTCCGGCGGCGGCGCCTGGCCTGCTGCGGCGAGCGCGGCGTCCACCGCGTTGCGGATGGGCGTGCCTTTGGGCCACAGAATCCAGCGATAGGACAGCAGATCCTGCCAGCTTGGCTGCTCCACCGCGAACAGCGGATGGCGGGGCCGCGCCACGAGATGGATGGGTTCCAGGTAAAGCGCCTCGAAGCGGATCGCCGGATCGTGATGCTCGGGCGCCGAACGTCCCACGACAATGTCCAGATCCCCTTGTGCCAGTTGCGCCAGCAGGCGATCCGTCGTGCCCTCCACCAGCTTGACGCGCGCCTGCGGCATGCGCTCGAGCAGCTTCATCACGGCCAACGGCACCGTGTCGGACGCGGACGCACCCGATGCGCCGATCACGACGCGTCCGCCGCCGCCCTCGCGCAGCGCCGCCATGTCGGCACTGGCGCGATCCAGTTGTGATTCCACGCGCTGCGCGTGTGCGATCAGCACGTCGCCATGCGGCGTGGGGCGCAGTCCGCGCGCGTGGCGCTCGAAGAGCGGCAGTCCGATGTCGTCTTCCAGATCCTTCAGCCACTTCGAAAGACCCGGCTGCGTCGTATTGAGCATGGCGGCCGAGTGGCTGATGTTGCGGGTCTGGGCCAGGCTGAGCAGCATCTTCAGATTGCGCAGCCGCAGGCGGTGGGTCCAGTCCATGCAGGCCCTCTTGGTGGGAGGTTTGTCTCGTATGTATATGGTTATTGGTATGGATAATAAGATAATTTCATTTCAAACTGCATAGCTCCTGCTCGCATAATCGTCTCCATACCAGGACCAGCTGCGAACCCACGCGGCGGCCGCCCGTAGAAGCCGGCAATAGCCGGACATACAGGAGACAACCATGCACGACGGTCATTCCACCGGCGCGGACAGCGCTGCCTCGGACCGCGCCCTTTACTACGCGCGCATCGCCAAGAAACACATGGCGCCCCTGTGGGAGTCGCTGCACAACCTGGTGCCCCGCCAGCCCGCGCCGCGCTGCGTGCCAGCGCTGTGGAAATATGACGATGTACGCGACGACGTCATGGCGTCCGGATCGCTGATCACGGCAGAAGAAGCCGTGCGCCGGGTGTTGATTCTGGAAAACCCGGGTCTGCCGGGCCAGGCCAGCATCACGCAAAGCCTGTACGCAGGACTGCAACTGATCCTGCCGGGTGAGATCGCGCCAAGCCACCGTCACACGCAATCGGCCCTGCGCTTCATCGTGGAAGGGCGCGGCGCCTACACTGCCGTCAACGGCGAACGCACCACCATGCACCCGGGCGACTTCATCATCACGCCATCGTGGACCTGGCATGACCACGGCAATGCGGAAACCGTCGAAGGCGGCGAGCCCGTGGTCTGGCTGGATGGCCTGGACATTCCGCTGCTGCGCTTTCTGGATGCGGGCTTTGCAGAGAACTACCCGTCCGCCACCCAGCCCGTCACGCGCCCCGAAGGCGACAGCATGGCCCGCTTTGGCCACAACATGGCGCCCGTACGTCACCAGGTTTCGAGCGGCACCTCACCCATCTTCAACTACCCCTATGAACGCAGCCGCGAAGCGCTGGATGCACTCTACCGGCACGGTGAACTCGACCCGTGGGACGGCGTCAAGCTGCGCTACCTGAATCCCGCCACGGGTGGCTACCCCATGCCCACGATGGCCACGTTCATGCAGTTCCTGCCCGCGGGCTTTCAGGGCAAGACCACGCGCACGACCGACTCAACCGTCTACAGCGTTGTCGAGGGTCGCGGCACCGCGCGCATCGGCGACCAGGAATTCCATTTCGGACCGCGCGATGTCTTCGTCGCGCCGTCCTGGATGCCTGTGCAGCTTGCCGCGCTGGAAGACGCCACGCTCTTCAGCTATTCCGACCGCCCGGTGCAGGACGCGCTGGGCCTGTGGCGCGAAGAACGCGTCGCCTGACCGGCGCGTGCCGATCGCCTACCTCGCGCGCCTGACTCTCCATCCCGTCTTCAAAGGATGCTCCATGTCGTTTGTGTTTGCCCCCGCCTCCCCCGTCGCCGTGCCCATCGCCGGCAGCCAGGACAGCTTTCCTGTACGCCGCGTTTATTGCGTTGGCCGCAACTACGCCGCCCATGCGCGCGAAATGGGCTTTGACCCCGACCGCGAACCGCCGTTCTTCTTCTGCAAGCCCGCCGACGCCGTTGTGCCCGTTGCCGAAGGCAGCACGCTTTCACTGCCCTACCCGCCGGAAACGGCCAATCTGCATTACGAGATCGAACTCGTCGCGGCTATCGGCAAGGGCGGCGCCAACATTTCCGTCGATGAGGCCCTGCAGCACGTGTATGCCTACGCCGTCGGCCTGGACATGACGCGCCGCGACCTGCAGATGAAAATGCGCGAGGCCGGCCGCCCGTGGGAACTGGGCAAGGCCTTTGACCAGAGCGCGCCCATCGGCCCGCTGCATCCCGCGCAATCGGTCAAGGACATCGAGAAGGCTGGCATCTGGCTGCAGGTCAATGGCGCGGACAAGCAGCGCAGCGACATCGGCAAGCTGATCTGGTCCATTGCCGAAACCATCGCGTACCTCTCCAAGTACTTCCGTCTTGAAGCCGGCGACCTCATCTACACCGGCACGCCCGAAGGCGTGGGACCCGTGGTGCGGGGCGACCGGATGGTCGGCGGCGTGGACGGCCTGGGCACGCTCAGCGTGCAGATGGTGTGACGATGCGCACCGACACCGATGTCATCATCGTCGGCGCGGGCGTCGGCGGCCTGGTGCTGGCGCTGAGCCTGCATCAGGCAGGCATTTCCTGCCGCGTTTTCGAAGCCGTGCGAGAGATCAAGCCGCTGGGCGTGGGCATCAATCTACTGCCGCACGCCACCCGCGAACTGGATGAATTGGGCCTTTTGCCCGCGTTGGACGCCATTGCCGTGCGCACGCGTGAGTCCGTGTTCTACACGCGGCACGGCCAGTTCATCTATGGCGAACCGGCGGGCACCGACGCCGGTTACGACTGGCCCCAGTACTCCATCCACCGCGGCGACCTGCAAATGGCGTTGCTGGATGCCGTGCGCGACCGTCTGGGCCAGGACAGCGTCGTGGTGAACGCCCGCTGCACGGGCGTGACGCAGGACGCCGACAGCGTCACGGCCAGCTTTCAAGACAACGACGGCAATGCGCTGCCGTCCGTGCGCGGCCGCATTGCCGTCGGGTGCGACGGCATTCACTCGGTATTGCGCAAGCAGCTCTATCCGCAGGAAGGCGCCCCGCGCTACTCCGGCGTGAACATGTGGCGTGGCACAACGCGCTGCAAACCCTTTCTGTCGGGCGCGAGCATGGTGCGCGCCGGTTGGCTGTCCACCGGCAAGATGGTGATCTACCCAATTCGCGACAACATCGACGCGGACGGCAACCAGCTTGTGAACTGGGTCGCCGAGATCGAAGCCGAGCAACCTGCCGTGCGCGACTGGAACCGCAGCGGCAGGCTCGAGGACTTCTTTCCGGCCTTTGCCGACTGGCACTTCGACTGGCTCGACGTGGCCAAGCTGATTCAGGACGCAGACTCGATTCTGGAGTACCCCATGGTCGACCAGGATCCGCTGCCCACGTGGACGCAGGGCCGCATGACGTTGCTGGGCGACGCGGCCCACCCGATGGTGCCGCGCGGCTCGAACGGCGCGGGCCAGGCCGTGGTGGACGCCCGCTACCTGACCGGCCAGCTCAAGCGCCTGGGCCTGACGCCCGATGCCTTGCAGCAGTACGACCGCGCCCGAGTCGAAGCCACGACGCGCGTCGTGCTGACCAATCGCAGCAACCCGCCGGACGCGATCCTGCGTGAAGTCCACGTGCGTTCGGCGGACAAGCCTTATACGCGGATCGAGGACGTCATCAGCCGCGAGGAATTGGAAGGGATATCGCGTCGCTACAAGGAGGTGGCGGGCTTTGACCCGGTCGCCTTGAAGGAGCGCGCGCCTTACGTGTAGCAGTAGCCGGACCTCAGTGCCCCGGCGAGCGGGTCCCAAGACCCGCCGCCCTTCAAAGCCGGCGCATGACCGGCGACAAACAAGGAGACAACCCATGTTGAAGTTGCTACGTGTTCTGGCTGCCGCGGCGCTGTCCTTTGCGGCCGCGGCGAGCCACGCCGCCTGGCCCGACCGCCCCATCACGCTGGTGGTGCCCTTCACACCCGGCACCGGCATCGACCTGATTGCCCGCCAGTTGGCGGCCAGCCTGCCGCAGACGCTGGGCCAACCCGTCGTCGTCGAGAACCTGGCTGGCGCCAGCGGCAATATCGGCAGCGAAAAGGTCGCGCGCGCCAACCCCGATGGCCACACATTCCTGGTCACGGTCAACACGTTCGTCATGAACAGCAGCCTCTACAAGGGCAAGCTGCGCTTTGATCCGCAACAGGACTTTGCGCCGGTCGGCCTGACCTCGTGGGGCTCGCTGCTGCTGGTCACGCATCCGTCCAATCCCGCCAACACCGTCGCCGACGTGGTGCAGGCGGCCAAGGCCGCGCCTGGCAAACTGAGCTACGGCACCCCCGGCGTGGGCACGCCCCATCACCTGTCGATGGCGCTGTTTCTGGACCGCACCGGCGCCAGCATGCTGCACGTGCCGTACAAGGGCACGGCAGGCGCCGTCACCGACATGCTCGGCGGACGGCTCGACTACATGTTCCTGCCCGTTCACGTGGCGCTGCCGCAGGTGAAGGGCGGCAAACTCAAGGTGATCGCCACCGGCAGCCCGAAGCGCCTGCCGCAGCTGCCGGACGTGCCCACGCTGACGGAAGCCGGACTGCAGGGGGCCGACGTGGACATGTGGTACGGGGTCCTGGCGCCGAAAGGCACGCCGCCCGTCATCGTCGACCGCATGAACCAGGCGATCAACGCCATCTTGAAGACGCCCGCGACCGCCACGGCATTCGATGCGCAGGGCATGGTGCCGGCCACGTCAACGCCTGCCGATTTTGGATCGCTCATCGCCCGTGACGCCAAGCGCTGGGACGACGTCGTCGCCCGAACCGGCATCACGGCCGAATGAGTGTTTCCGGCACCAACGTTCCTGCCCCGAACGTCCCTGAAAGATCCGCCCACGGCCAACCGTCCTCACGAAACGCCCCATCCATGCAACTGCACAACTTCTTCAACAGTTCGACCTCCTACCGCGTGCGCATCGCGCTTGCGCTAAAAGGTCTGTCCTACGAATACCTGCCCGTGAACCTGCGCAAGCAGGAGCAGCGAGCACCAGACTATGTGGCGCGCAATCCGTCGGCCGGCGTGCCGCTTCTGATCGACGGCGATGTGCAGCTTTCGCAGTCACTCGCCATCATCGACTATCTGGACGCCACGCATCCCGAGCCGCGGCTGATTCCGGCCGACGCGCTGGCGCGCGCGCGCGTGCTGGAACTGTCCCACGCCATCTCGTGCGACATCCATCCGGTCAACAACATGCGCATCCTTCGCTATCTGCAGGAAGTGCTGGGCGCGACGGACGCACAGAAGAACGCCTGGTATCACCACTGGATCCGCGAAGGCCTGACGGCAGTGGAAGCGCTGCTGGCGCGTCACGGACACGGCGCGTACTGCTTTGGTGACGCGCCCACGCTGGCGGACTGCTGCCTGGTGCCGCAGGTGGCCAACGCGCAGCGCATGGGCTGCGACCTGTCCGCCTATCCGCGCATCCTGCGCATCGTCGAACACTGCAATGCGCAACCCGCCTTCCAGCAAGCCGCGCCTGCACAGCAACCGGACTACACCCAGTGAGCAAAGAACCCGACACCCACGGCGCGCCGCTGCGCGAGTACACCGATCCGGCCTATCGCCCGCTGTGCGCCAATCTGGCCGACGTGCGCGCCAATATCGACCGGCTGGACGACGAAATCGTGCGGCTGATCGCCGAACGCGCGATGTACGTGAAGGACGCCGCGCGATTCAAACGCGACGCCTTTCAAGTGAGCGCGCCCGCGCGTCAAGCCCAGGTATTTGAAAAGGCCCGGGCGCTCGCCCAGCGCCACAACCAGGGCTTCTCCAACCTGGAGCAGGTAGTGGACGCCACCTATCGCGCGATGGTCGCCGCCTTCATCGCCAATGAACAGACCTACTTCGACACCATGAAGAACGTGGGAGACACGCATGCTTGAAGCTTCGACCTTGCTGCCTGGCCGCGCGATGGCGCGGCGTCTTGTGGCACGTGCCGGGGCATTAAGCCTTGCCGTGCTGACGCCGCTGGCCGCGACCGCCACCGCAAGCGCAGCCGACGCCTGGCCGGCACAGCCGCTCAAGGCGGTCGTGCCATTCGGCCCGGGCTCCAGCCCCGACCAGGTGGCCCGCATCGTCACCGAAAAGGCGGGCGCAATCCTCGGCCAGACCATCGTTGTCGAAAACAAGCCGGGCGCCAGCGGCAACATCGGCACGTTCGCCATCGCCAACGCCAAGCCCGACGGCTACACCTTCGGCGTGTCGATCACCGGCCCGCTGGTGAACAACACGCTGCTGTTCGACAAGCTGCCCTACGCGCCCGCCACGGACCTGGCGCCGCTGACGCTGGCGGTGCATCAGCCCAACGTGCTGGTCGTCCCAGCCTCCGCCGGCATCGGCAACATTGGACAACTGCTGGACGCGCTGAAGAAGAATCCGGACAAGTACAACTTCCCGTCGCCGGGCGCGGGCACGGTGTCGCATCTGGCGGTCGAACTGCTGCTGCAGCAGATCGGCGCGCGCGCCACGCACGTGCCCTACCCGTCCTCGCCGGCGGCGCTGACGTCGCTGCTGTCGGGCGACACCCAGTTTGCCGCGCTGCCGCCCATTGCGGTGATGCCGATGGTGAAGGATGGCCGGTTGAAGGCGCTGGCGGTGACGTCGTCCAAGCGGTCCGCGCTGCTTCCCGACATTCCGACGCTGGCGGAAGTGGGTGTGCACGGGATCGAGGGCTCGGCGTGGATCGGCTTTGTGGTGTCGTCCAAGACGCCGGCCGACGTGCAGAAGAAGCTGTCCGACGCGCTGATCCAGGCGATTCACGATCCCGAGGTGGCCAAGCGGCTGCAGGCGCAGTTCATGGATCCGGTGGGCGATACGCCCGCGCAATTCCGCGGCTACATGGATGACGAATTGAAGCGCTGGGAGCCCCTGATCAAGAAGCTGGGGATCAAGGGCCAATAACTGTGCCGATAAGCGGCCAGGAAGTGGGCCAAGAAGTGGGCCAAGAAGGACGCCGCACGCCGGCTGCAATGAACGCAAGGAGAGTCAGATGGTCATCACCGAACCCGCCCGTCAGGTGCCGCTGTATGGCGAGTACGAGGTCGTCGTCCTGGGCGGCGGCCCCGCCGGGGTGCTGGCGGCCGCCAGCGCCGCGCGCAACGGCGCGAGCGTGCTGCTGGTGGAGCGATACGGCTTCCTGGGCGGCATGGGCACCGCCGCGGGCGTATCCAACTTCTGCGGATTGCACGCCAACATCCACGGCGACATCCGGCAGGTGGTGCACGGCATGACCGACGACCTGCTGGACCGCATGCGCGCGATGGACGGGCTGAACGATCCGCACCTGATCCTGGGCAAGATTCACGCGCAGGCCTACGACATCTCGGCTTTCAAGTGCGCGGCTGACGGCCTGGTGCAGGACAGCGGCGCGCAGGTGCTGTTTCATGCGCTGGCCACGGGTCTGACGCGTGACGGCGCGGGCCGCGTGGACGCCCTGTTCCTGGAAACCAAGTCCGGCCGCTGCGCCGTTCGCGCGAAGATCTTCATTGATTGTTCGGGCGACGCCGATATCGCGCACTGGGGCGGCCTGCCATTTGAAAAAGGCGACGCCCACGGTCACATGCTCTACCCGACGCTGATGTTCAAGGTGGGCAATGTGGACGGCGCGCGTGCGCAAGAGGCCTGGAAAACCATCCCGGCGCTGATGGACGACGCCGCGGCCAGCGGTGAATTCACGTTTCCGCGCAAAGGCGCCATCGTGCGGCCGCAAAAGCACGATTACGAATGGCGCGTCAACGTCACGCAGCTTGCCAATGCGGACGGCAGCGCGGCGGACGGCACCGACGCGGATTCCCTGTCGGCAGGCGAGCTTGAAGGCCGCCGGCAGATCATGAACTACCTGGCGTTCCTGCGCGCCAAGGTGCCCGGTTTTGAACAGGCGTATGTGCTGGACATCGCGCCGCAGCTGGGCATCCGCGAAACGCGCCGCATCGTCGGCGAGGCCGTGCTGACGCAGGAGCACGTGCTGGGCTGCGCGGATTTTCCGGACAGCATCGGCGTGAACGGCTGGCCGTTGGAAATGCACACGGCGGGCGACGTGAAGTGGGTGTGGCCGCCCATCCCCGAATCGCGCGGCTACAACCAGCTGCCGTTTCGCATGATGGTGCCGCGGCGCGGACCGGGCGTGGCCAGCAACGTGCTGGTGGCTGGCCGCTGCGCGTCGATGACGCACGAGGGGCAGTCGGCGGCGCGCGTCAGCGGCAGCTGCTTCGTCATGGGCGAAGCCGCCGGCACCGCATCCGCGATGGCGCTGCGCGACGGCATTGCGCCCGGCGACGTTTCCATTTCCGCGCTGCAGGCGCAATTGAAGCAACAGGGCGCCTTCCTGGGCGGCCACGACTGACCCGCGAGATTCCGATATGACTACGAACCAGGCGGCAAACCCGAAGACGCAAACCGTGATCGTCGTGGGCGGCGGCATTGGCGGGCTGGCGGCCGCGCTGGCGCTGACGCGGCAGGGCATTGCCGTGCAACTGCTGGAGCAGGCCGCGCACATCGGCGAGATCGGCGCCGGCATCCAGCTTGGCCCCAATGCCTTCGCGGCGCTGGATGCCCTGGGCGTGGGCCGCACGGCGCGCGAGCGCGCGGTCTTCACCGACCACATCATCATGATGGACGCGGTGGACGCCAAGGAGGTCGTGCGCATCGACACCGGCGAAGCGTTCCGAGCACGGTTTGGCGGCCCGTATGCGGTGATTCATCGCGCCGACATCCATCTGTCCATTCTGGAGGCCGTGCAGCAGGACCCGCTGATCCAGTTCCGCACGTCTACGCAGATCGCCAGCATGACGCAGGACGATCACGGCGTGGAAGTCGTGGACACGCATGGCAACCGCTACCGCGCTGACGCGTTGGTGGGCGCAGACGGCGTCAAGTCCGTGATCCGCGAGCGCATGGTGGGAGATCCGGCGCGCGTCACAGGTCACGTGGTCTACCGCGCGGTGGTCGAAGAAGAGAACATGCCCCGGGAGCTGCGCATCAACGCCCCGGTGCTGTGGGCCGGGCCGCATTGCCACCTGGTGCACTATCCGCTGCGCGGCGGGCAGCAATACAACCTGGTCGTTACCTTCCATAGCCGCGAGCAGGAAGAATGGGGCGTGCGGGAAGGCAGCAAGGACGAGGTGCTGTCGTACTTCCAGGGCATACACCCGACGCCGCATCAGATGCTGGACCGTCCGACGTCATGGAAGCGCTGGGCGACCGCCGATCGCGAGCCGGTGGAACAGTGGGGCGAGGGCCGCGTCACGATACTGGGCGATGCCGCGCATCCCATGACGCAATACATGGCTCAGGGCGCCTGCATGGCGCTGGAAGACGCCGTGACGCTGGGCGAGGCCATCAGGCAGTGCGAGCACGACCTGCCCGCCGCCTTCCGGTTGTACGAATCGGTCCGCATCCCGCGCAGTGCGCGCGTGGTGTGGTCGACACGCGAAATGGGCAGGCTCTATCACGCGCGCGGCGTGGAGCGCACCGTGCGCAACATGCTGTGGACGGGGCGCAGCCAGGCCCAGTTCTATGACGCATTGCAGTGGCTGTATGGGTGGAAGGTGGAGAACTGCCTGGCGGGAAGCGCGCCGCAATAGACGGCGCGGCAATAAAGGACGCAGCAAAAGATGCAGAAAATGACGCAGCAATAGTCGCAGCAACAGACACGGCAGGGAAAACGCCGCTTGCCAAAGAGCACGCGGCATACAAGCATCAGTACAAGAGGAGACAACCATGCACAAAAGCACCATCCGCGGCGCGGCCGCCGTCCTGCTGTCATTGGCCTCGTACGCGGCCAGCGCCCAGCAGAAACCTGTGGACATCGGATTCATCGGCACGCTGTCCACGCCCGCCGGCTACATCGGTGAGGACGAGCGCGACGCCTTCATGCTGGCCGTCAAGGAAGGCGGCGGCAAGCTGGGCGGCGTGCCGGTCAACGTGCGTGTCGAGGACGACGCGCTAAAACCCGCCAACGCCAAGCAGATCGCCGACAAGATGGTGCAAGGCGGCGTGCGGCTGTTCACCGGCATCAATTTTTCGAACGTCATGGCCGCCGTCGGGCCTACCGTGCTCAACGCCGGCGCCTTCTACGTCAGCCTGAACGCCGGCCCGTCCAACTTCGCCGGCAAGGCCTGCAACCCCAATTACTTCTCGGTGGCGTTCCAGAACGACTCGTACGCCGACACCGCCGGCATGGCGGCCAATGAGCTGGGCGCCAAGCGCGTGGTCATCATGGCCCCGAACTACCAGGCCGGCCGAGACGCCATCGCCGGCTTCAAGCGCACCTACAAAGGCGAGATCGCCGACGAAATCTACACCAAGCTCGAGCAGGCCGACTTCTCGGTGGAGCTGGCGCGCATCCGCTCGCTCAATCCCGACGCCATCTTCCAGTTCCATCCGGGCGGCGCGGGCATCAACCTGACCAAGCAGTTTGCCAACTCGGGCCTGGCGGACAAGATCAAGATGATCACGCCCATCTACTCGATGGACGACCGCATGCTGGCCGCCACCGGCACCGCGGGCAAGGGCTTCTACCTGAGCTCGCTGTGGAGCGCCGACCTGGACAACCCGCAGAGCAAGCACTTCGTCGAAGCCTTCACCAAGGCCTACAACCGCGCGCCCACCGCCTACGCGGCCCAGGCCTACGACACCGCCAATCTGATCGGCTCCGCGTTGAAGGCCGTGAACGGCGACATCACCGGCAAGCCCGACGACTTCCGCAATGCGTTGCGGCGCGCGGACTTTCCCAGCGTGCGCGGCAAGTTCAAGTTCGGGCCGAACCAGCATCCCATCCAGGACTGGTATCTGCTGCACATTGAAGCGGGCCCCGACGGCAAGCTGGTCTACAAGAACCTGAAGGTGCTTGCCCGCGACCACACGGACGTGCACGCCGCGGACTGCAAGATGCCATGACGCGGCACAAGGCACGCGGCGCCGGGCTCGCTGGCGCCGCGCGGCCTAGCCATTCAGGCTCTCCCGAGAAGGAGTCGCAATGCTGATGTTCCTGGAGCAGGTCCTGAACGGCCTGCAGTACAGCGCCTTGCTGTTTTTGTTGTCGGCGGGATTGACGCTGGTGTTCGGCATCATGAACGTCATCAACCTGACGCACGGTTCGTTCTACATGGTGGGCGCGTTCTGCGCGGCCAGCGCGGCGGCGTCCACGGGCTCGTTCGCGGCCGCCCTGCTGGCTGCGCTGGCCGGCGCGGCGCTGTACGGGCTGATCGTCGAACTGCTGGTCATCCGCCACCTGTACCGGCGCGATCACCTGGATCAGGTGCTGGCCACGCTGGGTCTGACCCTGTTCACCAATGAACTGGTGACCGTGCTGTTCGGCCGCAGCCCGCCCTTCATGGACATCCCGCCCTTCCTGTCGGGATCCGTCGCGCTCCTGCCCGGCCTGAACTATCCCATCATGCGGCTCGCCTTCATCGGTGCGGGCGCGCTGGTGGCGGTGGGCCTCTGGTTGCTGATCTCGCGCACGCGGGTCGGGATGCTGGTGCGCGCCGGCGCCGACGACGGCGAGATGGTCGACGCGCTGGGCGTGAACATCCAGCGCCTCTTCACTTTGATCTTCACGCTGGGCGCCCTGCTCTGCGGCTTTGCGGGCGTCATGGCCGCGCCTTTGCTGGCAGTGGAGATCGGCATGGGCGAGCGCATTCTCATCACCACGTTCGTCGTCATCGTGGTGGGCGGCGTCGGCTCCGTGCGCGGCGCGCTGGTGGGGTCGCTGATGATCGGCATGACCGATGCGCTGGGGCGCGCCTACATCCCCTTCTGGATGTCGCGCCTGCTGCCGCCCGAGCTCTCGGACTCCGCGAGTTCAAGCCTCGTGTCCGCCAGCATCTACATCCTGATGGCCATCGTGCTGCTGTTCAAGCCGCGCGGACTGGTGCCGGCCCAGCGCTAGGAAAGATATTCATGACCAGACCCACTTCAACGAATCCCGCTGCCGGACCGCTATCTGACACCGGCGGCGCGGGCGCATCGGTGTCCGACACCCGAGGCGGCACTCCAAACCGTGACGGCGCGTCGAGGGTGTCAGACATTTCCTCTGCTGGCAGACCGCGCATCACCCGCAGCGTCGTCGTCAACGCGATCGGGCTGTTGCTCTTTGTGCTGGTGCCGGCCATCGCGCAAGCCACGGGCGAGAGCTTTCTCGTCAACCTCATGACGCGATTTCTCATTTATGCCATCGCAGCTGTCAGTCTGGATCTGATCCTGGGCTACGGCGCCATGGTCAGCTTCGGCCACGCCGCATTCTTCGGGCTAGGCGGCTACGTCATCGGCATCGCTGCCTTCCACGTCAACATGGGCGAGACGATCTTTGGCTGGAGCGGCAGCAATGCCGCGCTGGTCATGTGGCCGCTCGCCGTCGCGGTTGCCGCGCTGGCCGGGCTGGTTGTGGGCTTTCTGTCGCTGCGCACGTCCGGCGTGCAGTTCATCATGATCACGCTCGCCTTCGGGCAGATGCTGTACTTCATCCTTGTCGGACTGATGATCTACGGCGGTGACGACGGCCTGTCGATCGATGCGCGCAACACGTTGCCGGGGCTGAACGTGAACGATCCGGCCACCTTCTACTACGTGTGCCTGGCGCTCATGACCCTTTGGATCATCGTGTGCCGGCGCATCGTCAATTCGCCGTTCGGCATGGCACTGCAGAGCATCAAGCAGAATCCGCGCCGCAGCATCGCCCTGGGCCTCGCGCCGCTGCGCTATCGCCTCACGGCGTTCGTGCTGTCGGCTGCCGGGACCGGGCTTGCCGGCGCGCTGTGGGCCAATTACGCGCTCTTTGTCAGCCCGGACATGTCCGCCTGGCAGAAGTCCGGCGAACTCATGGCCATGGTCATCCTGGGCGGGATGGGTTCGATCTTCGGCCCGGTGCTCGGCGTGGCCGTGTACCTCGGCCTGGAGCAGGTCGCCACCGGCTGGACCGAGCATTGGATGCTGATCCTGGGACCTGTGCTGGTGCTGGTGGTGCTCTTCGGCAAACGCGGCGTGTACGGCTGGCTCGTGGGAGGCAAGCAATGACCCACCCTAAACTGGAGGTCCGCGGCCTGCAGAAATCCTTTGGCGCGGTACACGCCACGCAGGGCGTCGACCTCGCGGTCCGGCCCGGCGAGCTGCACGCCCTCATCGGCCCCAATGGCGCGGGCAAGACCACGCTGCTATCGCAGATCAGCGGTGAAATCCTGCCCGATGCCGGCAGCATCTGGCTCGACGGCGCCGACATCACGAGCATGCCTGCCTATCGGCGCCCCGCCGCGGGCCTGGCCCGTTCGTTTCAGATCAGCCAGCTCTACCCCGACTTCAGCGCCGAAGACAACGTCGCCATGGCCGTGCAGGCGCGCAGCCCGGGCGGTTTCAACCTGTGGCGCAACGCGCGGCGCATGGCCCGGCTGCGCGAACCGGCGCGCGATGCGCTCGAACGTGTCGGTCTTGCCGGACGCGCCGGCGTGCGCGTGTCCGCGCTGGCGCACGGTGAAAAGCGCCAGCTCGAAATTGCCATGGCGCTGTCGCTGGACGCCTCCGTGCTGTTGCTGGACGAACCGATGGCCGGCATGGGCGCCGAGGAATCGCAACGCATGACGGCGCTGCTCCAGACCTTGAAGGGCCGCTACGCCATCCTGCTGGTCGAACACGACATGGACGCCGTCTTCGCGCTGGCCGACCGCGTCACCGTGCTGGTCTACGGCAAGACCATCTTCACCGGCACGCCCGACGAGGTGCGCCGCCATCCCGACGTGCGCGCCGCCTATCTGGGCGAGGAGGACTGATGCTGCAAGTGAACCAACTGCAAGGCGGCTACGGCGCCAGCAAAGTGCTTTTTGGCGTCGACCTGGAGATCGCGCCTCGGCAGGTTGTCTCGCTGATCGGCCGCAACGGCATGGGCAAGACCACGACCGTCAAGACGCTGATGGGCATGTTGCCCGCGCAGGGCGGCGCCATCCTGCTCGACGGCAAACCCATCACCGGCATGGCCCCGCACCGCATCGCGCAGCTAGGCATCGGTCTCGTCCCCGAAGGCCGCCGCGTGTTTGGATCGCTATCCGTCGAAGAAAACCTCGTCGCCACCGCGCGCAACACGCACGCAGGATGGCACGTCGGCCGCGTCTTCGACCTGTTTCCGCGCCTGAAAGAACGCCGCACCCAATCCGCCCGCACGCTATCCGGCGGCGAACAGCAGATGCTGGCTGTCGGCCGCGCCCTGCTCATCAACCCACGCCTGCTCATCCTGGACGAAGCCACCGAAGGCCTCGCGCCCCTGATCCGCCAGGAAATCTGGAACTGCCTGCGCCGCTTGAAGGAAGAAGGCCAGACCATTCTTGTGATCGACAAGAACCTCAAGGAAATGGCGACCCTGGTTGACCGCCACCACGTCCTGGAAAAAGGCCGCGTCGTCTGGCAAGGCAGCCCCGCCGAGCTGGCCGCGCA
>Ga0213828_1000408_pt1 | contig 42524 bp, 31 predicted proteins | sample MC6MC0897MG_FD_180664 | JGI IMG/M metagenome (GOLD analysis project Ga0213828, IMG submission 180664) | Enriched soil aggregate microbial communities from Iowa State University, Ames, United States - MC6-MC0897-MG | ecosystem: Environmental > Terrestrial > Soil > Unclassified | place: USA: Iowa...
TTCTATCCATTTCATTCAAAGAATAGCCTTCTTTTTCTATTATTTCTGCTTTTGGCACTTCAGGAAGATGCCCATTTGTCTGAATGAATTTTTCTGTTTCACTTAGAGACTTAAGTTTATAGTCATCCTTAAAAACATAATCTGGCCAGTTTGCAGTTTCGACTTTGATCTGATGTGCTCTGATATTTCCATTGACAGAAAGTTTCTCTAATGGAGCATCGGTCCCAATACCTACGTTACCAACACTTGTCCACTTTCCACCAGGTAATGTGATTTCTCCTTTAAAACTATTTTTGTAAATGGGCTCTACACTGTTAGGTCCTGTAAGTGGCTCATCTACTATAGTCCAACCTGTATAATATGTGGGTTTATTTGAACCAGAATAAGCATTTATATACAATTTTTGATGATAGACTTTCTCGTCAATAAAAATAACGACCTTACCTCCCTCACCTGAGAGTAGAATTTTTGGGGTATGTGCTCCCGAAGATGATATGTTTGGAATATGGAAATAAGGTCCATAATCATTTGAATAGATATAAAAACAAAGATGTAGATCCAAAGGAGCTGAGATTCCATAACTATATCCTTTAATTTCTAAAGACACCATATCTGCTCCATGAGCAAATGGAATATTTGTCTTGATCTTTACTCCATTCACGGGTGTAGTGGTAAATGATGCCCTAGCAATATCCGGATAAACCTGTGCCTGCACCGGTTTTATTAAAAAAAATAAAGCCAAGACGACAAGTATTCTCAGGTTTTCAACCAATTGTTTTATGTTCATAAGTATCTGTATTATTTGGAATTGATTTTTATTGAATAATTCATTTATTTCTCTAATTATAACCTATTATTTCTTCATTTTAATCTCCGCTTGCAGCTGCTCAATAACGCTCTTCAGATTATCAATTTCCTCCCGCTGCTTGCTTACTTCTTTGTCTTTCTGTATCAAATGCAATGTAATTTCTTCGATTTTCTTCAATAAGGTCTTATCCATATCATTTAAGGAGTAACCTTCTTTCTCTACCGTTTCTGCTTTTGGAACTTCTGGGAGATGTCCATTTGTTTGAATGAATTTTTCAGTTTCTTTTAGAGAAGGTAATTGATAATTTTCGTTGAATACATAATCTGGCCAGTTTGTGGTTTCTACTTTAATCTGGTGTGCACGAATATTTCCTTTGACGGATAGTTCCTCTGTCGGATTATTAGTACCTATTCCCACCTTACCTAAAATATTAAAGTTAGACACATGATGCGTTAACTGTCTTGTTGGTTTATAATCTACGATTTCCGATAAAACATTGGTATTTTGTGGGACACCATTAACAGCATAAACCACAAATTCCAAGCTCATTCCTGTCGATCTTGTCCATCCAGAGAATTGAAAACCATGTGTATGATGGGCTCCAAGATACGGTACGTCAAGTGCCAGGTATCTCTTTCCGTTATATTTACAGGTTTTTAATTTCCAAGAAAATGAATCTTCATCATTAGAAATTAAATTTGCATAGATTGCATTATAAGCTGATGAGCTATTAATATTGGCAACATTAAGTCGATTTAAATCTGTAGCGGCGCCTCTTCTCGCTACAATTGTTCCTACAGTGTAATTGTCTCCGATTAGCGTTCCGTCATAGATTTCGTGCAGGAGTATCAATGAATTGGTGTAATGACCATTCGTTGCCGCATTGATGACCTTATGGATATAATCTCCCGATACTGTTGTTACTTGAGCTTGCCCACTAAAATAACTACATACTAAGCATACAAATGGAATTATACTTTTCCAAAATGATTTATTCATTTTATCTATTTTATTTTTTTTCTAGTAATAATTTATCAATCAGCTGTTGTTGCTTCTGGTTAGTTTTATCCAGATCTATAATGTGCAATGTTAATTCCTCTATTTTTTTCAATAGGATCTTATCCATTTCATTTAAGGAGTAACCCTCTTTCTCTACTGTTTCTGCCTTTGGAACTTCTGGGAGATGTCCATTTGTTTGAATGAATTTTTCCGTTTCTTTTAGAGAAGGTAATTGATAATTTTCGCTGAATACATAATCTGGCCAGTTTGTGGTTTCTACTTTGATTTGACGTGCTCTAATATTACCATTTACGGATAACATCTCTTTGGGAGCAACTGTTCCAACACCTACATAGCCATTTGGTAAAAAGGTCATAAACGTATCGTTATAATCTCGTCCTACATATGCATAATTGATTTTTGAAACACCGTTATCCATTCTCCCAAAAGCTCCGAATGCAACAAGACGCTCTGTGCCATCCTGATTTGAAATATTATATCCCCGAGACCATCCACCTGATTGACCAAAATTTGTTTTAATATTTATTCCATAGGCCGGAGTACCTAAACTAATATCTATTCCAGGAAAAGTTGTTTGCGCGAAAGCAGTAATCGGTAACGATAAGAATAGACTCCATAAAATTTTCATACTTTTTTTCATAACCTATTTCCCCTCCAATTTATTCAACCTCACAAGTACTTCTTGTAAGGTATCATTTTGCTGTTTCAACTGTTTGTCCTTATCAATTAAGATCAAAGTCAGTTCCTCCACTTTTTTCAACAGGATCTTATCCATATCATTTAAGGAATAGCCATCTTTTTCCACTGTTTCTGCTTTTGGAACTTCTGGAAGGTGGCCATTTTCTCTAATAAACTTTTCGGTTTCAACTAATGTTGGAACCTCATAATCATCTTTGAAAACATAATCTGGCCAATTGGTTGTTTCTACTTTTATCTGATGGGCACGAATATTACCGTTTACAGACAACATTTCTTTTGGGGCATCGGTACCTATACCTACAAATCCGGCATTATTAGTTACTAACACCTGTCTCCACGTTGCCCAACCGGCAGCTGTCGTTCCTGATCTAAAATAAAGCTTATTGGCTGCAAAAGCCATTTCGTGCGCAGGACCACCAGAATCATCAGACCATCCTCTTAGCCCTAACGTATAGACATAAGCCGTTGTGGGTAAACCAATAATATTCCCCCGCTTAAACTCAGATTTTAATACGCGATTATAATCTGTTGGTATTGTAGCTCTGTCTCTTTCATCAGCAATACCAAGATATAGCGCTTGTGCCTTTACTTCATTCAAACAGAATAAAAATCCAATTGTGGCAATTAAAGTGATTCTCTTTTTCATAAAATTACTTATTTGATATTTTTAATGTTTCAATCTCTTTTTCCAATTTCAATAGCTGCTCAGCATTTGATTTTTTCTCCTGAATGATGTAGAGTGTGAGTTCTTCTATTTTCTTGAGTAAAATCTTATCCATCTCATTAAGCGAATAACCTTCTTTATGAATTACTTCAGCTTTTGGTAACTCCGGTAAATGTCCATTCTCATTAATGTATTTTTCAACTGATTCTAACGACTTTAAATCATAATCAGGTTGAAAAACATAGTCAGGCCAGTTTGAGGTCTCCACTTTAATCTGATGTGCACGAATATTACCTTTTACGGATAATAATTCTTGAGGTGAAATGGTACCGATACCTACATTTCCAGCTGCATTAATGATCATACGTGGGCTATCGAATGGCTTATCTTCCTGCGTTACAGCTGGAGCAGTTGTGTGGAAAATAATTGAACCTTGATTATTTTGCAGGTTTCCTGGTAAAACTATAGCTGCACCTGCCATTGATGAATGTTCCATTGCAGTACGTAATGAAGAACGATTAACATTACTGTAACTTTCAATGAAGACATTAGAACCGAAAATAAGAGAACCATGCTTATCACTCCCAACTGTTGTGTAGTTTTTTGGTGATTTGTCATAATTATTTCCAAAAGAAGTATTTCCAATTTTTAGAGAACCATCTAAAATTTCAAGTTTTTCCCGTGGATTATCTGTGCCTATACCAAAATAGCCTCCAGTATTTGCTATCAACAGCTCCCGCCATGCTTGCCAACCTCCGGCATTTGTACCTGATCTTAGATAAAGTTTAGTTGGTAGAAATGCAAACTCATGAGATGGACCTCCAGAATCATCTGCCCATCCACGTAATCCTAGAGTATAAGCATAGGTGCTTGAGGGAAAACCAATAGTATTACCATTCTTAAAATTAAATTTAAGAACCCCGTTATAATCAGAAGGTAACGAAGGGTTATTTCTTGTATCTTGTACATTTAAATAAGCCGATTGTCCTCTTGCTTCACTCAAACAGATTATAGTACCTATTGCTAGTATAAACGTAAATTTTCTTTTCATATACTGATTACTTCTTTTTTAGATCTTCGATTTCTTTCTTTAATTCGAGTAACTGATCAGCATTAGACTTTTTCTCCTGAATGATATAGAGCGTCAATTCTTCGATTTTCTTTAATAGAATCTTATTCATCTCCCCTAGCTCAACACCGTTTGCTTCAATATCTTTCGCTTTAGGCACCTCTGGAAGATGTCCATTTTTTACGATGAATGCTTCAACCGCATCCAGTTGCTTCAGATCATATTCCTTTTTGAATACATAGTCGGGCCAAGTTGACGCTGTACTTTCGACCTTAATTTCATGGCTACGGATTTTGCCGTTCACAGCAAGATCATAGTCACCAGGTATTTTGGTTTTAACACCAACTTTACCTGAAAAATACGCATCAGTCTGATTCGTTTTTATATTTAGCAATGAAGCGATAGTGGCTTCATTTCCATTTACTTCTTCTATTCTAGGTCCATAAATATACTGGCGGTCAGCGGTATTAGTATCATCATTAAGGAAGGCTCTAATCATAGCTGAAGAATAATTGGTACGAAATTTAAAATCTGTTGTAGCTAAAACTTTCTGTCCAGTTATTCCATCGTAAATACCACCAAAACTTTCCGTTGATGGATCATTACTCCCATGTATATAGCCAACTACCAGATACCATTTGTCCAGTTCGGGAAGGTCTCCAGCCCAAAAGTATGGATTTGAATTTGGCGAACCGTTAAGATAATTGACTCCCCAGCTCCCCATGTATGATGTGCCACCATGAGAGTTTGTTTTTTTTAGCCAGACACTAAAGCGATACATTTTTTGATGATCAATCGTAAATCCAACTAAATCAAAACCACCATCACCACCACCATCACCACTTGGTTTACTTTTCCACAGCACTACCTGTGTTCCATGAGGACCAATACCCCATTCTCGTTCATTTTCGCTAGGATGCCCAATTTCGCGAAATCCCTCAATAGAAGCAGATCCAGCGACCCATCCTGACAGATTGACTAAATTTTGAGCCTTAAGATTGTTTACAGCACATAAAAATATTGTAGCAAAGAGTAATTTTTTACACATGATTTTTTATCGATTTTATATCTGATTTTCTCTGTGCTACTATTATGTAGCGGAGGTTGATTAACATATTGAATAATGCCCTTTTAGCGTATAAAAACTTCGTTTATAGTAGATGATAATATGATATAATTAATTATGAACCAGCAATTAAAATGTATGGATTTAATATATATGTATTGTTAAAAAAATAGCATATACGCGATAGTTAATAAAAATAGTGCTTCAGGCTAATACGAAACTTTTCAATTGGTGATAAAATTAAATAAAATAATTGAAAAATTAATATTTTACACCATTAATATACTTAGCAATAGGAAAATTAAAAAGTTGGAGAGTTAGTGGGTTAGAAAGAAACTGACGGATTAAACGAGTGACAAAGTGAAAAGTAACATAGTAACGAAGTCAGTATAAAAAGGGTTAGTGGGTTAGGAAGATAGTGACGGAGTAAACTAGCGGCAAGACGTTAATTATGAGTTTATTAGAAAGTTAGTAAGGAAGTGAAAATAGAAACAGTTGGCTGGATATTTAGTTAGAAAGTAAGCACCCGTAGGTGCTTTACTCTAGCAGATCAACGAAACAACGTTGCACATGTTGTACTCTCCTTTAGCGTTTTCTAATTCGGGATACCAATCGGCTGGTTATATAGCTCACGATAGTCCCTACTGCAGCCATGCAAGCTGTCTGCAAAATATCACCGAAAGAAAAACTCGCCCAGATGGAGCAGAGTGTCCCTCCTAATGTACCTACACGGATATCATTGACCTTCATCAGGAACCTCCTTTCTTTTAGGTGGCAACTGCTGAATTGGCGGAGAATCTTCCACCTCTTCTTTTTTCTCTTTGTCTTCCAGCACTGTTTCCACGACACCAAGACCCAATGCAATGTATTTAATAATATTTGATGCCTTTTCCGGCAATTTAATCGGTGCCATTAGCACTACCTGGAGTGTTTGTCCTATTTTTTTGATAATTTTTTTCATTTTGTTTAATATTTAAAAGATAGTAACGGACGAGTGAACAAGTAACATAGTAACCAAGTCAGCATTGAAGCATTGAAATGATTAGTTGGATTGATAGTTAAAGTCTCACTTGTTACAGCGTCACTCCGTTACTTCTTTACTCCTTCACTAATTATTACGTTACTCTTAAGTCCTTCACTCGTCTCTCCCCAAAAGCCGCAGGCTTATCCAATAGCCCTAGTATTCTGACTGCGTAATTTCAACGATAAAGAGGCGTTAAAAATGAATATCTATCTGAGTGAAACGAGTTTAAATTCATTTAGCCTATTAAAGGTGAAATAGCATTAAGGAATACAGCCTTGACTTTTGTCAAACTTTGTGTCAAGACAAAGTTTGTCGCCCTGTGCCGGCGAAAGAGGCACAATATTAATCCCCACCTCCTCCCTAGCCATTAACTCCGCCAGCAAAGGATACAGTTTCTTGTATGCTGTAATCGACTTTACCAACCGATAGTCCCCTTGCTCGAACACATATTGAATGCCGACAAGTAGACAGCCCGCCGTTTCCTTGTGTGTATTACCGATGTGGATATAGACATAGCTAAAGCCTGGGATATCTTTGATCTCGATCATACCGCCATGCATCTTTGGGTAGCGGTCATAGTAATTACCATTCATACCCCCATTTCGGTTAAAGCCCAAACGATAAGTTCCTGGTGGTATACAGGTACTGCCCGGTATCTTCTTTTCGCGCGGGATATCTTCCAAACCATAGCATACAAACTGATTGTCGAGATAGATTTCAGACAGGGTACTATTATTCCCCTGTCTGATTCGGATGACTTTTAATCCAGATTCCATTGCTCTAAACCTTAGCTCAAAATAAACTCACCCAGGTACTGGCTACTGGACGTGATCAAACCATCACGATGAATATTGAATATCCAGCCAACTATAGTTTTGCCCGTATAACTATCCGGCAAAGTAATTTCCATAGTTGCATCAATCCTCGTCATTCCTTCATAAGCAAAAAACAGATTATCCGCTGGGTCATATAAGACCACAAAGACTTGATCATCATCAAATGCATTAAATCTATTACCTATAGGATCCCAATTCACATTCAACACTTTGGGAAATGACTCTAAAACATCCAATCCCATCAATGTTGCTAGACTGCCACTTGCTATCTGTACAGCGGCATAATCAATCGTATAATTAGGATAAGTACCTAAGATTGCATTTTTAATAAAGTGCTGAAAAGCCACATTATATCCAGTTTTCCCTTTCTGTTTACTGTCGGAATAGCCCAGCATCAGCACATCCTTAATCGATTTGAGAAAACTGGTCGTCATCCCAAATTTAATCCGCTGTGCCATTTGACCCTCACTGGCTGCTTTTGAACTGCGTTTTGGAAGCGAGCGAACATAGTCTATACCTCGCCAGGACGAACCTACGACACTGCCCACTTTACCCTGGTACGATCCGTGTATTCCTTTAATAAATCTTGCCATAATATTAATTTTTTAAACTGTTTAACCATATTTGTGGCGCTGCAGACAACCACGGATATCGATATCATACAGCTAAAGTAAAGACAGCCTGTAGCGGAAGACGAGCAATGGCGCCATTTGGCGTCATTTGACTGGAAATGCCGATTTTAGCGACATACAAATGGAAGAATTGAATAGCTATAGTTCAGATTTTTAAAGTAAAGCTATTGACTAAACAGTGACCAGGTGGCGTATTTCAAAACAGCTGGCTAGCTTAAATACAGAAGTTTTTTCGGTCAAAAGCGGCCTATTGCAAGCAACTATAAGTGCTGCCTAGCAAGCAAGAACATAAAAAGTGGCTATTAAAGAGCAGAGAAACAGCATTAAATAAGCAGGGAAATAGCAAACCAATAGCAAGCCAATACCCTATCAGTTCCAAAGAAAAGGCAAACAAACAGCAAAGAATAACCAATAAAGCATGCAACAATAAGGAATAAAACACCAATAAAAAGGCAAGCAAACAGCAATAAAACAGTAAAGAATAAGCAAGCAAAGGGCAGAAAAAAGCAACGAAATGTTAAATAAAAAAGGCCAATCCCGTTCCGAATCGACCTCTTATTTCCAACAGCTAGATCAGCCCCCTATTTACACTCCGCTTGATCGCTTCCTGCAGATCCTCTTCCCGATAGTAGTGCTTATTGCCCAGCACAATAGGCGTCAGAATCCCTGCTTTCACCCAGCGGTTATAGGTTCTTTCGGAGATCCCTAACCGTGACACGACCATCATCCGTGTCATTAATAGATCAACTTCCACGATCTGTTTCTCACCTTCATCCGGAAATATTCTCCGGAAGATCTTAAACATTTTTTCGTTGATTTCCTTCAACATAATTACAATTTCATTCAATTGCGACATAAAAAAATTCATTTGCCGATACCACGAAATGCGGGCAGCCCTACCCCATTTTACTTATTGTTTTGTTTATAAATCTCAAATTGATGTTTAAAATTACCTTTAAAATCTGCTGTCATTGACAACGGATCAATATTTCTAGGTTTGCACAGATAGAATTCATTCGTTCGCACTAGATCCACCTTTGCCAAGTGAACTAACGTATTATTGCGTGGCCGTGCAAAAGAATGGGCAGGTAATCTGGATTGAAAACTATTCAGGTGTTCATTAAACTGATACTGCTCCGACTCCAGATAAACAGTCAATGTGTTGTTATCAATAATCGCATAGTAAATATCTGCCAAAGGCAGTTCGATCACTTTTCCTTCCAAATTGGTCATGAGCAAATGCTTTATATCACGACTCTGATTCTCCAATTTTCGGTCCACGCGCTCCACCAGTTCTTCCATCTTCACTTGAAGCGCATTAAAACTAATCTTTTTACTAAAATAAGCACATATTAATGTATCCTCGGCTTCAAATATATACTGAGGATGAGCAGAACAAGCAGCCATCACAGGCGGATTGGCGATCATCATAGACAGTTTTATTCCGCTGATGTCACCCGAGCCAAGTTCCATATCCAATAATAAGATATCCACCTCATTTTCTTTCAGATATTGTATTGCATCTACCGCATTGGTGAGGACTTCAATATCTTTATTGATGAATGGTATATCATCGAGTAACATTTTTAAGTAGACAAGTGTTTCCGGTTTATCATCTACAATCAGAAGCTTATAACTTAGCTTTTTCATTAGGTTGTAGTTTTAATCGCAAACGAACAAGAAAGGTATTTTCAGCACGTTTGATAGCAATAGCTGTCTCCGTATCCATCTGCCCAAGTTTATACCGCAACATTTCAAATCCCGTTTCAGGTTCAAGTCTTTCATCTTTCGGGGACCAATAATTCTGACAGGTAAGTAAAATTTCATCATGATTACCATCCAATCTAAAGTCGATAGGCTGGTCTGTTGAAATATGGGCATGCTTGAGGCAGTTTTCCAGTGGGAAAAATAATATTCAAGCAGGAATAGCAGGATAAATACGATCATGTAGCGTTTCGCTATATAAAATTGCTTTCTCTCCATAATGCCTGCTCAATAGTCGGATAAAGCAATGTAACTGATCCATTTCTTCAGCCCAACTTTTCCGATCACATGGTCTTTCCACTTCCAGCAGATAAGCCAAAAATTGAACAATATCCCGTTTTGTAGACTTATCTTTTGGCGCATCATTAAGCAGCATTTCGCCAAATTTTGTCAAAAATATCGATGTCAAAAAATGTGATGTATACTGAAGCCCCGCTAACCGATCTCTATAGACGAGGAGATCTTGATCAAGCTTCTTTTTTTCTTGTTTAACAGTAAAATACCGGCCTCCCATCGCGACAATAATGGCCAGGAGATTGGCTATTAAATAACCGCTCACAATCCTGAAATAAAACTTAGGCATGTTTTCGGGAAGAGAATCATCAAAAAAAATAATCCCAACAAATGGTAAGACATCATGGATCAATATCTGAACAAAAGGTATCACAGTGATGAAAAGAACCATATACAAAATCACACTTAAAACCCTTTGTTTACGAGCTCCGCCCAAGAACCGTAAGATTAAGTTTGAAATCAAATAGCTGTAACCAAAATATAAACCAGCAACAATAACGATCTGGACAAATGGAATATCTTCACCACTCCATAGGAGATTAGCTACCCACAAAGCAGTCAACATTAATGCAACTATGAACAAATGACTATACAGGGTAAAGGCGGTTGTTTTCATCATAAATTAAAATGTCAAAAACATAAATTTACTTATAAAAAATAATTATCTCCGCGAGTAACAAAAATATTTCCTGTAAAAAATTCCTTTTTCACCTCCCAATTGAATATGAATAATCCCTGCATCAGTATTTTGCTCCCCAATTTCTTTGATCGTAGGCACCGCAATGCGGTAACAGTTCATTTCGTGCAAATAGCTCCAGCACTCCCAATTCCAGGGAGACCTACTGATCTCAATAGCCAAAAAATCATATACCTGTTGCATACAGCGAATGATGTAGCAGTTACGATTTTCAAAAGGTTGCACACAAATCCGATTTCCTGCAACCACGCGATAGTAATCATCATTTATAAAAACGTGAGTTATCGGGATCACGGGTATTTGCAATAAAAAACTGAGCAATGCTATACCTTTGCGTACATAAATATCTGCGTCCAAAAAATCAATTCTGACCTTTTTATTCAAAGACTCCGAAGTTCCACTGTTGCCATCCGCAAACACAAGAAGATGCCTTCCTTCTCTGATAGCCTTACGCGCTTTCAGCAAAACCTGCGGATCGTCGCTCATTAAAAAACGATATTCCAGTCCATTATTACGAAGCTCATCCTGCAACTGCAGTAACTGTATTCGCTGCTTCTCAAACACAGCCCTATCCATCAAAATATCAAAATAGAGACCATGTGCAGCCAGTACCAACGGGATCTGTGGATGCATCCCTAGATGGTATAAACAGATAATCTGTGGCGCAGCCCAATCTAATTCCTGTAAAAAAGATCGATCCCACTGTAAAGTACTTCCTATAGGTTTAGGTTGGTGAACGATCGTCCATTTTTTATAAATATCGGCATGGTTATCCCAACTTATTGCTGGTATGTATCGGTACAAATGAGCTGAGAAAAGCGCATATTCCCAGCTGTGATTATGTTCAATAGGCATGTAGTGAACTTCTTAATAGATCATAAAATAGGAAGGAGCATGCACAACCGTGCTTCTCCTTCCACAGGGGTAATGTGGCTGCTTAGATTAGAAAGTTAAGATGGGACATCGGTCCCCGCTCGCAGCTTCTTCTGTTATAAAAGGCAGTAACTCGTTCCATTCTAATATTGCCTGTCCTTCAGCCGCTTGGGCTACGTTTATTAAAATCTGTTCTTTCAATACGTTCATTTCAAAGTATCTTATTGTTTTACATATAGTCTGAAATAGGGTTGTACAAGTACTATTTTAGACGATTAATAACTCCATATCGGATCCAATGGGAGCAAATATGAATATTGAAAAACAACAAACTTTAAATAAAAGTACAATAGCATGAATAGCCGAGTTGCAACACCATAATCGTCCTTAAAACCGAATTGCAGAGAAAAAGGGCGAGTTGCAATCTGAAAGTACGGAGTTACAGCCAAAATCGGTCGATGTACAATTTTATTTGGTTAGCAGTGAATAAACTTCCTAAACTCATCTTTTAACCAATGCTATAACCCAGATGAAAAGACCCTATTCCTTCACTTTAAATGAAGATTTTAAATCCGTAAAAACACCTCGCAAGCAACTTAGTTACCCCATACGCAATGCGCAAGAAAAACATTGGTGGTCCCCTTCCAACCAAATCAGCGAACAAGTATTTGACGGCCGCTTTGCATACCTATACTACTACGAATACTGGATCAGCGAAGCGATGGACATACCCATTGACATCAGCATGCACGACCTGCACCTGATCTACCCCCTCTTGAGTGACCAAAGTATCTATGGCAAAAGGATAGATATGGATTTTACCTTTACGCTCGAACCCGGCAAAGGCACTTATTTTTATTTAGCTAAGGGGACCTACAACCTTCATCTTCCCGTTGGTCATCATATTCTGGTAGGCATTGTTCTAGATGCGGGCATGTTTAGACCACCGGCCATCCGTCATTTTGACTTCATCAGCCATCTGGTACGGGCCAAAAAAGAACACGCATGCCATACAGCCAAGAGTGTCGATTTTCGGGTAGGAATAACCACACTCAAATATTTGCGGATTCTATTTAGCAGACTGAATCCCAACACCCTTAACAACGAGTATATCCTACTCAAACACTTAATCTTTCTGGTCGAATTAAGCCGATTTAAACTACTCCATAGCGCAGCGCAGGATCTGGTGGATCAGGCCCGACAGTTGCTCGACATCATGATCGTGCAGCAAGGAGCGCAGACGCATCTCCAAGAAATCGCGCTCATATTGCACACCACCCCAGAGCACCTGAGCAGAGAGCATCAAAAGAAATACCATCAGACGCTATACAGCTACCGGCACGAATTGCTGCTCAACCTGATCGAGCAGGTTATCGTCGAAAACGACAAATTGATTGCTACGGCAGAGCAGACCGGATTTAGCGGACCCAACGAGATGAACAGATTTATTCGCCAGCACACCGGTCTTACCGCATCACAATTTAAACAGCAAGCTGAACAAAAACTAAAACCCTAAGCTAGCTCATGAAATAATTATTTACATATGAAACAAAGAAAAATCGAAAGATTACCTTCCTCAATAGTCCTAGCTATCTTACAAGAAGTATACGATAGCGTACCCAAAGTTATGCAGACCATAGCATCCCTAGGTTGGAAACATACACCCTATCACCAAGAGATGATCAGTTACCGAAAAATGCTGTATGATGATTATAAGGGCATTAATAGTTCTCATCCTGAGTCCAAAACTGTCGACCTTCCTAATCTAAAACAAGAGACACCCTGGTGTGATGACAATGATTGTAAGGATAGTAATAAAGAAGAACCAGCACATCATCCTTTTAGTCCATTTACTCCAGAACAAGATATACCCTGGAATGAGGAAATTGATTTTGACAGTTATTTCCTCATTACTTTTCCCCCATTATATCACGATCATCTGGAGCTTTTTTATATCCTTGCAGGTCTCTTACTCGAGATAACAGCAGACTCAACACTATACCGTGATCATCATAGCTATGTTTACTATTTCGATGAAATCCAGCTCGAAGAGCAAATGATCGAAATCGCCTACCGTAACAAACAGATCGAAAAAGAGGAAGCAAATCACATGCTTACCATATGCCCATGTCCACCATTGGACGATCTGGATCTACTCCACTGTTTGGAAATTCTGTTTATCATCTTAAAAAAACAAGGCTTTCATTTGAACTTCTGGGACTACGAATTGCTTTTAATCACCGACTTGCAGGAAAGGTATCAGGAGATCTTCTATCAAGATCTTCATTATGTAGACAAAGAGCAGCAGCTCTGGCAAATACAATTAGATATCGAGCAAGTACTGGAAGGTTATGACGATCCAGCTGTAGATCCGCTCCACTTGCCCGGCATCATTGCGCTCTACAACCGAAGAAAGATATCGCCGCTGGTATTGGCCTATCTCCATGTGTATGACCAATTCCCACTTGGCTATCCCTATTGGCACGCAGATTATGAACCTTAAATGGAATTATCAGATACTACCTTATTCCACATCAAAAACTGCCTAACGGAGAGCTATGTCAAGGTCGTAATTTAGCATTAGAGATTTAATAAATGAAAAAGACATGGTACAAGGAAAGCAATATATTAAAAACTGTGGATTGCCAATAAGCAGGACGATAGGAACCGATTCGATAAAATTTAAGATGATAAAGATGGTACTAGATTTAAAGAGCCACCCAAAGGAATTTACCCTAAAGATTTTAACGTACGCCTTCATTTGCTTGTGGATGTATGTTGGATCAAAAAAGTTATTTACTTTCAGTGATTATCAGGATTCCATGATCAAGCAACCATTTGATGATCAATATGGGATAATCCTATCCTACGTATTACCTGCAATAGCGTTACTGACAGGAATACTCTTCATTTTCGACCACACAAAGTCAATGGCGTTTTGGTTTTCGATTACTTTAATGATTGTTTTTTCTTCCTATATCCTTCTAGCCCTTCTGGACAAGTGGGGAAGTATCCCCTGTGATTGTGTACTAGAATTTAACATCAGTTGGATTGCACATTTATGGATCAACGGTATAATAACGTTGAATTGTATGATAGGTTTACTGCTGGATAAAAGCATAAGACGGACTCAGGAGACTAAAGTACTTCCTAGTAGTTGCAAAATAGAAAAAACACGACATGGTACATCAGAAATTGAGCACTAAGCTGGCTCGATGGAAGGGCGAGTCTGCCAAAAGACAGTAAGAAGACTCTTTTTGGGTCAAATGAAAGTAAGTCCAATCAGAGAAAACTAACACAGATTATAAACAATTAAAATTGATATGCTATGCATATGAGAAAAATCAAAATTAATGCAAAAGCCGCAGTAGCTGTGGCCGTTGCAATGGCATCATTTATTGGATTTAATAGCTTCAAAAAAGCCGATGACCTTCATTGGTATTCGCGCGATGCCGTAGGCAATTACACCTACATTGGTCAAAGTCCAACGCAGCCATCAAATCCAGAATGTGAAGCACCGATTACGGATACTGAAATCTGTATGAAAGGCCTAAACTCCAATCCCGGAGCCTCATTCGTCAATGATTTGACACCTGCAGTTCAGACTATTCCACGTGAACCGTTAAGTAATTAACGAAAAGGATTGCACCAAAACAAAAGGCTCCAGTTGGAGCCTTTTGCATTTACCTTGGATTTTGAATCATATCTGAATTATAACCCATTATCAAGCTGGGAATCAAGTAGGCATATCGCTTATCATTGGGCATCAGTGTGTAAGTCTTATCATCCAGCTCGCGTTGCAGGCTTTCTGACTCACCTTCCATATTATATCGCCTGATATCTGTCCATCTTAAACCTCTAAATATTAACTGGCGTCTCCGTTCCTCCCGTATAAATTTCAATAATTCAGCCTGATTTGAAGCTATTTCGTTCGCAATTTTATATCCATCCGAATTCACTGCAAAACGTTTCTTTCTAAGTTTCTCCATAGTCTCAACCGCATCATGCAACTTACCAAGCTTTGATAGGCATTCTGCTTTTATCAGATAGACCTCATCTGTTGCCAGACCCACGAAAAATGCAGTACTTGCATAAAAACTACCCTTATATCGAAATCCATTAGGGGTTGCATTTCTAAAAAAGATAACCTTTCTCAGATCATCCTTTACATAGCTATCATATAAATGAGGATCGATCTTAGCAATAAATATACTTAACGGGCTCGTGATACCGGATCGGGTTACAAGAGTGCTTTTAAACAAAACTTCCGTTTCCATAATAGCTGATCCTTGAAAAGGATAGTTAGCAGTGGCAGAAAGATTGTTATAATCTAACAAAACATCTGTAATTTCCAAGCTCGCATTTGCCGCATTCAATGCGTTATCGTAATCACGCATAGAAAGATATACCCTTCCCAACAATGCAAAACAGGCTGCTTTTGAAGGTCGCTCGTTGTAAGCTGATGTTTGGGGCAGGGACTTTACAGACTCTTCCAGATCTTTTATGATCTGAGCATAAGTTTCTGATATCGTGCTTCGTCCTATCTTTTCGGAAATATCGGCGCTCAATCGAAGTGGAAGACCATAACGTTCCATTTCAGTCATTCCAAAAGGATAAGAAAAGACCTGTGCCAATTGATAAAAAGCATGCGCACGATAGAATAAAGCAGCAGCTCGGATCTCCTTCCATTGGGAACTATCATAAGTACCTTTCATCTGTGAGAGACCATCCAACACAACGTTGGCCATAAAAACACAATTGTAGCCTCTATCCCAATCGTTTAAATTATCTCCCGAATTAGCATCTTCCGACCAGATGTAAAAATCACGATAAAGACTTGTCAGGCGATTTTGATACAGATCTGCCGTCAAATAATAATCATCTGATCCAATCTCTCCGAGTTCAGGGACAAGGCCCAATCCATTAGGAACACCGTTCATATCAAAGTCATAGTCCAAAATTGCTTGAAAATCTTCCAAGGTAGCAGGTACAACTAAACTTTGATCAGATTTGGCATCCAAAAAATCTTTCTTTGAACAACTATAAAATACACCAGTTATCAATAAAATAAATAAAGTTAAACTTCTCATCATCTTTGCATTTTTAAAATGTAAAACTTAAACCAAAAGCATAGATCGGCTGCGACTTTGGCACATTATTAAAATAAGGATCAACCCCAGATTTGTTACCTATCCATGCCCAATTGGGACTTTGAACTTGAGCAAAAATACGTGCGTTTTCAACACCCCATTTAAGCATTGATTTCGGAACGAGTGAGTAATATATTAATATATCTTCAACACGTATATTATCGGATTTTTGAACCAACACCGATGCATATTTATAAAATGAGTCTCGATCCGCATTCCTATTTAAATCCAGAGAGGGAACCTTAGTCTTCACCTCGTCACCAATGGCTTGCCAGCGTTTGGCATAATCGCTGTGTCCACTAAATCCAGCCAATAGATTTGAACTAAAAAAAGATGGCACACGGTAATATCCTCCAAATTTGAAACTTAAGTTGACGGAAAGACCTATATTTTTATACTCCCATTCATTACGTATAGTGCCATACCAGGGAGATTGCATGGGACCATGAAATGCCATATCCTCAATCGATGTATTTATCAATATATTTTTATAATCCTCAGAAATCTCACCATGGTAGTTTCCTTGCGGATTACCATTGGATGGATTTAATCCCATCCATGGATAACTGAAAACAGCATATAGCGGTTTACCTTCTAGCGGGCTTATACCAGAACTTCCTAAGTACGGCATTGGAGATGTACTTCTAGGCATCAGATATTTTTTTACGGTACTATTAGAATAGCTCAGGTTTAAGAATGTAGCCCATGACACTGCAGATTTAAGATTCCGCGATTGCAGAGTTAGGTCCCATCCTTTGCCGTCCATTGAAGCCACATTTCCGAAAAAAGATGTTACCCCAAATGTTGGGTCCATTGGAGCCTGAGACAGCAAGTCCCTCCCATTTTTTATATAATAATCAAATGACCCAAACAAACGGCTATCAAATAAAGAAAAATCTATTCCAAAGTTGGCCGTATTAATCTTTTCCCAACGCAGTTTTTTATTTGGTGGTGAGTTTAACGTAGCTGCTGGCAATCCCGATTGGGTATACGAAATATATTGAATCGTTGTTAAGGCTGTGGCCAATCGGGAAACATTTCCATTAACACCATATGTCGCTCGTAGCGCCATCCGATTTAATAATCTGTTTTTAAATACAGCTAAATTTCCCGCTTCCCATCGCAAACCTGTAGACCAAAAAGGAGTTCCTTTCGCATTCGTTTCCACGCCAAACAAATTGGCTTCATCCTTTCGGATGCTACCCGAAATAAATAGTTGATCCTTATAAGAGAATACAGCATTTGCAAACCAAGAAAGAAAATTATCGGTATTCTTATTTACCCCTGCTATAGCAGGAACTTTTGTGGAAGCACCACTACTCAATAGCACGTAGTTAGTGATATAATCGACATTCCTAGACACAGACATACGATCATCGACATAACCATAAAAACGGCCATACTTCCCTTGTTCAACTTTCGAACGAATTTCGTAACCGCCAATGCCATCCAATCGAAACACATCATTAAATTTTTTATAATAATCTACCTGCGCACGTGCTTGATGGGATCTTAGCGTACTTTCATTATAGTCTAATATACCGCCTTCAGGAATAGCACTGATCCAATTGCCATTCTTTTTGAAAGCATATTGGTTGAATAAGCTCCGGGTAAAGTAAGATTCTTGTCTATAATGCCTGTCATTATCATCCGATCCAACCTGATATTGATATCTTATGCTCACTGAAAGGTCAGAAACTGGTTTTATTATCAGTGCAATATTATTAGTAAGATTATAGCCTGACATTTTATTTTCTACTGTATTTAGGTCACGTACCGGATTAAAAGACCAATCCCTTAAATCGCCGCCACCAATCGTATCCAAATATGCTTTAGGATAGTTCAAATATAAATTATTCGGGTTGCCATCAGGATCAACTAGGGAGGCATATGGGTAGATTTCCCGATTATTTGTAATTAAATAACCTGGATTGGCATTTGTCTTTTGTTTTAGGTGGTTATACTGTAAACTGTGCGTCAATTCAATCATCGGTGAAAAACGAAACGTATTGTTAGTTCTTATCGTCAATCTTTGATCAGCTTTACCGCGCAATGCGGCAAGCTCTTTAAAATACCCCACAGATGTCATATGGGCATGTTGCTTTGTTCTTCCAGATATGGCCATGTGATATTGCTGACGAAAGCTCGGTCGATATAAATGAGTCGCAATATCGGTTCTGACGTCTCTGCTCTTCATCTGTTCGATCTGTTCATCCAGTATATCGCCATTTGGATTATCCCGTTTTTTAAATAACAGCTCCACAACCGGAGTTATAGGCGTCAAATAATAGGGACCGTTCAACAAGTCATCGTAGGCACCTTGCGTAAATCGTTGTTTTTCAAATTCAATCATATCAGCCGATTTGATCAATTTCAAAATATCGAAATCAGGCTTATTCTGTATCGCAAAATCAGACTTGACATCAACTTTCAATTTATCGTTCAAGCCTTGTTTTGTTTTGATGATAATAACACCATTTCCAGCCCGGGCCCCCCATATACTTGCCGAAGCAGCATCCTTTAAAACAGAAACGGAGGCAACATCGTTCGGGTTGATCTGTCCGATATCGCCTTCATAAGGAAAATCATCAACAACAATGAGTGGCTTTGCTTCAGCCGAGATGGTACTCCGCCCTCGTATTAAAAACGCATCCGTTTCCGCAGCATCCCCTTTATTGAATTGAATGCCAGGAGAAAGACCTTCAATACGTGATAGGATATTTGTGCCCGTGGTTCTATTCAACATCTTCTCTGAGATTACATCCACTGCACCTGTTATTTGGTCTTTTCTTAAGCGCTGAAACCCTGTATGTACCACCTCCACATCCTCCAGTACAAATATTTTTCTCGTCAATCGAACAATTCCATTTTCTGGCCAATCTTTAACGGTAATAATTTTAGATTCGAAGCCCAAGAGTGCTATTCTTAGCGAGTCTGTATCATTAGCAATGATGGAAAACCTACCCGCTATATTTGTAGACACGGTTACATTAGAGATTAAGTTTCGCACCGTGACATTGTGCAATAATTCTTCTTTATCATCTATAATACGACCGCTTATGTTTTTCTGGCAGTATGCTTGAGAACCCAGCCCAAGCATTGCCATCACACAAATTATTAATATCTTCATTATTCTGATTATTAATTTGAATCTACAACAAGCATTTCGAGGTCCTGGACATCCTCCTGTAAAGACATTCCATTTAATCGGAGTAGCTCAGCCAATAGCTTTTGATTTTTTATTATAGGTCCAATTACTTTATCTGAATATATGATCGTATCCGACGGCAAGTTTGATACGTAAACTGGAAGGTCCTTTTTCCACTTGAAACTTAGATTTAACAAACCTATTAAAGACATAATGTCTATACTGTAGCTTAATTTTTCAAGCTTCTGCTTATCGACATGTATACATCTTACTACTTTACTGACCACTGTTTTCTTAAGTATCTTATCGAGGTGAAAATTAAAAGTCATAGAGAGGTCATCTTTAAAGAAAGTTTTCATATTATCATCGGAAGTAGCGCCAGAGGTTATCAATTGATAACAAGACACTTGCTTTACAATTCCTTTATTCGCTGATCCTAGCGTATCTATCCAGATCCTATTTAAAGGAATATCTGTTGCATAAGATAACATATTGATGATAGCAGTATTATTATAGTACAGTATCTTATTACCTGCATCTTTCATTATACCATAGCTACCCCCGATTCCGCTTATGGAGCCAGTGATTACAGATTTTTTATAAATCATTGCATTTGCCTTCATGGCATAGTCTTCCAGTGGCTTTGTTAGCTCATAATCCAAAAATTCTTTTTTAATTTTCATCTGCGGTATATGACCTTCAATAGCTGCTAAAATATTTTCTTCAGTAGCACTATTTGCATCACCGATATGTGCCACTCTATCATCTATGATCCATACTTGATGTGGAATACTTCTATGCGGAAAGTACTGGAGCAACGTGGGATCCGAATGGACACTGAACGGATAAAAGTTGAGTTTAGCCATTTGATTTTGAAGGAAATCAAATTTCTCATAGGTAACTGGCAATATGGAAAACTGATCGGGATACTTCTTTTCAATAATTTGAAGCTTTTTAAGTGATGCAATACACGGAGCACACCAAGTAGCCCAAAAGTCGATAATGACTAATTTCTTTGACTTAAAATCGTTGAGATATATATTCCTTTTTAGTTGAGGATGATGCATTACGGGTAATATGGTATTCCAAAGCTTCTCGGGAATATGATCGCCAATATTTATAGGATGTATACTAGAATCCTTCTTAACATCTATTGATATAGATAATGTCTGAGCTGATAAACTAAACATATGTAACAAAGCGATCCCGAGTAAAAGGATTGCTTTGCTCTTCCATAGCTTAGGGAGTAAGGTGATGGGTTTGATTAACAAGAATTGGCAAGCGAGGCTATTGACTTGCAAAGCTGTCTGAAAATGTTGTCGGATTGCTGTAGTTTTTTGCTGTACAGCATGGTGGGACAGCCCGTTTAAATAAGGCAGTTCTCTCCCACCCTTGTAAAAATTGTTCATTCTTAAAGGTTTTGAGGGCTGTGACCTATGGACAAAAGATTACATTGCAGATACTGACAAACGCATCACCTGCTCCTAAGCCATGATTAGGTCACAAATAAAAAAATGGTTAATTGATCTAGAATGCGTTATAAAGTTATCATACAGGTTTTATATCGGTCATCGATACGCATTCCATTAGAAAATTGCCATAATGGCTACATGAGCCAACCTAGTCAGCCGGAGATTTGATGTTTTTATTATTTTGTTTTCTATTCACATAGTTTGAAAATTTCAATATAATAAACAAATTAACAAAATCTATTATATAAAAAAGAAATTTTCAGGTTGATTATTATTGCTTTAAGGTTGACTTTTATATATATTTGCAAATGTTAAATATAATCAATTATGGAAAAAACTATTAAAATTGGTCCCAACATTAGATTCATTAGAAATTTAAAAGGTTTTAAACAAGAAGCAATAGCTATTGAGTTAGGAATTAGTCAGCCAGAATATTCAATAATCGAAAATTCAGATGTAGTTCCGGAAAATATAATAATTCAAATTGCGCAAATTTTAAATGTTACTCCAGAACTCATTAAAGAGTTTAACGAAAACCAAGCTTTTTATAGTATTGAAAACAAACTTGAGAATAATATCATAAGCGACAACAGTTATGGAATACATCAGATATTTAGCCCAGTTGATAAAGTCATAGAATTGTATGAAAGACTGTTAGCCAGTGAAAGAGAAAAAATAGAAATTTTAAAATCACAAAATAATTAACATTAAAATAAAATATGGCAGATATAATTTCAAATAAAACTAGCTTAAACAGAGGACATAAAGTTGAGAGAGTTAGAAAGTTAAGGGGCTGGACTCAATCTGAACTTGGTCAAAAATTAGGTATATCTAAACAGGCTGTATCCAAACTAGAGCAGTCTGAAAATATAGGGGACGATAAGCTAAATGAAATTGCGTTGGCCTTAGAAGTTACTTTTGAAGGTTTACGAGATTTTTCAGAAGAGAAAGTTCTTTACAACACGAATAACTTTTATGAGAATTGTGGTGTTACAGCAACTAATATTGCAGCAAATGTCGAAAATATCCACAATCCTTTGAAAGAAACGATGGAAATGTTTGAACGTCAACTTGAAAAAGCTAGGCTATCTCTTTTAGAGGTTATTAAAGATAAAATTATTAAGAAATAATTCTTGTCGTTGCCCTAGCGCGAAAAAAATACAGACATCAAAAGTTTTAAGAAATTGATGTAAGGCAATTAAGAGGCATTAAAAGTATCAATTCAAACTGGACAATTTCCATTTAAAAAAATTTACAAATAAATCTAATATTCCAATGACTAAGCTTATGGATTTTTAAAACCGAGACTCTAAAAAGTTTTAAAGTATGCGTGTACTAAAGCGAGCGATCAAATAAATCTTGATCGCTCGCTTTATTTATCAATTTTCTACTTTTGAACTCGCCAGTTTTTTGGGAGGAGGTCAAAAAAGTCTCCGTCTTTAAGCGTTAATTCCAAGCAATTATTAATATTGGAGATTAGAATAAAATTTGGATTATCTTAATTATCATAAATATAAAAAATAATAATACCCCTATAAAACCTTTGAAATCCATAGAGTAATCCCAAATATTATCATCCTCATCTCTTTTCTTTTTAACTAAGTACCAAATATAGCTTAAAGCTGCTATCGCAATTATTATATATATAAGCAACATTACTTTTCCCCCCTGCTGGTGCTGGTTTGTAACCAGTGAATCAACAATCTTTCAATCAGCAGTCTACCCCTACAGTTTTGCTAATTCTAACAAATCCTTGCCGCTGCTGGCGGTAGCCAAACTCGTAAAGTACATTCCCTCAGGATTATGAAATTTGTATTTCCTAGACATTTATCTAAAGTAGTAAAAACGCACGACAACTTAAACTAAAAACAAGAAGAGCACCGGAAACATTCCGGCGCTATCCTGGGATGATTACCCCCCCGCTGGCGCTGGTTTCAAACCAGTGACTCAACAATCTTTCAATCAACGTCATATGATGAGAAATATATGAATAAGCCACATTATAATAAAATAATGATTATTTTAACATTACCGTATTTTAATCAATTGTCTAAAATCTCCACAGTGAATTCATAAATATCTCTGTATCTCCGATTGATTGCATTAAATGCTAACACAATAGTACTTATACATGCTACAAAATAAATAGTCTCACTAATTATCCCTTCTTCCATTTTCATAATGATAATGATCTTGACTTGCGCATGTAAATTGTTGGATAAAATTTGGCATCATTTGAGATTGCTTTTTTACATTGAAAAAACTATTAAATAATGCCCAATCATACACACCTTCATCAATTGGATATTCTGTTAAAACTCCTGATAATTTATGTCTATCTATCCATATTTCGGCTTTTTCAATTGAAGTAAAAACTCCACTTGAAAACCTTCCTCCTTCACCATGAAAAACCCAAATTGTATTTAACGTATTATTCATTTTTATTTATAATTATAATTAAACCAACGTCCTATTTTTGTTATTGCTTTTTTTATTTCTGATTTATTTTCGGAAACCACTGCTTCTTGTTGTGTAGATAACTTCGGATTATTTTTCAAAGGTTTACCTGCTTGACCTATTCTAGTTTCTTTTCCTCCTCCTATAACATGTACATGAGGAGGTCCATGATCACCACTTCTTGTATAATGAACAATTTTAACACCATCTTGTTGAGCTATTATTTTGGGTGGTAATGTTGGCTCTGTTAGTGCTTTTTTTAATGATTGAGACGCTTGACTCGTAGTGGTTGCTTCAGTTGATGTTTTAGCAAAAACCACTCCTGTTTTACCTTTAAGTCCCATTGACATAACTGCAGCGACATCCAGCCCATTTAGTGCATGTCCTGCCATATCTTGAAGCACACCTTCACTTGGAACCTGTTTCATTACTGAAGAATACCTTCCATCTTTACCCTGTACCTCAACGGCTTCCCATTTCTTGCCTTTATCTGTAGGCATAAAAGCTTCATATGCTAAAGTTTTTAATGAACGATAACCAATGACAAACATTGCTCCAACTTGCATACCTAAATTAGCTGGTCCATAAGGATCGTATTCATCACCAGGTCCTTCTGGCCACATTCCATCAGGATCGATAAACCTCATGGGATTGTTGAACGCATAGTTATACGGGGACAATCTTCGTCCTTTCTCCGCCAGCGGATCCACCACATTCCATCTTCCAATCTCCGCGTCATAGAATCTAGCACCGTAATCATACTGACCTCCAAGCTCGCCCTGAATTTCTTTACCATTATAAAGGTACTTATTATTTCCACCTGCTACAACCTTTTGTTTACCGAATGGGTAATAATCATCTTTCTGTAAGACTTCGACCGCATAGTTACTGGATGGATTACGGTAAATGGTAGATCTTACATTGCCCAAATGATCGGTGAGGTTATAGCGATAGGTGTAGGTGCCGTTACTATTTCGATAGGCTACGCCCTCGCCTGTATGGATCAGCTCAATTGTAGTTCCGTTGTATTCGATACCGCCCACATAGTCCCTGTTTCCGCCATTTGTGGAGTACTTACGAAGTTTCGTTCCCATTGCATCATACAGGTAACCCACTTTGACTGTCTTAGCATCATTCCATGCGGAATCCGGCAGGTTAAGATGGTTATAGTTGAAGTTCATACCGGTGCGGTCCTTTTTCGCATTGCCGTTGACATCGTACGTATAATTGCCTGAAAGCCCTCCTCCCGTGACACTCAGAAGTCTGTTGCTTTTGTTGGCATTATTATAGGCGTATGTTATCGTGGCTCCGTCTCGCGCCAGGGTTCTGATATTGCCCATATCGTCATAGGTAAACAATTCGGACATAACGGTTCCTGTACTTGTACCGTTCTTCAGTCTATTAAGTCCATCATAACTGTATTTGAATACATTTGAAAGTAATGTACCATGCCCCCACTGTTGCTCTGCAATATTGCCATTATACTGTTTCCCAACTGAGGCATCGTTGTACTTTAGCGCATAACTGAACTCTTTGGAACTGGAACTGCTTGTCCAGCCACGTTCATTGTATGCATACGATATGCCGGTATGAAAATTGGCTCCGTTTTTATCTCCTCCAATATTCTTTTTCTTTAACTGGCCGATCTCATTATATTCGTTTTTGACCAGTGTCACCGCATTGGCCACGTCTCCGATCTGGTGTTTAGTCGCCAGTAAACGTCCCACATGATCATAATCATTACTGATGACCGTGGTGGTTGCTGTCCCTTGATTATCTTTGTGAATTCGCGTACTGATTTTTAACTCACCAACAAAGCTATAGGTATTGGTGATGTAATCTGTACCTCCAATATGATTATCTGCCGCAGTCTGGATTACCCGTCCATAATCGTCGTAATAATTTACAGTCATTAACGGTATTTTGCCATCATCCCTGCTTACTTTAGCGCCCGTAAGAAGACCTTTGACATTAGAAGTACTATCCAAACCAATTGTTGTGGCAAGTAGGTTGGATGCCTTAAAACTGTAGTCATCGTAATAGTTAACAGTCAGTTCCTGTATCTGAGAAAAGGTATTTGGAAATGAGGTATTCGTGTACGCTGCTCCGGTACGTTCTTCCCATTGAGAGCTTACTGAATCTGCAGAATTTTGAATTTGAACCCTAGTCGTTTGGTTTAACGATGTGTTAGTATAAATTCCAGTACTTACTACTCGTCCAAATGGATCATACTTACTGTACATCCATTTTTTTTGACCACGATGTACAGCATCCTGGCTTAAAATTACCTGGTCATTTTTATTGTATACAAGATATTCCCAACCTTTTCCTGGTAACTTTTTCTCTATAATCCTTCTTCTTCCATCATACTTGTAGGCATAAATAAGTTCATTAAAGTCCGAATTATTAAGAGTCACTGTGTCTTTAATATATCCTGGAGGAATAACAAATCGCAAATCACCAAATTCATTATAAACATAATGGGATTCCAATTTTTTTGTATCCGTTTCCCATAGACGTTTGAGTACTACGCGCCCTTCAAAATCTTTAAATTCTTCAATCGTCCCCTCTTTACCGTTTGCGACAATCCAGTTTTCATCCTTAATGACGGTTTTATATAATTTCTCTGCAGTATAGAAGGTTGCAGTTATTTGTGTGCCTGCGGGATTGATATTCCAAAGTTTAACATCATCTGCTGCATTAGTCCCATAATCCATAACCATAGTGTGACCACTCGCGGAGGCAGTAACCACTGAGCCCCTGTCTGTGATTGGCTGCCAGGCTTTTCCTGGGGATCCCTGCTCCTTTACCCGACTTAAAGGACTATTTTCAAAAACTGTTACAGCAAAAGGACTGGGTGTTTTTTTTACACCAGAATCCCAGCCTTTACCTGCAGCGGAATCGGCATAATAATTTAGCACTTGTTCCCTGGCATTTGTACGATAAGCGCCAGATGTAAGTGTGTTCTCACCATAAGGTAAATATTTCTTACTCTCTCGTCCAAACGCGTCGTATTCATTATGTTGCACGATATCTCTGTATCTAGGACTTGCCATCAACTGGACAGTCTGACTGGGCCTACCTAGACCATCAATGTATTGTATGGTTTGGTTTTCGTCTGCTATTGTGCGGGTTATATTCACATTCGCTAACGAAACACCTGGCTTTTTGAAAATTTTGGTCAGAATATAGTTATGCCCTGTACTTGGTTGGCTGACTAGATTCTGAAAACCGGCAATACTGATTGTGACAGTCTTCCCAGATTGTTTTGGTATATAGAAACCATTTTTTAAGGTAATACTGTTGAGTGCTTGAATATTGGTCTGATCGCTATAATAACTTAAAGTCGTGTCATTTGGAATTGTCTGAGCCTTACCAAGACAGACAATGGACAATGCTAGTATGGATAAAATATATTTTGTCATGAGGATGTACAACTTAAATATTAGTAATATTGATTCTTAATACGTGACTCGTTCCTTCAGGCAAATTAGCTGATACAGAATAACTGGTGAGACCACCTGGAATTGATCCAATCTGACTTCCGTTCAAATAAATAGGTATTGAGAAAGGAACTGACATTGGTAAGGTGAATTTCAAGACGTAATTCCCACCCGCTACTGACTGATTTGAAGTACCACCATTAGTTGTTGGAAAAGTAAAACTACTTCCATTACTCTGTCCTGAAGGAATAAACTCAACAGACACTGGATTAATATTAAATGTAGAATTTCGCAATAGCGTCACAGCAACAAGACTTTTACAAGTCCCCCTACTATTTGCGGCATTTTGTCCTCGATCTGTAATTTCATTTGATGCTTTTTGGTCCGCATCTGCTTGGGATATAAAAGAATAATAAACATTCGCTGAAACTGCATATGCCTCTGTTGATCCTAACAAACCACTTGGACAATTATTTTTCACAAAATTTCTGGTCATTGCCGAGTTACTATAGTAAGTACGGCTAGCTTTTATACTGTATGAGGAGCCAATATAATAGCTACCCAGTGACACTTCGCCACCACTTAGAAGATCTACAAGTCGAAGTGTTTCGCCTCCTATTTCAAATAAAGCTCTAGTTCCTGGAGTTGCAAATTTTATTGAATATTGACCGGGGGGCACCGTAATAGTACTATTACTTCCTGATTTATCTATTTTATATGCAATATTTTCTGGACCAATCAAAATCATTGTGCCCATCACGTCTTCAACTAAACCTATATTGGTTGAAGTTATCATAACTTTGCAACCGCCGTTAGTATTTGCATAATTTTGGCCATTGGCATTGATGTCAGCCTGCGCCAGCTGATCTGCTGCAGCTTGTGAAATAGTAGACGAATATTTTCTTGAAGGTACAGTATAAGTAATACTGGCAGCAATTTGTCCAGCTGAGCAATTATTTTTCACAAAAACTTTACTTTTCACAATATTTCTATAAACCTTAAGAGGTTCAACAGTACCTGCGTAATTATATAAGAACGCTTTTGTTATGTTATCTTTCAGGTCATTGACTGCCACTAAGCGTCCAAATGAATCATAATCATAAGATTCCTTAACTCCACGAGGATCTGTTTTAGTTTTTACACCTATTCCAAGCTTATATGTATAACTTGTAACCATAGCTTTGGATAGCCTAGAATCACTGCGTAATTTGCTTATCGCAGAAGTTATGATAGCATCTGAAACTGCAACCGAATTTAAAGCGGCTATTGTTTGCGTTGTCAAAACTTTTTCGATATCAGCATAATTCACATTTTGGATTTCGGCAAGCTTATACTTACCCTGATAACCCCAAACATATGCATGGGTAATTCCTGTTGGTTTTCTCTCAGCTAAAATATTGCCATACATATCTGTATTAACAATTTCTTTTTCTAGCACATATCTATTATCTCTAAGTAAATAGCCGTTTTCAATTTTTGAAACTTTAAAATCTCCTAAACCTTGAACGGCGTCAAGTTTATATACTCTTTGAAGAACAATAATTCCTTCTCGTTCTGTAAATTCATTTAAAGTTGCTTCAATGACTTTATCATTTCTTCTAATAATAGTTTCAATAGGTATAGAAAGTAATTTACGTTCGTTCATTTTACCATAAACCGAACCAGTAAAACCTGAATGTAATCTATAATCCGTAACAAATTTATTACTTATTTTCACTATTTTATTATCAGAACTATAAGTATCGTTATCTAAAATTTGGTTGTTAACACTGTTGTATTTAAGATTATTAACAGTAGTTACTTTTTTATCATTAAACTTGTGTTCTGTAGAGACTTCTCGAATATAGTCTGGATATATTGGATATTCTATTGCACTAAACTTTCTAGTATCTCCATATCTATACAAATAAACTGATCGGTAATTTATTTTGTTTTGTTCGGTAAAGTTATGTTCATATTTATATGTTGTATTTGAAATAATAGAATCTTTACTATCATAAATGACTTCACTTATTTTTTTCCCTCTTTTAAACCACTGGCTACCCGATAATTTTTTGTGCTTTTCTAAATTATTTATTGTTCTATAAACATCAATATTTTTAGATAAAACTGGTGACAGATCTTTATAGCCATTATCATGGTTCGAAAATGAAAGTTTAGTCTTCCCTTTATTATTCTCAGTAATTATAACTTGAGAATAAGCACTTATAACATTTTCAAAAGTTCCAGGAGATATTCTATCGAAAGTAAAATGATACAACATTTCTGTTGGATTATAGTTTTTAAGATAATTAATATGGTAATCTATAACACCGGATGAAAAACCATCATCTCGTATATAGGAATACTGTTTATGATTTACAAGTATATTATTATCATATTCTTTTACTTCTTTAACACGAAGTCCGCCACCTAAATATGATTTATTGTATTTTACTGTCTTTAGTTCTTGATCTATTAAAGTTGAGTAATCATTTTGTTCATATTCGAATGAAATAGTTTTACCCGTATTTAATACAACTGACTCAAGAACTTCCGCCATCGCATAGTTCAAATTTGGTTCTCTGGAATTATGATACGTTCCATTTAATATTTCATTTGTCCAACTTGAAAATGAATCTATTTTTGCAAAAAAATCACTATGATTATAATACCCGAAATGATCTTTTTCACGACTATCCTGCTTTGGTAATTTCGTTTCATTATAATAAAAATAACCTTTCTCAATTCCATTTTTCATTGTCAATGAGGCAAGCTTTAATCTATCTCCAGAATTTTCATTATAACCAAAAATAACCTTATCCACTAACTCTACGTTTGAGTAAAAAAGAATTGTATCTAATTTCAACAAATGATTAGTTTTATAATAATCATTATCTTGTTTTATGTTATGAGCGGAAAAATCATAATATCCATCAATAAAACTTTTATTATATAATGTTTGAATGCTATTTGAATATGAAAATATTATTTTATCACCTCTGGATGTGCGAATTTCCCTTAGGGGACTATATTTAAAAGCAATCTTATCAACTGGGGTCCTGTCTCTATTTGTTGAAAGATAATACCTTGCATACGAACTTCCAGCTTGGGCAATTAAACCATAAGGGACAGTACTAACCGTAAATTTAAATTCCGGGATATCATAATCAAACTCCAGGTAGTCCTTATTATTCAGATGTTCTATTTTTTTTATCAACCATCTACTAGGAACTATTGGAGAATACTCTGATGCGTAATTTGACATACTTGGTTCAGGGTATAGATTACTTGCTGAGTAAAAGGAGTATTCAATTGAAGACTCATCTCCTCCAAAGGTTAATTTTGCACCGTCAGATGATATTAAAATTATTTTTTCAATTATTCTTGGTATTTTATATGAAGATGTCTGTAGCTCATTAACAGTTCTATAAGTTACAGAATAATTATCTTTTTGTATTACTTCAACATCATATGTTCGGTTATCATTTCCAATTGCTGTCCAAATACCATCATAATTCAAAAAGAAACTTCCCGAATAGTTTCCTACTGAAAAATGAAATACATCTGGCATCAAATCTAATGCTGGTTTAAATCCAGTTGTTCTCTCCTCGAAGCGCCCACCAAATGGCTCTAGAGTTAATTTAAGATCAACCTTATAATCTACATTTTCAAGCAGGGAACTAATATAAGCTTCTTTATTCCATTGTGAATTTTTAAGAATATGTGTATTTTGAAAATAATTATAATTATTATCTAATAATTTCGCCACAGTAGAGGAAATGGTCTCCACTTGAGGAATTGTTATTATTTCAGTTTTATAATAAATATTTCTACATTCATCTGGCATACCATTTTGTATTCTTGAGACGCTTCCAATTGCATTTAAATCCCAACCTAAACCTACAACGGTCGGCAATTCGTCAACTTGATTTCCATTAAAATTTTGATAATTTAGATTTATGGGGTAGCTTAATTCCCCAGCCGAGATACTTCCTATGTTGATGTTAAGTCCAACTTTACCAAAGTACAAATTTTCATCATCATTGATTATTTTTCCCATTTTATTTGGAAATTCGCTTTGAAGTGATACTTGAGCAAGCGAATTTTCATTAAATAAATGAAAGCATATTAAAAATAAGTATACGCTAAACTTCACAAAAAAAGCACAATGGTTGTGTTTAAAACTTAAACATTTTGAGTTCATAATTTACAAATAATTAATCCTATTTCTTTTTAAAGAGATAAGTAATAAGAATAATGAATACTAAAGCACATTACTAATGTTTAAGTAGATATAATTCAGCAAACATTTTTTCGGTTAAAAATGGAAAATATTAATGATCGCAAAAGTATATTTATTTAATAAATTATCAAAATAATATTTCATATAAATTTCGTTTTTTTGAAAAAAGCATTTATGCACAATAATTGATATATTTTATTTCTATAAATCGGGTTTTAAAATCTCTAGATCGGTAAGAATTAAATTAATAAACTCGGCGATGTATATAACAATAAAACACACGTTTAAAATAAATGAACGTGCGCATTGTTAATAAAAAATCGCCTACCTCGAGGGGAGAAGTCATGATCTATTTCTTTTTTCCAATTCTTTAATCTTTTTTTCCTGTGCATTAATTTTTTCAGTTGCCTGAATGAGATGTAACGTAAGCTCTTCAACTTTCTGAAGTAGATCAATCTGAAAGTTACCCACATTAATTCCTGTTTTCTCCTTTTCCAAAGCACTTGGAATTCCAGGAAGGTGTTTATTTTTTCAATAAATAACTTTACAGAATCTAACGACGGAAGATTATATTGTTTTTCAAATACAAAATCTGCTATTTTTAAGGTATTCACTCTTATTCATGTGCACGAATGGTTCCGACAACATCCAAGCGGAATTCAGGGCTATTGGTGCCTATCCCAATACGGCTTTCATTGAACTGTCTAAATGAACGTGTCTGGGTATTATCTTCATTTACTGGTGTCGCAACTGCAAGACCGGTTTGAAGACTTTCAATCGAAGTTGTGTGGGTAGAATTACCTGTTTTGGTAGACTTACCTGTTCCATCTGTAGCAAAAGTTCCTGTTATTAATGTATTAAAGCTACAATACAGAAAGCCTCAAAAAGTGTGTAACTTTATGAGGCAAGTATAATTTTTTAAAGAACTTGGTTATCTTTCATTATAAAAAACCTTTTTAACAACCGCTTATATGATTTAATATTTCGTTTTTTCATTAGAAAACCATCCACTTCAATCGGTTTACTAATTTTAATTTAAAATTGCCTTTTCAACTGGTAAAAATAATATTAAAGGTTCATAGTCATATTCCATTAGTATATATCCCTTTAAATAAAAAAGATAGGCTATAGAGTATTTTGTATTAACAGATATCCAAAATTTCTTTCTTAAATATAAATAATCGTCATCTGGCTTTAAAATTATGTATTTATCTATCAAAGTATCAAAGTCTAATATACTATCTTTAGCAATTTCATCATCAATATCAAAGACTTCCCTTTCTCCAACTATCTTTTTTATTTTTTTTTCTTCTTGCGGATTTATTAGTATGTCTTCCAAAAAATAGTAAAAAGATCCTTTAGTAGATAAATTTTCATCAAAATAGCTTTTAAACCACATAATTTTACCTGTGAATATTCTGCCTTCTATAGTTTTTCCGAAAATTGAGATGAAACTCATTTTTTCAAAATACACCTCTTTACTATCCTTTAATATAAACTCGTTAATAATATTTTTTTCGCTAACTTTTTTTCCAATCTCTATCTGAGATTTTTGCGGTATTTCTTTATTTAATTTAAAACTATTTGGTTCTCTTTGACTCTCATTTGTGCAGGCAAAAATGAAAGTCAAAATCCATAGAGCGGCAAAAATTCTTATCATTCTAAATACTATCGTATTTCAAAAATTTAATTAATAAAATTGTGGCTAAAGAAGAAAGACAAGTCAAAATTATGTAAGATAGACATAAAACTTGCTTAGTAATATTATCGTTACCCTTAATATCTATAAAAATATTTTCATATTTATTTTTCCTGTAAAGAAGAATGTAATTTGTTCCAACCAAAATCAATAAAACGACTATAATGATATAATAATTTAAGCTCATCTGCATATTCAACACAAAGTAAGATATACCATAATAAAAAGTCATTAAGTTTAAAACTAACAATAAAGCACTTCCATTTAAAGAATAAATAAATGGATCCGGATCGCGTCGTTCATAAAATCGGTAAATAAAATAATTTAAATAATAGAATGCTGTCATGTTTATTTTTTATTGTTCTTTGTTATATTCATACACTGCTTTTCCCAAAGAATATGTCCCTGAAATTGCCCAACCATATACAGGTATAAACCCTGCCGCACCAAAAACTAAATCCAAACCTCCTTCGCCTAAAAAATGATAATTAGGGTCATTTGCTAACCTTTCAAGTGTAAATACAATACCAACCGTCCCTAGCATATTACCACCCCATTTTGCGCCAATACGTATACCATTAACTAATTTAGCTGATGTATTAATATTCCCTGCAACAGTCCGAAGTGTAATTTCGCCAGTTTTTAATAATCTTTGGCTAACTCTCCCCCCTGGTGATGCTAAATATTTCCCTCCAAAGCGTTGAGCACTCTCTGCAAAATCTCCTAGAGGTCCTAAAGGAGCACTAAGATACCCAACTTCATTCGAAGTAAATAATTTACTTACATCACTCTGTTCATATTTCCCACCCTCTCTCAAATCAATTACCTTCATCTCTGCACTCAGACCATCTATAGTAGTAGCTTTCCCATCTGACCCACGAAACCATGTACCAACAGTTATAAAATCCTTCTGCCCATACATTTTATGATCTCCTCTAACACCGCTATTAAATATGCGTTCAGCAGATTTATAATCGGTCGCAAAACCATACATTCCCCATGAACCAAAAGAATCCATATAGGCAGCTGCGGCTTGAAAGCCATCTCCTGCACTCCTAAAAAAACTGTAAGAACCAGAACCACCACCATCACTGCTCCAAGTACCCCCATAATTTGAATTCCATAAATTATCAAATCCAGGAATTTTAACGGGTACCTTATCTCCCAGTGGATCATTAAAAGAAATTGGATTGTTTAAAGCATATTGGTAAGGATTTAAACCTGTATATAAATCTGCTCTAATATCAATTGCCATAAAGCGTCCAACTGCTGCATCATAATTTCGATAATGTGTTCTGTAATAATCTGGCAAATCGCCGAAATCATTTTGCCATTCTGCGCCACCATTATAAAGATTTCGATTTGGTTGACTGGGAATTGAATTTCCAGGCATCAGTAAACCAAACGGATAATATGCATTATTTTGACGTACAACTGCTTTTCCATTTTGCTCTTCGAAACTTAAACGGACATTGCCCTGATGATCTTTCAACATGTATTCAGACTTCAGACTAGAACCTATGTTCCTAACCCGTCCTTCAGCCATTGCAAAAAATGAAAGAACACCATCTTCAAAAACGAATCCTTCAATATAATCTGTAGTCTTTTTTAACTGATTATTATCATATACCTGCTTACGTAATAAAATACCACCACCATCATATGTGTATTTAATAAACCGTCCGACAGCTGTAGTCACTGTAATTTTATCATCTTTATTTAGAACGTTATAATCAATAGAAATTCCTTTTTTGGGATCTGATTTTAAACTACCTGAAGTTGTATAAATATATGCTGCAGTGGAACCTGTAATATTTTTAAAACCTTGTAGTGCAGTACCTGCGTCAACAATATTAGTCAATTGATTTCCCTGATAAGTATATGTCAGATTATCCATTGGAGTTATACTTCCGCTAATATAACCATTTCTTGTTAATGATAAAATATTACCATTTTCATCATATTTTATACCTTTTTCATCGAATGCTCCACCATTAGTCCATGATCCATTAGTTATCCTCTCTGTATATAAAGCCTCATTCAATCGATAAACTTTATCATATTTATAAACATAACTTTGTTCCTTAGGATTATTTTCAAGAGGGCCTTTAGTTTTCCATTTAACGGCAGATATAAGTCCATTATATAACGGTACATTTGATATGCTATTATCTAGCGTATTATATAGTATCTCCATTCCAAAGAGATCGTCATCATCATCATTGTTGACATCATTCTTTAGTGTGCTATTGTTAATATGAGTCAACCTGCCTCGTATATCATAACGATAATCTACAGACTGTAAGTAACCTGAATTAATTGATGCGCTAAATTGAGCTCCTTTTGGTACTACAAAACCGTTCTTTAATAAAATGCTTTTAAATGCTACTACATTTTTTGATTGCCCAACCGCCAGAGCATCGTTTGCACCAAGTTCAATATGATCTTGAGATGCTGAAGGTCCTGCAAGTCCATGTAGATTTTTCTCAACGATTTGACCTAATTCATTGTATTTATACGCTGCAACTTTTATTTCTGCTGCACCATTATAGCTATCATCAATAGCTAGTATCCTATTCGAATGATCATATGTAAATTTGCTTTGTACGGTAGTTTTTGAAGTAGTAGATATGGATTTAACTGTTTTTGATATCAAAATTTTTCCAGAAAAATCAGGAACTATTGTTTTACTATCTGCTATACTTGCAAAAATTTGATTGTTGGATAATTCTTGTATTGTATTACCTCGCTTATCGTAGAATACAACCTTAGTCAACCATGAGGTTCCTCCCACAATCTTAGTTTTAGAAGCAGTAAGTAGACCTTTTGTTTGATAAAATGGAGTTGCTTCTCCAGCCAATAATTGTGACTGATAATTAAAATCTCGAACTCCATCTCTATTTAAATCATAGTCATCGTAATAATAATAATTTAGTTCATCAATTTGGGTTGTAGGAAAGATCTGGTTGGTATAACCATGTGCCGCTCCGCTGACTCGCTCTTCAAATGAATTTATTTGTAGATTCAATGTACCTACATATGCTTGCATAGCAGGCCGACTTGTTTGTACCGCATTCGTATAGATTCCCTCTGAAATTACTTGTTGTTTGCTGTTATATTTACAATAGTACCATTTGTTCGTTAAACGAAGATTGGCATCTTGTACTAAAATTGGTCTATCTGCGTTGTCATAAATTATAAAAACTGGACCTGCTCCGGGAGATTTTTTCTCAACAACACGGCCTAAATTATCATATGTATAAGTAAATATCAATTCATTAATCTGTGATAATAATATTGACCAATTATTATTTGCTTGCATTTGAGCTGATGCCTTAGGGCTAATAATATACTTAATTTGTCCAATGTCATTGTATATATGGTAAGTTTCAAGAAAAGTACGAGTTACACCGTTAATCACATCGTCTAATTGCACTCTTTTAAGTATATTTTGACCTAATTTATCTTTAAATAGCCATGTTTTATTGCCGTGCTCGTCCGTAAATTCTGTAACTTGAAGACTACCTGCACTATACATTGAGGTACTGGTACCATCACTTTTCCATAATCTCACATTATCCGAAGAATTATTGGTTCTATAAGAAGAAGATTTAAATTTTTGTTCGGGATGAAATCCTTCTCCAATATTACCAGCTTTCAAAAGCCTATTCAATGGGCTATTTTCAAACACTTCTGTAGCATAGGGTTTTGAGTCATCCACAATCTTATCCATAATACCATTAGAATAAAATGCCTTTTGGGAAATGATTGCATTACTTTGATAAACACCTCCAGTTCCATTCACAACATATGGCATGTAGGTAATTGGTTTACGTCCGTATTTGTCATAGACAGTGGGTTGTATTATATCTTGTTGCATTGGACTCGCCTGAAGTGCAATCTGCTGAATAGGTCTAGCCAGACCATCAACATATTCAATAATAGTGGCTTTTTTATCAGGAGCCAAATTATACAACTGCTCATCCTTAATGATTCCATCAATTTTAATTATATCAATCTGCTTATAAGCAGGTTTAGATATTATTTGCGCACGTAGATCTAGGTTTGTTATAAAAATAAGCAAAACCAATACCATGCAAAAATTCGAAGTTAAATGTGCTTGTCTCATTGTGGTAAACAATCTGGTGTACTATTATATCCTACAAACTCAAATACATCGGACGTACCAGTACGCCCACATGATGAAGTGACCTTTACTCGAAGTAGATATGAATTATACTTATGTAACAAATTCAGTAGTCGATTAAAAGTATTTGTTGTACCAACAGCTGTCCATGTCGATCCATTATTACTAGATTGCTCCCATAGGTAAGTCAGAGTACCTGTACAGCCAGTTACAGATGACACAACAACATTTGTTTGGTTATTGGGTGTTGAGACCCCAGGACAAGATGCAATTAATGGGGGGTCAAATCGACAATTGTCAACCCTTACTATTCCTGAAGCACAAATCTGTACATCTAAAGGTTTTAGTAGAACGTTGACAGGTAAGGTATAATTCTTTGTACCAAGAGTGGGATGAGTTGCAGTGAGCTTTACTTGATACATTCCTGGACTAGCAAAGCTGTGAATTGGTTTAGTATTATTTATTACGGTTGTTCCATCTCCGAAATCCCAATTGTATGTCACACCTAGTAAACAAGAATTTTCTGTTCCGATTTCGAATGGAATGCCAATTCCATCTACCAAATTACTTTGATCTACTTTAAAAGAAGGAGTGGATAATGCTTGAACAGTATTATAAGATTGATATGATTCTTTTTTAAGTATATTTCGATCCGTATCACGAAGGTATCTTAGCCTACCAATACGATCATATTCATAATATAGCGCTTGGCCATTCATTCCAGTTTCAGAAACTTTATTACCAAAACGATCATAAGAACTGGTTGTAATTTTTGCATTTTCAGGATAGAATAATACATCATCAATAATTACGGGTACATTTGGCTGAATTTTAATTTTAAAAGTAGATGTCATGTCTACAACTGGAACAATAATTTCGTGATATTTCCATGTTGAAGATCCAGTAAATGCTAGTGTGTAATTTTTAATTAAATTCGCTGTACTTGTTAAAGAAACACTTAGGTTTCCCGCAGAACTGCCTTTCAGCCATACAGAAAAGACATAATTTTTTGCCTTACCTTTCTTCAAATTCTTTTCCATTGTTGATGATCCGGAGCCCTGTAGGGCATCGTTTCCTGTCCTACTATCTTCAATGGATGAAAAACCAACTAACGAAAATTTATACTCTTCATCATGATCGTAAGACTCAAAGCTAGAGAATGCAATTTCATTATATCTTGCATTTTCTATAAAAGCGATTGGTTGATCATAAAATCTATCGTCCATTTGCCTTGAAATAATGTTCTGACCCCTATGTTGAATAGATCTAGCTCTACCATAATTATCGTGATTATCAAACTTTGTAAATGAGATATATCTACTATCATTTAAAAAATTGCCAGAAGTTGAAATTTGAGATTGTTGAAAAGCACTAGAACCATCCGGACTGACAAATTTTAAATATTCAAATGGGACAAAACTTTTAGTGGCTTGATATCGAACGGTAACTGCTCTAAACTTGGTCAAATCCCCAGAAATAAAAGATTCTCCTAGTCCTGGTTTAACAACTGATTTGCGAATTTCAATTACTGAATTTGCATTTGCAGCCTTTAAACCATGTAAAGCCAAATTGGCTGTGTCACCAACAGAATAAGTAACATAATCTTTCACATATTTGTAATAAGTTTGATAAACTATTCCATCGCTATTTGTAGTAGATAATTTTGTTAATTGCTTGTGATTATTACTCGTATAGGCATATAAATTTGTGTTTTCAGAATATTTTGTATCTTCATTCAGATCATACAATGTTTCCTTTTTAGAAGCAATAAGATCTCCGGATTGTGTTAAAATTTTATATTTCGTATATACTGGAGTAATATTATTCTCATCTAATTTAAGACCAGTAACTACAATTGGTGCATTAGTAGGTAGGTAACTATAGTCAATCTTACTAACCTTTAATCCATTTTCATTAAATAAAGTCGTAGATTTCAGTTGACCACGTTTGAATCCATAGTTTGGATTTGGCCCATAAGGATAACTATTGTTACTATTTAAAAGATCTCCATAAGATTGACAAACTAATCGTGCAACATAATTGATTACTTGGCCCCAATATCCGGTAGCTTGATCCCAATATCCTCCTGGATTATTATATTCATTTACGGTCTTTCCTGCACCAGTTTGTTTTACAGTAACATAATCATATAAAACACTTGTAGATTCATATGATAAGTTTTCTTCTGAGCGAACAATAGATGATTCCCAATAAGATTGGCTATTTCTATTTCCGCTACTGGCTTTAACAAATGCCAAAGCAGGCATCATTAATATTTTTCCACTTGATCTACCTGAAGTTGGATTATTATATGAATATTCAGTTATCATATTATTAGTGGTGGTCAAGCCGTCCGAATGAGTTATTTTTTTGATTCTAATTCCAGCACCATTGATAGTTGTCTGTGCTATATCATCAAAAAAAGTATTTGACTCATATTCAAGAGTTGTACTACCTCCTGTTGGATAAATAATCTTTGATAACGAGCCTGCAGTAACAACATTTACATTGGCAGATCTATCTGCGCCTCCAAGAACGTAACTTTGTCCTGCATAGTTAGGTATTGGATTTAATCGTAACTTGTCCTGAGGATGATCAGGATAAACATAAATCTTAGGTATAGAAGTTGTTGTATCTGAAGAATTATTAAAATAACCCCAAGCATCTTTTTGATTTGCATAAAGTGTTGGTAATATACTCGTGCTATTTGCTAAATCTACATTATTATAAAAAAATTCGTACTGAGGCAAGGCATCACATCCCTCCTCACCTATTGAGGATAAATAATATCTCCAAGTAGTGAAATTACCCAAAGCGTTAACAGATGATATACCTTTATATTTCAGATTTAAAATCCTTTCACCCGGTAAAATGATACTTTTTAAAGATTTATTGTCGTTGTAAACAAACCGTATTGAAGTTTCTCCAGTAATTCTTGATATTAATTTAGAAGGTCTATTCTCATTTAAGGAATATAATGTTTTATTAACAAAACTGCCTGAACTATTTTTCTCGTATACTTTAACTAATGATCTATTATCTGTGATATCAGAAGTGATATACTCTATATTTATTTTATTTCCATGTACGTCTGTCAACATTGTTAGATACCAAGTTGAATTATAGGCTATCTCTGTTTTGTATTGTTCATATTCTCTTTTAAAGTAAGGAATTGCAGTAGTGCTAGGTTCTGAAGCTTTCTTTTTTACTCGATCTAGTAATGTGAAAGAATATTGTGTGCCATCATCTTTTATGATTAAAAAATTTTCTATTCCATTACTATTTATAGTGTAAGTCACTTGGTAATCGTTGTAGGGTATAATTTTAGGTTGGTGATTTTTATCGAAAACTAATTGACATGAAAGGCCTGGGGCTGATATATTAAAAATATCCGGTTCTGCATCTTTTCCTATTTGAAAGTTGCTAGTAATATAATTAATATCTGAGATTTCATCAGTGCATGTCGTAGCGTTATTATCATTTGCAATATTAAACGATTCAATTAACGTCGCACTATTCCCATAAAGCCACCCTGTATTGATCTGATCATCAGGAAGATCATTCAAAACTCTTTCAATCTTACCTCCAGCATTTAAGTACCATCCCACACCATACTGTACTCCGTCATCATTTAATTTAATACCGGATGAAACGTACTCTAAGGAGACTGGCATCATTAGATTACCCTGAGATACCGAATAAATAGGAAGGACTATCTGAGCTTGTCCCTTAACTTGATCAACAGAAACAATTCCTTGAGCATATGAAATTTGTCTACAAAAACAACTAAATATCAAGAGTAAGACAAATAGTTTTGAATTAATATTATAGATATTCATATCAAGATTTAATTAAGTTTAAAAATTTACGATTATAATTCAAAGTAGAAAGATCCATTTCCCTAAACACAAAATCATAGTTCGTCCAATTAAAAATTGAAAATCGCTATTAATTGAAGAGAGACAACTGTAAATTCGTGGTCAAAATTATTTTGAATTATATATCATTATGGTTAATAGGCACTAATGTACAAATTAGTATTTATTTTAAAGACAAATTTTATTTTATTTCTTCTACATCACTTGTCCTTGCGATTATTCGAATCAAGAAAATATTTAATTGGATTTTTATTTATATTCTTCATAATTAGGATTAATAACATTTATCTGTCTTGATCACTTGGAGAGGAAGCTATAAAGGTATTTGAACTGGGAGAATTCTGCAAATGAAATCGTTCTAGCATTACCGATGAATTATTTAACGGAGTCCATGATTGATGAAACTTTAGAGAATCGTCTTCATATTAATTAAGCCTTGCGCAACTCTGTTTATTACGGATAAAGCTCCCTTAGTACTTTAGAGAGTATAAAAGCAAAACACAGGAAGTGCTCAAATAGAATAATAAAGCCCAATCTTAAAATAAGATTGGGCTTTATTGTTGTTAATTGTTCATAATAATTCACATAAGTGATGAATACTTTTCCAGAAGACGAGACTCTATTTTACTACTCTTCTCAGAACTCTTTCGAATTTGAGCAATTGTTTCTACATAAACAGTAGAGAACTCTAAATCTATAATATCATCATCGTATCGGTTATTTTTTGAAGATAATGTTGCTATAAGTTAATTATTATCTGTTTCAAAAAGATCTGCAACCACAGGTATTTTTATTCTCTTTCCACCACTATTACAATAGACCTCAAGAAACGATCTGTACTTGTGATCAGCGACAATTGAGTCATCAACATCTAGGTCCATAAAAATTACTGTCCTTCCAAGATTTTTAAAGTCATGATCTATTTCTTTTCTTCCAATTCTTTAATCCTTTTTTCCTGTGCATTAATTTTTTCAGTTGCCTGAATGAGATGTAGCGTAAGCTCTTCTACTTTCTGAAGCAGATCGATCTGAAAGGAACCCAAATTAATTCCTGTTTTCTCCATTTCCAAAGCACTTGGAATTCCTGGGAGGTGCTTATTTTTATTAATAAATAACTTTACAGAATCTAACGAAGGAAGATTATAATCTTTTTCAAAGACAAAATCTGCTGTTTTTAAGGTATTCACTCTTACTTCATGTGCACGAATAGTTCCGACAACATCCAAGCGGAATTCAGGGCTACTGGTGCCTATACCGATACGGCTTTCATTGAACTGTCTAAATGAACGGATTTGGGTATTATCTTCATTTACTGGTGTAGCAACTGCAAGACCGGTTTGAAGACTTTCAATGGAAGCTGTTTGAAGCAAATGAAATTTAAGCTTTATACCTAATATGTTTGAGGTGGATACGAGGTGATAAATAGGGATCCTTGAGTTTATCGGATCATAGTCTCCTAT
>Ga0213828_1000409_pt1 | contig 42514 bp, 38 predicted proteins | sample MC6MC0897MG_FD_180664 | JGI IMG/M metagenome (GOLD analysis project Ga0213828, IMG submission 180664) | Enriched soil aggregate microbial communities from Iowa State University, Ames, United States - MC6-MC0897-MG | ecosystem: Environmental > Terrestrial > Soil > Unclassified | place: USA: Iowa...
GGCGTGATCATGGGCTCCAAGTCCGATTGGTCCACCCTTAGCCACACCGCCGATATGCTGGAAAAACTCGGCATTCCCTACGAAGTGAAGGTGGTTTCCGCCCACCGTACTCCGGATCTGCTGTTCCAGTATGCCGAAGAGGCCGAAGGCCGTGGCATCGAGGTGATCATCGCCGGTGCCGGTGGCGCAGCCCACCTGCCAGGCATGTGCGCCGCCAAGACCCACCTGCCGGTGCTGGGCGTGCCGGTACAGTCGTCGATGCTGTCGGGCGTCGATTCGCTGCTGTCGATCGTGCAGATGCCTGCCGGCGTACCGGTCGCGACCCTGGCCATCGGCCGGGCTGGCGCGATCAACGCGGCACTGCTGTCGGCGAGCATCCTGGGCGCCAAGTACCCGCAGTACCACGCGGCGCTCAAGCAGTTCCGCACGGAACAGACCGACACCGTGCTGGACAATCCAGACCCGCGCCAGGCTTGAGGCTGACCCCATGAAGATCGGTGTAATCGGTGGTGGCCAGCTCGGCCGCATGCTGGCTCTGGCGGGTACTCCGCTGGGCATGAACTTCGCTTTCCTCGACCCGGCACCTGATGCTTGCGCCGCGCCGCTGGGCGAGCACCTGCGCGCCGACTACGGTGACCAGGACCATCTGCGCCAGCTGGCCGACGAAGTCGACCTGGTGACCTTCGAGTTCGAAAGCGTTCCGGCCGAGACCGTAGCGTTTCTCTCGCAGTTCGTCCCGGTCTACCCCAGTGCCGAGGCACTGCGCATTGCCCGTGACCGGCTGTTCGAGAAGAGCATGTTCCGCGACCTGGGCATCCCCACCCCGGCCTTCGCCGACATTCTCTCCCAGGCCGACCTGGACGCGGCAGTCGCCAGCATCGGCCTGCCGGCCGTGCTCAAGACCCGCACCCTGGGCTACGACGGCAAGGGTCAGAAGGTCTTGCGCAGCGCTGAAGACGTGGTCGATACCTTCGCCGAGCTGGGCAGCGTGCCCTGCCTGCTGGAAGGCTTCGTGCCGTTCACCGGCGAAGTCTCGCTGGTGGCCGTGCGTGGCCGCGACGGTGAAACCCGCTTCTATCCGTTGGTGCACAACACCCACGACAGCGGCATCCTGCGCCTGTCGGTGGCCAGCGCAGCGCACCCGCTGCAGGCCCTGGCCGAAGACTACGTCGGCCGCGTGCTGCAGCAGCTGGACTACGTGGGCGTGATGGCCTTCGAGTTCTTCGAAGTTGACGGTGGCCTGAAGGCCAACGAAATCGCCCCGCGTGTGCACAATTCCGGGCACTGGACCATCGAAGGCGCCGAGTGCAGCCAGTTCGAGAACCACCTGCGTGCCGTGGCCGGCCTGCCGTTGGGTTCAACCGCCAAGGTCGGTGAGAGCGCCATGCTCAACTTCATCGGCGAAGTGCCAGCGGTGGACAAGGTGGTTGCCATCGGCGACTGCCACCTGCACCACTACGGCAAGGCTTTCAAGGTCGGGCGCAAGGTTGGCCATGCCACCCTGCGCTGCCATGACATGGCCACCCTCGAGCGCAAGATCGCCGAGGTAGAGGCTTTGATCGCCAGCTGATCGAACTTCTGCGTGCTACCTGCCCTCTGAAATGGCAACAAGTCAAAGCGCTGTCTAGGCTTTGGCTTGTTCCATTTTCACTGCAGAGGGATTGCCATGGGCATCATCGGGACCATCTTCATAGGCCTTATCGTCGGGCTGCTGGCGCGTTTCATCAAGCCAGGGGACGACAGCATGGGCTGGATCATGACCATCCTGCTGGGTATCGCAGGCTCCTTGCTCGCCACCTACGGCGGCCAGGCGCTGGGCATTTATCAGGCCGGGCAGGCGGCAGGTTTCTTGGGGGCACTGGTCGGTGCCGTCGTCCTTCTGGTGATCTACGGATTGATCAGAAAGCGCTGAATACCGTTTAGAATGCCCGGCAATTCATCCGAGTTGCCGAGCATTGCCATGCGTGCCTTTTTTCTCATCCCCTTGCTTCTGGCCAGCACCCTGGCCCGTGCCGAGCTGCCTGAAACCGACTGGCTGGAGCTGATGCCCAAGTCGGACCAGAAGGCTCTCGAACAGATGCCCGAAATCGATCACGACTCGCCGGAGGCCCTAGGCACCTTCACCGACAAAGGCGGCCTCAAGCAGAGCAAGGGCTTGCCGGCGGTGATGTACTCGACCAAGACCGTGGCGGCCATGAACGGCAAGGACATCCGCCTGGGCGGCTACCCGGTGCCGCTGGAAAGCGATGCCAAGGGCAACAGCACCTTGTTCTTCCTGGTGCCATACCCTGGCGCGTGCATCCATGTGCCGCCACCGCCACCGAACCAGCTGGTGCTGGTGCGTTATCCGAAGGGGCTGAAGATTGATGATATCTACACGCCGCTGTGGGTCAGCGGGGCGTTGAAGGTGGAGAAGGTCAGCAACGACCTGGCCGATGCAGCCTATGCCCTGGATGCGCAGAAGGTGAGGGTGGTAGAAGAAGCTGATCTCTGAGGTTGCCTGTACCGGCCTCCTCGCGGGGCAAGTCGGATCGCCGCACCGCGAAGAGGCCGGCAAAGTCACCGCAAGGCTCAGATGGCTTCACTGCCGATACTGACACTCAGCGAGCAAGTCGCCCCAGGCCTCAGCTCCACCACGTCATCCCACACATTGGCCGTCTCGATGCACAGCATCCGCTGCCATCCGTCATCGGCCATGTCCGCCAGCTCCCGGGCCCGCTCGGTCCACGGGTTCCAGATCACCGCCGAGCGTGAGCCGCTGCTGGTCAAGGTAATCCGCCGCTGCCAATGCGGGTCGACAATGCTCAGGGTTTGCGGGGTGGCGAGGTAAATTCGGTCGGTCTCCCCGGCAAACCCCAGCGGCCCTTGCTGCTGGCGCTGTTCCCAGTCAGCCAGGGTCTCGATATAGCCCAGCCCCTCGACCCCTTCGACCCGCGCCTGGCGCACATCGCTCACCGCAAAGTAGCTGTGCAGGGCCTGGCTGAGGGTGACAGGGGTATTGCCCATGTTGCGGCTGGTCAGGCTCAGCGCCAGGCGCTCGCCGAGTTCCACCACCAGTTTCAGCTGCACATCATGGGGCCAGCCGGGCAGGTCGCCCTGGGCTTCGGGCAGTTCGAACTCGATGCGCAGGCCATCGCCCACTTCCTCGATACCCAGCAACTGCCACTCACGCGCGCGCGCCAGGCCGTGGGCGGGCGCTTGCTCGCCGCGGTACATGGCCTGCACGGCCTGGGGGTTGCGCTGCAGGTTGCCGAACCAGGGCCAGCACACCGGTACACCGGCGCGTACCGATTTGCCCTGGCGGAAAATGGCCTGATCGCTCAGCCACAGCAGCGGCGGTTCGCCCACACGCTGGTAGCTGAGGATCTGCGCGCCCTGCTGGGCGATCAGTAGTTCGGCCCGCTCGCTGGTGATGCGCCAGCAGTTGAGTTCGCCGTGTTGCTCGGTGTCGACCTTGAAGGTAGCCATTACGTTCGTCTCATTGATTGCCAGTGGGCCTTGGACCCGGGCACATGCAATGAGTTTACCGCTGGCCGGGCTTAGCGACGAGGCACAGAGCGGGTGCGGCCACTGCCATCGATGGCGACGAACACGAAGACCGCTTCGGTCACCTTGCGCCATTCGCTGGACAGCGGGTCGTCGCTCCAGACTTCGACCATCATCTGGATCGAGCTGCGGCCGATCTCCAGGGTCTGGGTATAGAACGACAGCTGCGCGCCCACGGCTACCGGGACCAGGAAGGCCATGCGGTCGATGGCCACCGTGGCCACACGGCCGCCAGCGACGCGGCTGGCCATGGCGGTGCCGGCCAGGTCCATCTGGGCAACCAGCCAGCCGCCAAAGATGTCGCCGAAGCCGTTGGTCTCACGAGGGAGTGCGGTGATCTGCAAGGCCAGGTCGCCTTGCGGGATTGGATCTTCTTGTTCGAGCTCAATCATGCGATGGGGCCTCTGACCCGTGACGCTTTTCGTTGGTGTGGCGCAAAGGCCGGGTAAACGATTCAGCTGGAAACATACTACGCCGATTTCGTTTCACTGGGCGGCCGTAGGGAAACTCTGCGAAACCGCCTGACATAAAGACCGGCGTTTTCGCACAACATCCCACGCTAGGAGCAACCTTTTCCTACGAATGGCCAGTATATAGAGCATAACGGCCAGCGACGACCGCGCATTCATGAATATCTGTATGGATTTTGTATCGCTTTCGGCGCGGCTCGGCAATTTGCTATCTTCGCCCGTCTACCAATCCAGAAGTCGCGCACCCAGCGGCCTGCATGACCTACAAGAGAAAGACCGATGACCTCCGTGCCGAGCAGTATCGAGCAGCCTTCGCGGCCGCTGACCCGCAGCGACTACAAGACCCTTTCATTGTCCGCACTGGGCGGTGCCCTGGAGTTCTACGACTTCATCATCTTCGTGTTCTTCGCCACGGTGGTCGGCAAGCTGTTCTTCCCGGCCGACATGCCTGAATGGCTACGCCTGATGCAGACCTTCGGCATTTTCGCTGCCGGCTACCTGGCGCGGCCACTGGGTGGCATCGTCATGGCGCACTTCGGCGACCTGCTGGGGCGCAAGAAGATGTTCACCCTGAGCATCTTCATGATGGCCCTGCCGACCCTGATCATGGGCCTGTTGCCCACTTATGCACAGATCGGCCTGTGGGCGCCGATCTTGCTGCTGTTGATGCGCGTGATCCAGGGCGCGGCGATTGGCGGTGAGGTGCCGGGGGCCTGGGTGTTCGTCTCCGAGCACGTCCCTGCACGCAATACCGGTTACGCCTGCGGCACGCTGACGGCCGGCCTGACTTCGGGCATCTTGCTCGGCTCGCTGGTCGCCACGCTGATCAACAGTGTCTATACCCCTGGCGAAGTGGCCGATTACGCTTGGCGTATCCCGTTCCTGCTGGGGGGGGTGTTCGGCCTGTTCTCGGTGTACCTGCGCCGCTGGTTGCACGAAACCCCGGTGTTCGCCGAGATGCAGCAGCGCAAGGCCCTGGCCGAAGAGTTGCCCCTGCGTGCGGTGCTGCGTGACCACCGTGGCGCGATCGTCCTGTCGATGCTGCTGACCTGGCTGCTGTCGGCCGGCATCGTGGTGGTGATCCTGATGACACCGGCGCTGCTGCAGAGCTTCTATCAGGTCAGCCCGACCGACTCGCTCAAGGCCAACAGCCTGGCCATCGTCCTGCTCAGCCTCGGCTGCATCGCTGCCGGCCGCCTGGCCGACCGCTTCGGCGCCGGGCGCGTATTCATCGTTGGCAGCCTGCTGCTGCTGGCCAGCTCCTGGACCTTCTACCACAGCCTGCCAACCCGCCCCGACCTGTTGTTCCCGCTGTATGCGCTGACCGGTCTGTGCGTCGGTATCGTCGGCGCCGTGCCCTACGTGATGGTCAAGGCCTTCCCGCCGGTGGTGCGTTTCAGCGGCTTGTCGTTCTCCTACAACATGGCCTACGCCATCTTCGGTGGATTGACGCCGATGGTGGTAACCGCGCTGTTGAAGGTCAGCCCAATGGCGCCGGCTTATTATGTGGCGGGGCTGTGTGCCGTCGGGCTGGTGGTAGGGCTATATCTCTTCGCCAACAAGCGTTAATGAGTGAAATTTCTGCGGGTGCAATTATCTCGAACAAGAAATTGCCCCATGGAGCAACTTCCACGTCATTGATTGAGTAATGGGCTCTGGTGGGAGCGGGCTTGCCCCGCGAATACCGGCGAAGCCGGTGCCAGGCACCGCGTGCCCCCATTCGCGGGGCAAGCCCGCTCCCACAGGTAACATCTCAGCACGTGCCGAAGCGCCTCTGTAGTGTCTGCCGCAGTGGCATCCGGTGTGGCCGCCTCGCCCAGCAACATTTTGAAAAGGCCATCCCGGACAACCGGTGATGGCCTTTCATCCAATTGTCATATTGAAGTCATATCGTATTCATGCGGCCTGCAGATACTTGGGCCCGATCCATCCAACACCCCCAATATTCCTGCTAGGAGCAAGGCATGAAACTGAAGCGTTTGATGGCGGCCCTTACCTTTGCCGCCGCTGGCGTTGCCACCGCCAATGCGGTAGCCGCTGTCGACCCAGCAATCCCGACCTACACCAAAACCACCGGTGTATCGGGCAACCTCTCCAGCGTTGGCTCCGACACCCTGGCGAACCTGATGACGCTGTGGGCCGAGGCCTACAAGAAGGAATACCCCAACGTAAACATCCAGATCCAGGCCGCCGGCTCCTCCACCGCGCCACCCGCGCTGACCGAAGGCACCGCCAACCTGGGCCCGATGAGCCGCAAGATGAAAGACGTCGAGCTGCAGGCCTTCGAGCAGAAGTACGGCTACAAGCCAACCGCCATCCCGGTTGCCGTAGACGCCCTGGCAGTCTTCGTGCACAAGGACAACCCGATCAAGGGCCTGACCATGGCGCAGGTCGATGCGATCTTCTCGTCCACCCGCCTGTGCGGCGCCAAGGCCGATGTCAAAACCTGGGGTGACCTGGGCGTGACCGGCGACCTGGCCAACAAGCCAGTGCAGCTGTTCGGCCGTAACTCGGTGTCGGGCACCTACGGCTACTTCAAGGAAGAAGCCCTGTGCAAAGGCGATTTCAAGCCTAACGTCAACGAACAGCCTGGTTCGGCTTCGGTCGTGCAGTCGATCAGCTCCTCGCTGAACGGCATCGGCTACTCGGGCATCGGCTACAAGACCGCCAGCGTCAAGACAGTGGCCCTGGCCAAGAAAGAAGGCGGTGAGTTCATCGAAGACAACGAAGCCAACGCCCTGAACGGTTCGTATCCGCTGTCGCGCTTCCTCTACGTCTACGTCAACAAAGCCCCGAACAAGCCTCTGGCCCCGCTGGACGCCGAGTTCATCAAGCTGGTGCTGTCGCAAGCTGGCCAGCAGGTCGTGGTGAAGGATGGTTACATCCCGCTGCCGGCCAAAGTGGTCGACAAGACCCTGGCTGACCTGGGCCTGTCCCACGCCGGTAACGTTGCAAAGAAGTAAGTAACTGAGGAAGAGGCCGGCACTGCTGCTGGCCTCCTCCACGAATTCTCGGTCCGAAGCCAGGGTTCCTGAGCGGCGGGCTTTTTTGCGTCAATGCACTGTCATGTTTTTGTCATACGGGACCGCTAGGGTGTGCGCATGAATGATCTGGCCAACTCCACAATGACCCAAAATTCCCCTCCCGTGCGGATTGATTTCAATACGCCCGAGTTGCAACGCAAGCGCCGCATGCGCGCTCTCAAGGATCGCCTGACCCGCTGGTATGTACTGGTGGGCGGGCTTGCCGTGCTGGCAGCCATCACCCTGATCTTCTTCTATCTGGCTTACGTGGTGCTGCCGCTGTTCCAGGGCGCCGAGCTGACCAGCAAGAAGGCACTGGAGCCGACCTGGCTGCAGCAGGATGCCGGCAAGCCGCTGATGATCGCCCTTGAAGAGCAGAACCTGGTCGGCATGCGCGTTTCGGACAAGGGTCAGGCACTGTTCTTCGATACCAAGACCGGTAATGAGCTCAAGCGTGTCGACCTGCCGCTGCCAGCAGGCACGCAAGTCAGTTCGATCAGCACCGACCAGCCGGGTAGCCCGATGGTGGTGCTGGGGCTGTCCAACGGTAAGGCGCTGGTGTTCCACCACACCTACAAGATCACTTACCCGGACAACAAGAAGACCATCACCCCCGGCATCGACTACCCGTACGGCCAGGAGCCCTTCGTGCTCGATGACCAAGGCCGTGCGCTGGAACACGTCAGCGTCAACGTCAACGGCGATACCCTGCTGCTGGCCGGCTCTACCGGCGCGCACCTGCAGGTGCTCGAGCTGACGCGCACCGAGAACATGATGACCGACGAGGTCACCACCGAAGAGAACCGTATCGAACTGCCGCAGATGACCGAGACGGTGAAGAACATCTTCATCGACCCGCGCCAGCAGTGGCTGTACGTGATCAACGGCCGTGCCACCGCAGACGTTTTCAGCCTGCGCGACAAGAGCCTCAACGGCCGCTACAAGCTGTCCGAGAGCGCCGACACCGAGATCACCGCCACCGCGCAACTGGTCGGCGGCATCTCGCTGATCGTGGGTGACTCCAAAGGTGGCCTGGCCCAGTGGTTCATGGCCCGCGACCCGGATGGCGAATCGCGCTTCAAGCAGATCCGCACCTTCCAGATGGGCAAGGCGCCGGTTGTGCAGATCGATGCCGAAGAGCGCCGCAAGGGCTTCATCGCCCTGGACAGCGACGGCAAGCTTGGTGTGTTCCACAGCACTGCACACCGTACGCTGCTGGTGGAGCCGGCTGCCGAAGGGGCTGGCATCCTGGCCCTGTCGCCACGCGCCAACCGCATCATCATCGAAGAAGGTGGCAAGCTGCTGCCGTTGAGCCTGAAGAACCCGCACCCTGAAGTGTCCTTCAGCGCACTGTGGGGCAAGGTCTGGTACGAGAACTACGACGAGCCCAAGTACGTCTGGCAGTCGACCGCTTCGAACACCGACTTCGAGCCCAAGCTGAGCCTGTCGCCACTGACCTTCGGTACCCTCAAGGCCGCGTTCTACGCGATGATCCTGGCGGCACCGCTGGCCATTGCCGCTGCGATCTACACCGCCTATTTCATGGCCCCGGGCATGCGCCGCAAGGTCAAGCCGGTGATCGAACTGATGGAAGCGATGCCGACGGTGATCCTCGGCTTCTTCGCCGGCCTGTTCCTGGCACCGTACCTGGAAGGTCACCTGCCGGGTGTGTTCAGCCTGTTCGTGCTGATGCCGTTCGGCATCCTGCTGGCGGGCTTCATCTGGAGCCGCCTGCCGGAGTCGATCCGCCTGCGTGTGCCGGATGGTTGGGAAGCCGCGATCCTGATCCCGGTGATCCTGTTCACCGGCTGGTTCGCCCTGACCATGAGCCCGTACCTGGAGACCTGGTTCTTCGGCGGTGACATGCGCCTGTGGATCACCAACGACCTGGGTATCACCTACGACCAGCGCAACGCCCTGGTAGTGGGTATCGCCATGGGCTTTGCAGTTATCCCGAACATCTACTCGATCGCCGAAGACGCCGTGTTCAGCGTGCCGCGCAGCCTGACCCTGGGCTCCCTGGCCCTGGGTGCGACGCCGTGGCAGACCCTGACCCGCGTGGTCATCCTGACCGCCAGCCCGGGTATCTTCTCGGCGCTGATGATCGGTATGGGCCGTGCAGTGGGCGAGACCATGATCGTGCTGATGGCCACCGGCAACACCCCGGTGATGGAGATGAACCTGTTCGAAGGCATGCGCACCCTGGCCGCCAACGTGGCGGTCGAGATGCCCGAGTCGGAAGTCGGCGGCAGCCATTATCGCGTGCTGTTCCTCGCTGCACTCGTGCTGCTGATGTTCACCTTCGTCATGAACACCTTGGCCGAGCTGATTCGCCAGCGTCTGCGCAAGAAATACTCGTCGCTTTGATAGAAAGGTAGAGATCCGTGAAAAAGGATTCCCTCAAAGGCTGGTTCAAGAGCGGCGCCCCTGGCGTCTGGATCAGCGGTGGCGCGGTTGCCATGGCGGTGATCATGACCATCGGCCTGCTGTCGGTCATCGCCGTGCGCGGCCTGGGCCACTTCTGGCCGGCCGACCTGATCCAGGCCACCTACAAGGTGCCGGGCCAGGCTGATCACGTCGTCATCGGCGAAGTGGTGCAAAAAGAAGAGGTGCCCCGTGCCCGCCTCAAAGGTGCCGGCTTGCCGGTACCTGAGCAGGGCCCGGAGTTCATGACCCGTGAGCTGATCAAGGTCGGTAACCGCGACCTCAACGGCAGTGACTTCTCCTGGGTGGTGGGCGAGTGGCTGGTCGACGAGCAACGCCCGGCCGACCTGATGGCGCTGGAACGTCGCGAGTGGGGCAACTTCTACGGCTACCTGGTCAGCGTCAAGGAACAAGGCCGCGTGGTTGCCGAGGGCCCTGCCGCCTGGAACGAGCTGCAGGCCCGCCTCAAGCGCGCCAACCAGCTCAACGGCGAGCTGCAGCAACTCGAGAAAAAAGACATCGGCGCCATCAACCATGGCCTGGAGCGCCTGCGCCTGCACAGCCGCAAGCTGGAACTGGACGGCAAGCTCGACGCCGCCGCCCAGGCCGACATGGACGCCGAGCGTGCCGAGCTGAACAGCCGCTACAAGGCCATCGAAGACCGTCTCAGCGGCCTGCATCAGGCCTTCTCCCGCGACAGCCTGGTAGCGCGCGACGGCAACGGCCGTGAAGTGGAGATCAACCTGAGCAAGGTGGTGCACGCCATTCAGCCGAACGGCATGTCCGGCCTGACCAAGATGGGTACCTACTTTGCCAAGGTCTGGGAGTTCCTCAGCGACGACCCACGCGAAGCCAACACCGAAGGCGGGATCTTCCCGGCCATCTTCGGTACCGTGATGATGACCCTGATCATGGCGGTGATCGTGACCCCGTTCGGCGTGCTGGCTGCAGTGTACCTGCGCGAATACGCCAAACAGGGCCCGGTGACCCGCCTGATCCGCATTGCAGTGAACAACCTGGCAGGCGTACCGGCGATCGTCTACGGCGTATTCGGCCTGGGCTTCTTCGTCTATGTGCTGGGTGGCTCGATCGACCGGCTGTTCTTCCCCGAATCGTTGCCGGCACCGACCCTGGGTACCCCGGGCCTGCTGTGGGCCTCGCTGACCTTGGCGCTGCTGGCGGTGCCGGTGGTGATCGTGGCCACCGAAGAAGGGCTGGCGCGTATCCCACGTACCGTGCGCGAGGGCTCCCTGGCCCTGGGCGCGACCAAGGCCGAGACACTGTGGAAGATCGTCCTGCCAATGGCCAGCCCGGCCATGATGACCGGCATGATTCTCGCCGTGGCCCGTGCTGCGGGTGAAGTGGCGCCGTTGATGCTGGTGGGTGTGGTGAAACTGGCACCGTCGTTGCCGCTCGATGGCAACTACCCGTACCTGCACCTGGACCAGAAGATCATGCACCTGGGCTTCCACATTTATGACGTCGGCTTCCAGAGCCCGAACGTCGAGGCCGCCCGGCCGCTGGTGTACGCCACCGCGCTGTTGCTGGTGCTGGTGATCGCCACCCTCAACCTCTCGGCAGTGTGGATCCGTAACCACCTGCGCGAGAAGTACAAGGCCCTCGACCACTGATTGAAGCTTTAAGCCACAAGCGGCAAGCTCCAAAAGGAGTGCCGCTTTGCCCTAACTTGCAGCTTGCAGCTTAAAGCTTGCAGCTACAAACGGAGTGAGACCATGCAGCACGAATCCCATACCCACGGCATCGACATGTCTGCCCTGGGCCGCGACAAGCAGAGCCTGCGCCTGGCCGAAGAGACCGTGGCCATCGAAGTACCGGGCCTGAGCCTGTACTACGGCGACAAGCAAGCCTTGTTCGACGTCAGCATGAATATCCCCAAGCAGCGCGTGACCGCCTTCATCGGCCCGTCCGGCTGCGGCAAGTCGACCCTGCTGCGTACCTTCAACCGCATGAACGACCTGGTTGACGGTTGCCGCGTGGAGGGCGCCATCAACCTGTATGGCACCAACATCTACCGCAAGGGCGAGGACGTGGCCGAGCTGCGCCGTCGTGTGGGCATGGTGTTCCAGAAGCCGAACCCGTTCCCCAAGACCATCTACGAGAACGTCGTCTACGGCCTGCGCATCCAAGGCATCAACAAGAAGCGCACCCTCGACGAAGCGGTCGAATGGGCCCTGAAGGGCGCTGCCCTGTGGGACGAGGTGAAGGACCGCCTGCATGACTCGGCCCTGGGCCTGTCCGGTGGCCAGCAGCAACGTCTGGTGATCGCCCGCACCATTGCCGTGGAGCCGGAAGTGCTGCTGCTCGACGAACCGTGCTCGGCACTGGACCCGATCTCGACGCTGAAGGTCGAAGAACTGATCTACGAATTGAAATCCAAATACACCATCGTCATCGTGACCCACAACATGCAACAGGCGGCGCGCGTTTCGGACTACACCGCGTTCATGTACATGGGCAAACTGGTCGAATTCGGGGATACCGATACCCTGTTCACCAACCCGGCGAAGAAGCAGACCGAAGACTACATCACCGGTCGCTACGGCTAGCCGGTCTGCCAGCCGCAGGCCGGGGGCCAAGGGATAACACGAACGACTTGAAGCTTGCGGCTTGAGGCTTGCAGCTTTTTCGCGGAGCGAAACGATGATCAACAAAGAAAGCCTTACGCATCACATCTCCCAGCAGTTCAACGCCGAGCTTGAAGAGGTGCGCAGCCACCTTCTGGCCATGGGCGGCCTGGTCGAGAAACAGGTCAACGACGCGGTTACTGCTCTGATCGAGGCCGACTCGGGCCTGGCCCAGCAAGTGCGCGAGGTCGATGAGCAGATCAACCAGATGGAGCGCAACATCGACGAGGAGTGCGTACGCATCCTTGCCCGCCGCCAGCCGGCGGCCTCCGACCTGCGGCTGATCATCAGCATCTCCAAGTCGGTGATCGACCTGGAGCGCATCGGCGACGAGTCGACCAAGATCGCCCGTCGTGCCATCCAGCTGTGCGAAGAGGGCGAGTCGCCACGCGGCTACGTCGAGGTGCGCCACATTGGCGACCAGGTGCGCAACATGGTCCGCGATGCCTTGGACGCCTTTGCCCGCTTCGACGCCGACCTGGCACTGTCGGTGGCACAGTACGACAAGACCATCGACCGCGAGTACAAGACCGCCCTGCGTGAGCTGGTGACCTACATGATGGAAGACCCGCGTTCGATCTCGCGGGTGCTCAGCGTCATCTGGGCCTTGCGTTCGCTGGAGCGCATCGGCGACCACGCGCGCAACATCTCCGAGCTGGTGATTTACCTGGTACGCGGCACCGACGTCCGCCACATGGGCCTCAAGCGCATGAAGGCGGAAGTGCAGGGCACCCCCGTCGAAGAGGCTGAAAGCGCTAATGTTCCGGCTGAACCGGACGATAAATAGTACTGCTCCCGAGCATCAACGCCCGGCCTAGGCCGGGCGTTTTCGTTTGCGGTCGAGCAGCCACCAGGCACCCGCGAACGGTGTGAAGAAGTCCCGCTACACGCGCAGTTGTGGCAAATGGCCATTGCTTGTCGGTAGGCTAGTCGGGATTCAAGAGGAGTATCGATGAGTAAAGTCAATGTACTGGTCGTGGACGACGCCCCGTTCATCCGCGACCTGGTCAGGAAATGCCTGCGCACTGCCTTTCCCGGCATGGTCATCGACGATGCGGTCAACGGTCGCAAGGCCATGGCCATGTTGGGCAAGGAGCCGTTCGACCTGGTCCTGTGCGACTGGGAAATGCCGGAAATGTCTGGCCTTGAGCTGCTCAGCTGGTGCCGCCAGCAGCCTGCGTTGAAGAGCCTGCAGTTCATCATGGTGACCAGCCGTGGTGACAAGGAGAACGTGATCCAGGCCATTCAGGCGGGGGTTTCCGACTTCGTCGGCAAACCGTTCACCAATGAGCAGTTGCTGACCAAGGTGAAGAAGGCCTTGGCCAAGATCGGCAAGCTCGACAGCCTGATGGCAACCGGGCCTGCGCGGGTGAATTCGGCGTTTGCCAATGACTCCTTGAGTGCTTTGACCGGCGGCAACCCTCAGGCGGCCAAGGTTGCGGCACCTGCGCCAGCGCCGGTGAAGCCTTTGGCGAAGGCACCTGCGCCAGCCACAACCGCACCGTCTGGCCGTGGCCAAGGCCAGCTGCGCTTGGCCAGCGGGATTCAGCCTTGCGTGATCAAGGCATTGAGCCTGAAGGAAGCGCTGTTGGTGGTACGCCGCAGCGAAGCGCTGCCGCAAGTGCTAGAGGGTGCAGTACTGGACCTGGAGCAGGGCGAAAACGCCGAAGTTGCGCGGCTGAACGGTTACCTGCATGCCATCGCGGCGCTGGAGCCCAGGCCCGATAGCGACTGGCTGCAGCTGACGTTCAAGTTCGTCGATCAGGATGCGCAGAAGCTCGATTACCTGTCGCGGCTGATTGCTCGCGGCACCGCGCAAAAGCACTTCACGCCCGGCGCCTGATAGCCACTGCCCTCCTGTGGGTGCGTGCGGCCTTGCGCGACGCAAGGCCGCTGCCACAGCGGACGATCACCATCCGACCAACTGTCATACTCACCGCAAAAGCCGCTGCTAGGCTTCGACAGATCATACCTGTCAAAAAGCCACTATCATGCCCGCCCGCCTGCTGCTGTTCTGTGCATTGCTCATGGCCTCGGCGTCGAGCCTGGGCGTGACCCTCTACCCGATCACCGATGCCGACGGTGTAGCGGCCTATTCCGACCGCCCAGGCCCCGGCGCCAAGCCACTGGAGCTGCGCGAATCCATGGTCGAGTACCAGGAAAGCCAGGTGCGGCTCAACGCGGTCGTCTTCCAGGGTGGCGTCAGCTTTTCTGCGCGCAATGAGTCGCACGTGCCGGTGCAGGTCGAGTTGCACCTGGACAAGCTGATAAACGCGCAGGGCGGCAATGCCCCCCGTATCGTGCGCAGGGTGCTGCCAGGGCGTTCAACGCAGATGCTCAGCGTGCTCAGGGGCCGCCCCGGTACGTTGCTGGGTTACCGCTCGACGCTGCTGCAAGCCATGGGCGACCCAGGGCTGCGGCCGCAGGGCTTTCGCTACGCCTTCCCCTGGCTTGGCGGGCCATTCCGGGTGAGCCAGGGGCCCAACGGCCGTTTCAGCCACTTCGGCCCCAAAGGGCGCTACGCCATGGACATCGCCATGCCTGAAGGCACCACCATCGTTGCCGCGCGCGAAGGCGTGGTGGTGAGGGTCGAGAACAGCCAGACCGGGCGCGGCAGCAACCCCTCGGGCAATTTCGTCAGGGTGCTGCACGCGGACGGCACCATGGGCGTGTACCTGCACCTGATGCGCGGTTCGGTGGTGGTGGGCGAGGGGCAGCGGGTCAAACAGGGGCAGATGCTGGCCAAGTCGGGCAATACCGGCAACAGCAGCGGGCCGCACCTGCATTTTGTGGTGCAGCGCAACGTGGGCTTGGCGCTGGAGTCGATACCGTATCAGTTCGACAGGCCAATCAGCGGGTTGCCGGACTTCACCGCCGGCAACCCTTGAGCGGGCTGGGGCCGGAAGGCGGCCCCGCCTGAGGTCAATCCAGCTTCAGCACCTTGGCCAGGACGATCTTCGGCCCTTTCATCTTCTTGATGATGATGCGCAGGCCTTCGACCTCCAGCACTTCCTCTTCCTCAGGCACGCGCTTGAGGGTTTCATAGATCAGCCCAGCCAGGGTTTCGGCCTCGATGTGGTCAAGGTCAATACCCAGCAGGCGCTCGACCTTGAACAGCGGCGTGTCACCGCGCACCAGCAGCTTGCCCGGCTGGTAGGCGAGGATGCCGCGCTCGGTCTTGCGGTGTTCGTCCTGAATATCGCCCACCAGCACTTCCAGCACGTCTTCCATGGTCAGGTAACCGATCACCTTGCCATCGGCTTCTTCCACCAGCACGAAATGCGCACCGCCCTTGCGGAACTGCTCCAGCAGCTGCGACAGCGGCATATGCCGGGAGACGCGCTCCAGCGGCCGGGCCAGGTCTTCGAGGTCGATGGTTTCGGGCAGGTGGTCGAGCTCGGCCAGCTCCAGCAGCAGGTCCTTGATGTGCAGCAAACCGGTGAACTCTTCGCGCTCGGCGTCGTACACCGGGTAACGGCTGAACTTGTGGCGGCGCAGCAGTGCCAGGATCTGCTTGAGCGGGGCGTGGGCGTCGATGCTGACCATGTCCTCGCGGGAGTTGGCCCAGTCGACCACCTCCAGCTCGCCCATTTCCACCGCCGAGGCCAGCACGCGCATGCCTTGGTCGCTCGGGTCCTGGCCGCGGCTGGAGTGCAGGATCAGCTTGAGCTCTTCGCGGCTGTAGTGATGCTCGTGGTGCGGGCCAGGTTCGCCCTGGCCGGCAATGCGCAGGATGGTGTTGGCGCTGGCATTGAGCAGGTAGATGGCCGGGTACATGGCCCAGTAGAACACGTACAGCGGCACTGCCGTCCACAGCGACAGCAGCTCGGGCTTGCGGATCGCCCAGGACTTGGGCGCCAGCTCACCGACCACGATGTGCAGGTAAGAGATGACGAAGAAGGCGACGAAGAACGAAATGCCCTTGATCAGCTCCGGCGTGTCGACGCCCAAGTAGGCCAGCAGCGGCTCCAGCAGGTGGGCGAAGGCCGGCTCACCGACCCAGCCCAGGCCCAGCGAGGCGAGGGTGATGCCCAGCTGGCAGGCGGACAGGTAGGCGTCCAGCTGATTGTGTACCTTGCGCAGGATGCTGCCACGCCAGCCGTGCAGTTCGGCGATGGAATCGACGCGGGTGGAGCGCAGCTTGACCATGGCGAACTCGGCGGCTACGAAGAAGCCGTTGAGCAGTACCAGGAGCAAGGCAAAGATGATCATGCCGAAATCGGCGAATAACGAGGTGAGGCTGATACCAGGGGAAGGGTCCATGATGGATTTTTTACGGGGTCCGTCTTTGGGGAATGGAGAAAAAAAGTGCCAGCACAGGCTGGCACAGGGGATCCAATGTAGCGGTTGAAGCCGCAAAAGCAAAGGGTGATGGACGTGATGGGGCTGTTGGGCAGCCCACTCAACCCTTGCCGTTAGCCAATTGTGCTGGTGCAAAATGGCAGGTGAAGGTGCTCCCATGCCCCGGCACACTGCTGATCTCCAACCGCCCGCGATGGCGCAACAGCACATGCTTGACGATCGCCAGGCCCAGCCCTGTGCCCCCGGTATTGGACGCCCGGCTGGAGTCGACCCGGTAAAACCGCTCGGTCAATCGCGGCAAATGCTTGGCATCGATACCAATGCCAGAATCCTGCACGCTCAGGTGTGCGCCGTGCGCATCGGCCCACCAGCGGATGCGAATGCTGCCCTCGTCCGGGGTGTACTTGACCGCGTTGAACACCAGGTTGGAGAACGCACTGCGCAGCTCGGCCTCGCTGCCCTTGAGGCACACGCCGGGTGTGGCCTCCAGGCTGATGCGCTGGTTGCGCGGCCCGGACAGCGCCTGGGCATCACCCTTGATCGACTGCAGCAGGGCTTCGACCGGCACTGGCAGGTTGTCGGAGGGGTAGTCGGTGGCTTCCAGCTTGGCCAGCAGCAACAGGTCGTTGAGCAGGGTCTGCATGCGCGAGCCTTGCTGGCTCATCTGCTGCAGGGCCCGGCGCCAGCGCGGGTTCACGTCCTCGACGTTGTCCAGCAGGGTTTCCAGGTAGCCGGTAATCACCGTAAGCGGTGTCCGCAGCTCGTGGGAAACGTTGGCGACGAAGTCCTTGCGCATCTGTTCAAGCTGGTGGATGCGGGTGACGTCGCGTACCAGCATCAGGTGCTCGTTGTTGCCGTAGCGAGTGATGTGCAGTTGCACGCGCATACGGTCATTGATCGGCGAGGGGATTTCCAGCGGCTCGACGTAATTTTCCGCTTCGAAGTACTCCTTGAAGCGCGGGTGGCGTACCAGGTTGGTCACCTGCTGGCCGCCGTCCTGCGGGGTCTTGAAGCCCAGCAGGGTTTCTGCGGCGCGGTTCCACCACTCCAGGTTGCCGTCGCTGTCGAGCATGATCACCGCATCGCGCAGCGCGGCAGTGGACTCCTGGACCCGGTCGATCACTGCCTGCAGGCGGCCGCGCACGCGTTGGTCGCGACGTTGCAGGTGATAGATGCTGTCGAACACTTCGCCCCACAGGCCGTAACCGTCGGGTGGCGCCTCGTCGGGTTGGTGGTTGCGCAGCCAGTCATGCAGGCGCAGCAGTTGCTTGAGGGTCCAACCCAGGTACAGCGCCAGGCCGATGGCCAGGCTCCAGCCGTAATAGCCGCTGACCAGCCCGCCGACCAGGCAGACAGTGATCAGCAGCAGCAGGTGGCGAATCAGGGTCGCGTGCCAGTTCTGGTTCAATTGACGGTCCTTGTACAACGACGTGCAGCCAGGCGTGCAGGCTTGTCAGCTCTTGGTCGAGAAGCGGTAGCCAGTGCCGCGGACGGTTTGTACCAGATTTTCGTAAGCTTCACCCAGCGCCTTGCGCAGGCGGCGGATGTGCACGTCGACGGTACGCTCCTCGACATAGACGTTGCCGCCCCAGACCTGGTCGAGCAGCTGGCCACGGGTGTAGGCGCGCTCCTGGTGGGTCATGAAGAACTGCAGCAGGCGGTATTCGGTGGGGCCCATCTCGGCGGGCTTGCCGTCGATGGTCACGCGGTGACTGATCGGGTCGAGCAGCAGGCCGCCCACTTCAATCGGTGCCTCGCTGTCGCTCGGGCCGGTGCGACGCAGCACGGCCTTCAGGCGGGCGACCAGTTCGCGCGGTGAGAACGGTTTGGTGATGTAGTCGTCGGCACCCACTTCCAGGCCCTGGATCTTGTTGTCCTCCTCACCCTTGGCAGTGAGCATGATGATCGGGATGTCCCCGGTCAGCTCGTCACGCTTCAGGCGGCGGGCCAGCTCGATACCCGAGGTGCCCGGCAGCATCCAGTCGAGCAGGATCAGGTCAGGCTTGCGGTCGACGATGATCGCGTGGGCCTGCTGGGAGTTTTCTGCTTCCAGGCAGTCGTAGCCGGCCATTTCCAATGCAACGGCGATCATCTCGCGAATAGGCGCTTCGTCGTCGACGATCAGAATGTTCCTGCCAACCATGCTCAAAACCTCTCCTGGAAAATCGTGTCTGGCCCGCATTAGATAACGGAATTATTGCAGCTGTGTGACAGGACATTGGCTGTAATGGCGACATTGCATGACTGGGCTAGGCTTCAAGGGGCCGCTGTGGCGGTTAGTCGAACTCTTTCCACCCCCGAATACATGGTGATTCCAATGACACGACACACGCTGAACTGGATGGCCCTTTTCGCTGCACTGGCGCTGCCGGGGGTAGCGTCGGCCCACCATCAGGCCAAGGAAATGAACGGCATGTTGGTCACGCCTAAAACAGAGATGACGCTGTATACCTTCGACAAAGATTCTGGCGGCAAGTCGATGTGCAATGGTGAGTGCGCGAAAAACTGGCCACCGTTGGCGGCCCAGGCAAACGAAAAGAATGAAGGCAAGTGGACGCAGATCAAGCGCGATGATGGTTCGATGCAGTGGGCCTATGACGGCAAGCCACTGTATACCTTCATCAAGGACAAGAAAGCCGGTGACATGACCGGTGATGGCGTGAAAGACGTCTGGCACGTCGCCAAGCCTTGAGGCACTTTGCATGACCCTGTGGAAGCGGTTAGACCCGCTCCCACAGGGTCTGTATTGACTGTCAGCGCAGCGCGTAGTCCAGGACAACGCCAATGAAGACCAGCAGCCCCGCCCAGTGATTGTGCAAAAACGCCTTGAAGCATGAATCCCGGTCCAGTTTGCGTGTCGACCAGAACTCCCAGGCAAAGCACACGGCAGCCGCCAGCAGCCCCAGGTGGAACCAGCCGCCCAGTTCGAAGCGGCTCCCCGCCAGCAGCAGGCAGCCCAACGACAGCAGCTGCAAGGTCAGGATGATCACCCGATCCGCTTCGCCGAACAGGATAGCCGTCGACTTCACACCGATCTTCAGGTCATCGTCGCGATCGACCATGGCGTAATAGGTGTCATAGCCCACGGTCCACAGCAGGTTGGCGATGTACAGCAGCCAGGCGCTGGCCGGCAGCTCGCCCCCGGCCGCCGTGAAGGCCATGGGGATGCCCCAGGAATACGCGGCGCCCAGCACCACCTGCGGGTAATAGGTGTAGCGCTTCATGAACGGGTAGCAGAACGCCAGGGCTACCGCCCCGAACGACAGCCAGACCGTGCGGCTGTTGGTGCACAGCACCAGCAGAAAACTTACCGCGACCAGGATCGCGAACAGCGCCAGCGCCTCGCGTGGCTTGACCCGGCCGCTGGCCAGGGGGCGGTCGGCGGTGCGTTTGACGTGGCCATCGACCTTGCGGTCGGCAAAGTCATTGATGCAGCAACCTGCGGCGCGCATCAGCACAACGCCAAGGCCGAAGATCAGCACGTTGGCCAGGGTCGGCGAACCTTGCCCGGCAATCCACACCGCCGACAGGGTAGGCCACAGCAGCAGGTAGATACCGATCGGGCGGTCCATGCGGCTTAGCTGGACAAAGTCCCAGGCGCGCGGGTGCCAGCGGTTGAGCGACTTGAGCAATTGCAGGTACATCAGCGGGTTTCCTCCTTGGCCGCTTGCCACAAGGCTGGCAGGAATACCTCGGCCACCAGCAGGTCCAGGCCGTCCCGTTCGAAACGTGAGCGGCGGCCCCAGAGCCCGTCGTGCGCGGCTTCGGCCGGCAACCAGGCCTGTGGATAACTGCACACCTCGATTGGGTGGCGAATGAATGCCTGATCACAGAACAGCAACTCGCCCAGCGAGCGGCTGCCCAGGGTCTCGAGGTCCAGGCCGCCGCGCTCCAGGGCGCTGCGGCTGGCCACGCTGCGGGCGAATACCCAGGGCTGGCCATGGCCGCGCAGGTAGACTTCGCGCACCCAGCCTTGTGCCCCGGGCGCAATGCCCAGCGCCTGGCACTCGTCATCGCGCAGGGTCTGCCAGCCTTCATGCAGCGGGGTCACGCAGAAATGCTCGCGGGACAGGTGGGTGAGGCGGCGAGTCAGCGAGCCCTCGTCGAACAGCCAGCCCAGGGTCGGCTGGTCGAGCTTGGTCGCCAGCTGTGAATACGCCAGCCACGCGACAGCGGCTGCTTGCGGGGATTCGTACGACACGTCGGTATGCTTGTTACAGCCAGAGAGGCGGCGAGCTTAGCATGTTGCCCCGACTGCTTGCATACTGCTGGCAGGGCCAGTAAAAAGCCCCCAAAGATTGCGCGATGGCCCTATGTGCGGCTTGCCCGCGAAAAGCCCATCAGCAGCGACACAACGCCTGAACCGAGGAACCGCGTACCCATGAAGAAGTGGCAATGTATTGTCTGTGGCCTGATCTACAACGAAGCCGAAGGCTGGCCGGATGACGGCATTGAGCCCGGTACCCGCTGGGAAGATGTGCCGCAGGACTGGCTGTGCCCCGACTGCGGCGTGGGCAAGAGCGACTTTGAAATGATCGAGATTGGCTGATCACAACCCTGTTTCAACTGAGGAAAGCACGACATGACGTCCCCTGTAGTCATCATCGGTACTGGCCTGGCCGGTTACAACCTGGCCCGTGAATTTCGCAAGCTCGATGGCGAGACGCCGCTGCTGTTGATTACCGCCGACGATGGTCGTTCCTACTCCAAACCCATGCTCTCCACGGGCTTCGCCAAGCTCAAGGATGCCGATGGGCTGTGCATGGCCGAGCCGGGTGCGATGGCCGAGCAGCTCAAGGCCGAAATCCGCACCCACACGCGCATCAGCGGTATCGACCCCGGGCACAAGCGCCTGTGGATCGGCGAAGAGGCTGTGGCCTATCGCGACCTGGTACTGGCCTGGGGGGCCCAGACCGTGCAGGTGCCGATCGAGGGCGATGCTGGCGGGCAGGTTTTCCCGATCAATGACCTGGAGGATTACGCACGCTTTCGCGCCGCCGCTGCCGGCAAACAGCGCGTGCTGGTGCTGGGGGCCGGGCTGATCGGCTGTGAGTTTGCCAATGACATGAGCCTGGGCGGGCTCAAGGTCGATGTGGTGGCCCCGTGCGAACAGGTCATGCCGACCCTGTTGCACCCAGCCGCCGCCGCCGCCGTGCAGGCCGGGCTCGAAGGGCTTGGCGTGCGCTTTCACCTGGGCCCGGTGCTGACGCGTCTGCAGCGTGTGGCTGAAGGCCTTGAAGCGCATTTGTCGGACGGCAGCGTGATCGCCTGTGACTTGGTGGTGTCGGCTATCGGCCTGCGCCCACGTACCGATCTGGCCGCTGCCGCCGGCCTCAAGATCAACCGCGGCGTGGCTGTGGACCGCCAGTTGCAAACCTCCCACGACAACATCTACGCCCTGGGTGACTGTGCCGAGGTCGATGGCATCAACCTGCTTTATGTCATGCCGCTGATGAGCTGTGCCCGGGCCTTGGCGCAGACCCTGGCGGGCAACCCCACGGCCGTCAGCTACGGCCCGATGCCGATCACCGTGAAGACCCCGGCGTGCCCGCTGGTTGTCTCGCCGCCACCGCAAGGGCGTGAAGGCAATTGGCAGGTGCAAGGGCAGGGCAGTGACCTCAAGGTGCTGTGCCACGATGCCGACGGCACGCTGCTGGGCTATGCCCTGACCGGTGCGGCAGTCATGGAGAAGCTGGCCCTGAATCGCCAGTTACCGCCTGTAATGGCCTAAATAGACGTCGTTCTGTCGGATTTACCCTGTTGTTGCCCACACAATGGCCGCCCAGATACTGGCGCGGCCTCGGTGGGCGTGCCATTCTCACTTCCGTCTGCCGCAGATTAGAGCCTGCGGTGCCTTGAGCGCTGCCCCCAGAGGCAGCACGGCATAACAACAAAAAATCCCGTCAAAGAGGCTTTACCATGCGCAAACCAGAACTCGCCGCTGTCATCGCCGATAAGGCCGATCTGACCAAGGAAAAGGCCAACGTGGTGCTGAATGCGATTCTCGACAGCATCACGGGTGCCCTGGACAAGGACACCGTAACCCTGGTCGGTTTCGGCACCTTTGAAAAACGTCACCGCGGCGCGCGTACCGGCAAGAACCCACAGACCGGCGAGCCGGTAAAGATCAAGGCCAGCAACACGGTAGCCTTCAAGCCTGGCAAAAACCTGCGCGACAGCGTCAACACGACTGCCAAGCCGGCCAAGAAAGTCAAATGATCCACACCTGACAACCCCCAGTGTCAGCCAAACGGGCGCCCTAGGGTGCCCGTTGTGCTTTGTGTGGGGATATGTTGCGAACTTGCGTAAATCGTTCGAGAAGAGGATAAACTGCGCGACTCAGTCATTTTTTATTCGAGGCGCGTTGATGAAGTTCCGCTTTCTTCTCTGGGCCATGGGGCTGTTGATGGCCAGGGCCAGCCGTAACAACCCGGCGTTCAAGCAGCAGCTCAAGGACAAGGACCTGGTTTTCCAGATGCAGACTCTGGACGGCAAAATCGCCCGGCACTTCATCGTCACTGACGAACGCATCAGCAGCAAAGGTGGCGTACACCCACAGCCGGCCTTCGCCATTGCCTTCAAGGATGCCGCTTACGGGTTCGCCACGCTGCAGGCGGGCAACAAGCAGCTGGCCTTCATGCAGGGGATTCAGGACAAGAACATCCAGATCAAAGGCAATCCGGCGCTGGTGATGTGGTTCCAGGGCTTGATGAAATACCTGAAGCCGAAGAAGAAGCGCTGAGGTCGCATGCCCTGTGTGGGCGGGTTAACCCGCCCACACAGGGCCAATATGCATCAATGCGGGGCGTGGAACTGCGAAGCCAGTTCGCGCAGCAAAGTCTCTGCCTCCAGCACCTTGTTCACCACATCCTCGGCCTTTTCCCGCGTTACCCCCAGCCGCTCCAGCAGCTCATCGGGTACTTCCTCCTGTGGCCCCGAGCCAATGCCGCGCGAACGCAGCAGGCGCGTCGCCAGGCATACCAGGTTGGGGAATGCCGCGTAGTCGCCGTCATAGGACGGGTCGTGCTGGAAGCGCAGCGCAGTCGAGAGCTCTTCGGGCATGTCCCACAGCTTCATCAGCCAGGCGCCGATCTGTTCACGGTTGATACCCAGCAGGTGTTGTTCCACGTAGGTGTGGCACAGGTGCGGGTTGACCTCCAAATGGCGGCAGATCAGCGAGAAGTGGGGCGGGAACACATGCGCCAGCAGCAGGTAGCCAAAGTTGTGCAGCAGCCCGGCCAGGTAGGTCAGGCCAGCTTCGGGGCGTTCTGCCCGCGGCATGGCGCGGGTCAGGCCCTCGATGATGGCTGCGGTGTAGATCGACTGTTGCCAGTACGGTGTGGCTTGCTGCGGGTGGTCTTTGGGCAGGCTCAGGGTCTTGCCCAGGGCTAGCCCAAGGGCCAGGTTGATCACCAGATCGAAGCCCAGCACGCGCACGATGGCGTCTTCCACCGAGCGGATCTTGCCGGGTGAGGCGTAGTAGGGCGATGCCGCCCAACTCACTACCTGGGCAGCCAGTGCCGGGTCGGTCTCGACCACGCCGGTAATGTCATCGATGCTGGCGTTGGGGTCTACGCGCAGCTTGATGATCTTCTGCGCGGTGTCGGCCAAGGGCGGGATTTCGATGGTTTCTTCAAGGCGCTTCTGGATGCGGCGTGCTGTGAAGGCCTGGACGGCCTGGCTGATCTCGTGAGGGTCGTCATGCGGCCGGTCGAGGTTAGGGCTGATGGCCTTGACCTCCTGGCCAAAGCTGCTGGCGCTGGCCTTGGTGAGCATGCGCTTGAAGTTCGCGCGGTCGATCTCCAGCAGCAGGCCGGCTTCACCGGACTGAATCAGCACGGTCTCGCAGTCGAGCAGGCTTTTTTCGTATTGGCACGGCGAGCTGGTCAGCGCCGGAATGCCCGGCAGGCGCTTGAGGTGGTGCTTGTCGAGCATCTGCTTGAGCCGTGGCACCGATACCGCCGTCAGCTTGCGACCGGTCAGCTCGCCCAGCCGATTGAGGTCAAGCAGCTGGCTCTGTGGGAACAACACCATCAGGGCGCCGATTTCGTCGTCGAGCAAGACCGCCTGCACCCGCGAGGCGGCGGGCAATTGCGCATGCTCGACCACTTCGCGGTAGGTGATGCCCACCTTATCGAGCAGCAGCCTGATGACAGAGGGGGCGTGTGGGGTTGCGGTGTCCAGGGCAACTTCAGTCATGGTCCGTATCCACTCGTTCTTTTAAACGCGAAGTATAACCAGTCCCGCCGCAAATCTGGATCCATTCTGGGACTGGCGTCACACTTGGCCATATTGCTGGCCATGGCGCAGCCAGCGGTCAAGCAGCGGGCTGACGTGGTCCGGCCAGCGCGCGATCAGGGCTTGGGCGGCATCACGCACGGCCGGCAGCAGGTCGGCATCGCGCATCAGGTCAGCGACCTTGAACTGTAGCAGACCGGTTTGGCGGGTCCCCAGCATCTCGCCAGGGCCGCGCAGTTCCAGGTCTTTTTCGGCGATGATGAAGCCATCGTTGGTTTCGCGCATGATCCCCAGGCGTTCGCGGCCGATCTGCGACAGCGGCGGGTGATACAGCAACACGCAATGGCTTGCAGCGCTGCCCCGGCCTACCCGGCCGCGTAGCTGGTGGAGCTGGGCCAGGCCCAGGCGCTCGGGGTTCTCGATGATCATCAGGCTGGCATTGGGCACGTCCACGCCCACCTCGATGACCGTGGTCGCGATCAGCAACTGCAGCTCTGCGGCCTTGAACTGCGCCATGATCTCGGCCTTTTCCGCAGGCTTCATGCGCCCGTGAATAAGGCCGACCCGCAGCTCGCCCAGGGCGCTGCCAAGCTCCTCATAGGTGCTCTCGGCCGCCTGGCAGGTGAGTTCTTCGGATTCTTCGATCAAGGTGCACACCCAGTAGGCCTGGCGCCCTTCGGCACAGGCGGCGCGTACCCGCTCGACCACCTCGAAGCGGCGGCTGTCGGCCACCAGCACGGTGTTAACGGGGGTACGCCCGGGTGGCAACTCGTCGAGGACCGAGGTATCGAGGTCGGCGTAGGCGCTCATCGCCAAGGTCCGCGGGATCGGCGTGGCGGTCATGATCAGCTGGTGCGGGCAAAGCTCGCCGGCCACGCCTTTCTTGCGCAGGGCCAGGCGTTGCTGCACGCCGAATCGGTGCTGTTCATCGATGATCGCCAGGGCCAGGTGCTTGAATTTGACCTCTTCCTGAAACAGCGCATGGGTGCCCACCACCATCGGTGCGCCGTTGGCGATCTGCTCCAGTGAACTGGCGCGGGCCTTGCCTTTGAGCTTGCCAGCCAGCCATGCCACCTCGATGCCCAGCGGTTCGAGCCAGCGCTTGAAGGTGATGTAGTGCTGTTCGGCGAGGATCTCGGTGGGCGCCATCAACGCCACCTGGTAACCGGCCTCCAGCGCTTGCAGCGCCGCCAGTGCAGCGACCACCGTCTTGCCGGCACCGACATCGCCCTGTACCAGGCGCATCATCGGCTCGGCCTGGGCAAGGTCGTAGGCAATTTCGTTGGCCACACGCTGCTGGGCACCGGTCGGCTTGAAACCCAGGTTGGCCAGGTACTGCGCCGGCAACCGGCTGGCCTTGGGTAGCACGGGGGCACGCAGGCTGCGCAGGCTCTCGCGCAGCCGTTGCTGCGACAGCTGATGGGTCAGCAGTTCCTCGAAGGCCAGGCGGTGCTGAGCCCAATGCTGGCCTTCGGCAAGCTCGTCGAGGTCGGCATCGGCCGGCGGGTTGTGCAGATAACGGATGGCGTCGTCCAGCGGCGCCAGCTGGTAGTCCCGGGCCAGCTCATCGGGCAGCCAGTCTGGCAGGCTGCGCGGGCCAAGCATGCCCAGGCTTTGCTGGCAGAGCAGGCGCAGACGTTGCTGGGTAAGGCCTTCGGTGGTCGGGTAGATCGGCGTCAGGGTCTGTTCTACCGGGGGTGGAGGCTCGTCGCCGTTCAGCGCCCGGTACTCCGGGTGATAAATCTCCAGGCCAGAGGCGCCAGGGCGTGCTTCGCCATAGCAGCGCAGGTGCGTGCCGCGTTTCAGGCCTTCTTTCTGCGCGTTGCTGAAGTGATAGAAGCGCAGGCTCAGCACTCCGCTGCCATCACCCAGGCGCACCACCAGGCTGCGGCGCTTGCCCATGGTCACGTCAGCGCCACTGACCACCCCTTCGATGACCGCGTCCTGGCCTGGGCGCAGGGCGCCGATGGGCACCACGCGGGTGCGGTCCTGGTAGCGCAGCGGCAAGTGGAACAATAGGTCCTGCAGGTTCTCCAGGCCGACCTTGGCGAGTTTTTCCGCCATGGCATCGCCCACGCCCTTGAGCACCGTGACCGGGACCTTCGACAGCTCACTCATGACTCAGGCCGGCTGTTCCGCAGAGGGTTTGGCGACCGAGCAGAGGCGGATCGAGTCGGCGAGGATCTCGATTGCCTTGGGCCGCGGGAAGCTGGCACGCCAGGCAATGGCTACGGTACGGAACGGTGCCGGTGCAGTCAGTGGGCGCACTTCGATGACGCCCGGCGCGTAGTGGTGGCTGTGCACAGCCGACAGCGGCAGGATCGAGACGCCAAGGCCCGAGGCAACCATGTGGCGAATGGTTTCCAGCGAGCTCGACTCCACCGTGGTGTGCCGGGCGCCTTCACCGCCCTTGTTCAGGGTCGGGCAGGCTTCCAGGACCTGGTCGCGGAAACAGTGGCCTTCGCCCAGCAGCAGCAGGCTCTTGTCGTTGAGCATGGCGGTATCGATGGTTTTTTTCGCCGTCCACGGGTGATCGGCGGGCATCAAGGCGCAGAATGGCTCATCGTACAGCGGCAGGGTCAGCACGTCGGCTTCGTTGAACGGCAGGGCGATGATCACCGCGTCCAGTTCGCCGTTGCGCAGCTTTTCGCGCAGTACGTGGGTGAAGTTCTCTTCGATGTACAGCGGCATCTGTGGTGCCACGCGGTGCAATTGCGGGATCAGGTGCGGGAAGAGATAAGGGCCGACGGTATAGATGGCACCGACCTTGAGCGGGGCGGTCAGCTGGTTCTTGCCGGCCTGGGCCAGCTCACGGATGCCCTGGGCCTGTTCCAGTACCTTCTGCGCCTGGGCAACGATGCTTTCACCGACCGGGGTCAGGCGAACCGCGCTCTTGCTGCGCTCGAAGATCAGCACGCCAAGCTCGTCCTCGAGCTTCTTCACACCGACCGACAGGGTCGGCTGGCTCACGTGACAACGTTCGGCCGCGTGGCCGAAATGCTGTTCCTGGGCGAGTGTGACGATGTAGCGTAATTCTGTGAGGGTCATAACGTGCGTCCATGAAGTTGCGAGCCCAGCATAGCGGCTGCAATCGATAGACGCACGTTATCAGACTTGCCGATTTGTGACAGAAACAAAAGCCTCAGCGGCGGTCCAGTGAGTAGACGAACGGCGCCACGACTTCGATCGTGCCGTTGTTCAGCAACTCCGGTGGCGGCTTGGGTACCGTGCCGGCGCGACGGATCATCTCCAGCGTTGCGCGGTCCAGTGCTGCACTCCCCGAACCACCCGCCATGGCGTACGACACTACCTTGCCTTCGGCATCGACCACGAAACGCAGGCGGTTGATGCCCTGCAGGCCGCGACGACGCGCGTCTTCCGGATAGCGCTTGTACTTGGCCAGGTGGCGCAGCAGGTCACTCTGCCAGGTAGGCAAGGCGTTGCTGTTGGACGCGATGCTCGGTGCCGGTGCTGCGGACTTCTGGGGCGGCGTATTGCTTGGCGGTGCATCCACCACCTCCTCGGTCGGAGGTGCTTCCTTCGGCGGCTCAGGCTTTTTCTCAGGCTTGGGCGGCTGTGGCTTGGCCTTCGGCTTGGGCGGCTTGGCGATGGCGATCTTGGGTTTAGGCGCTTCCACCAGCTTGGGCAACGGCAGTTCTTCGACCGGTGCCGGCGGCTGTGGTGCGGCTTTGGGAGGTGGTGGTGGCGCAGGCTCCGGCAACGGTGCCAGCTCGACCATCATCGCTGCCGGCGGCAGCTCGATGGCCTGAGGCACCGACCAGTTGAGCGTGAGCAGCACAGCGACGGCATGGACACCCAGCACAAGTGCCAGGCTGCCGCTGTAACGCGCCAGATTGTGCCGCGTCTTCGTCATTTCTTGGCTGCCGTCTCGAGACCTACCAGACCGACTTTGAGGTAGCCGGCCGCGCGCATGTTGTTCATCACTTCCATCAGGTCACCGTAATCCACGCCCTTGTCGGCCTGGAAGAAGATGGTCGTTTCCTTGTCGCCCTTGGTCTTGGCGTCGAGCATCGCGCCAAGTTGCGCGGGTGCAGGTACCTGATCGTCGCCGACATACAGCTTCTGGTCGGCCTTGACGCTGACGAACACGGGTTTCTCGGGCCTCGGCGCCGGCTTGGCGGTCGAGGCTGGCAGGTCGACCTTGATGTCGACCGTTGCCAAGGGCGCCGCCACCATGAAGATGATCAGCAGTACCAACATGACGTCGATGAACGGCGTAACGTTGATTTCGTGGTTTTCGGCGAGGTCGTCGCCACCTTCGTTGAGATGCAGGCCCATGGCTTACCCCACTTTCACCATGTGCGGGGCGGCGCGCTCGCTGCCTTGGTGGTCCAGGTCACGGCTGACCAGCAGCAGCACCTGGGCAGAAGCGTCGGACACCTGAGCCTTGTAGCCGGCAATGGAGCGGGCGAAGACGTTGTAGATGACCACGGCCGGGATTGCCGCAACCAGGCCCAGGGCTGTTGCCAGCAGGGCTTCGGCGATGCCGGGGGCAACGACTGCCAGGTTGGTGGTCTGGGTCTTGGCGATGCCGATGAAGCTGTTCATGATGCCCCATACGGTGCCGAACAGACCGACGAAGGGTGCGGTGGAGCCGATGGTCGCCAGTACGCCGGTGCCGCTGCTCATGTTGCGGCCGCTGGCGGCGACCAGGCGCTCCAGGCGAAAGGCAACGCGTTCCTTGATGCCTTCTTTTTCACGCGTGTTGGCCGACAGGCGCATTTCTTCGAGGGCATCGTGGACGAGGGTGTGGGCCAGGGTGCCTTCCTTGTTGGAGACCTCGCTGGCCTCCTTGAGGCTGGCGGACTTCTTCAGCTGTGCGATTTCGCCGCGCAGACGACGCTTGGCGCCCATCAGCTCGAAGCCTTTGGCGATCCAGATGGTCCAAGTGATGATCGAGGCGATGGCCAGGCCGATCATGACGATCTTCACCACGATGTCGGCGTTCTTGTACATGCCCCATGGCGACAGGTCGTGGGCCATGCCCAGGGTAGTATCCTCGACCAGTGCTTCGACGCCCGGGTCTACGGCGACCGGTGCATCGACCGGGGCTGCGGCAGGCGCGTCGGCAACGGGCGCCGAGCCATCAGCGGCCGGGGCCGGGGCGGCGGCGGGAGTAGCGGGGGCGGCAGCGGCAGCAGGTGTGCTGGCGTTGGCGGTTGGCTCATCGGCCATGGCCACTGGGGCCAGCACCAGGCTGAACATCAGCGCGGCGATGGCACGCCAGGCGCGCGACGGGGTTGGCGAAGCGGAGGGTTGAGTACGTGTCATGCTAGCCGGACCTGATGAAGAAAAAGAGTGAACGTTCTCCAAGGCCTCGAGAGCGGCCGAGAACAGATAGGGGCGCCATTATTGCAAGTAATTCTTGTTAACAAAAGTAATCTCGTTGCTTTTTTCGCCTATCGTCTAGCCGCCCATCGTGTAGCGTGGCTGGTTTGATCCACTGGTCTAGGGAGTTTTGAGATGTTGGACCTGTCCGTAATGGTCGTAGGTTGTGGTGATGTAGGTGGCCGGCTTGCCCGGCAATTGCTTGCCCGTGGCTGGCAGGTGAGCGGCTTGCGCCGCTCGATCGCGCAACTGCCCGAGGGCGTTGTGCCGGTGGCTGCCGACCTGTCCGATGCGGCCATCCCCGCAGCGTGGCCGCAGCGTGCGCCGGATTATCTGGTGTATTGCGTGGCGGCCAGCCAGCACGATGAGGCGGGGTATCAGGCCGCCTATGTCGACGGCCTGCGCCATGTGCTGGCATGGCTAGCAGCGCGTGGGCAGCACCCGCGACGGCTGTTGTTCGTGTCCAGCAGCAGCGTGTTTGCGCAACAAGAGGGTGAGTGGATCGATGAGACGGCGGCCACTGAGCCTGAAGGGTACTCCGGGCGCGTAATGCTTGAAGCCGAGCGCCTGGCGCTGGCCAGTGGTATCCCGGCAAGCGTGGTGCGTTTGACCGGTATCTACGGGCCGGGCCGTGAGTGGCTGTTGAGCCAGGTACGCCAGGGGTATCGTGTGGCCGAGCAGCCGCCGCTGTATGGCAACCGCATCCATGCCGAGGATGCAGCCAGCCTGCTGGCCTTCCTGCTGCAGGCGGATGCCGACGGCGTGGCGCTGGACGATTGCTATATAGGTGTCGATGACGACCCGGCGCCGCTGGCCGATGTGGTGGCCTGGTTGCGCGGGTACATGGGGGTTACCGAGTGGTCGGATGAGCAGCGTGTGCGCCGTACCGGCAGCAAGCGCTGCAGCAATGCCCGCGTGCGGGCATTGGGCTGGGTGCCGGCATATCCGAGCTACAAGGAAGGGTATGCGGCCATTCTGCAAGGGAAAGGCTGACGGCCTGGGGCCGCTTCGCGGCCCTTTCCGACCGGTCCGCGGCCGGCAGGGCCGCGAATGGCTTCAGTTCTTCTCAAGCACCCACTGACGAGAACCGGCTGCCAATGCAGGCATCTCGTCCGGCTGTGCACGGTTCACCGCCTGGAAAATCTCCAGCTTGTCGCCATCACGCTTGAGAATGAACGGCGCACCACGTTGCTTGCGCTCCAGCCACAGGCTGTCGTTGCTGCCACCCATGGTCGCGCAATCGCCCGCCAGGCACAGGGCGAAACGGTCCGGGCCGGGCAGGCCGGTCACGCCGCCGTTATCGGCGAAACGCACCACGCTACCTTGGCCCTGGCCTTCGACGATCTTCCAGTCGCCGCCCAGGTAAGCCTGATAAAGCGCCTTCTCGAAGCTGCCACCCAGGGGCGCATTGCCCGGCTGCTTGGCGCGCACGAAGGTCTGCTTGGCACCGGATTGGTCAGTGGTTTTCAGCTCGTCACCGTCCAGCTCAAGCTGCTCGGTCTGCCCGCCCTGGAAGCTGGCCTGCCACTGCTTTTCAGTGGCGCTCAGCTGGCCATCGGCGGCCTCGAAACCATTGCTGAAGCTGGCCTGCTGGTCGGCAATATCGAGTTTCCACTCGAACACCGGGCCATGCTCATTCAGGGCCTGGCGCAGGCTGCCACCCTTGACGGCGGCTTTGATGGCATCCTGGTTGATCCAGGTGCCGTTGAAGTCTTCGGGTTTATGACTGGCGCAACCGCTCAAAAGCAGGGCTGCCAGCGCGAGGGGCAGTGCTTGACGCATGGTGGGTAACCTTGGGGGAGAGAGCGTGACGGGCAGAGCGCCCGTCACCGGGGGCATCACTCGATGACCAGGATCGCGTCCATCTCGACCTGCGAGCCTTTCGGCAGCGCGGCAACGCCAATCGCGGCGCGGGCTGGGTAAGGCTGTTCGAAGTAGCGGCCCATCACCTCGTTGACCTTGGCGAAGTGGCTCAGGTCGGTGAGGAAGATGTTCAGCTTGACGATGTCCTTGAACGAACCGCCAGCGGCTTCAGCCACGGCCTTGAGGTTCTCGAAGACCTGAACGGTCTGGGCTTCGAAGCCTTCGACCAGTTCCATGGTTTTTGGGTCCAGCGGGATCTGGCCCGACATGTAGACGGTGTTGCCGGCCTTGATCGCTTGCGAGTAGGTACCGATAGCGGCGGGGGCTTTGTCGCTGGTAATGACGGACTTGCTCATGATGACTCCTTGCGGTTGGCGGACTACGTACGCATGCGGGTGATGCGGACCACACCGGTCAAGGTACGCAGCTTCTTGATCACACGCGCCAGGTGCACGCGGTCGTGCACGCTGACCACCAGTTGGACCACGCTGATACGGCCGTCGCGTTCGTCCATGCTGATCTTCTCGATATTGCCGTCGGCGGCATTGACGCTGCTGGCCAGCAGGGCGATCAGGCCGCGTTGGTGCTCCAGCTCGACGCGCAGCTCGACGTTGAATTCGCCCGCGATGTCCTTGGCCCAGGAAAGCTGCACGCACTTCTCCGGGTTGTGGCGAATTTCACTGATGTTGCGGCAGTTCTCCAGGTGCACGACCATGCCTTTGCCCGCCGACAGGTGGCCGACAATCGGGTCACCAGGGATCGGCGTGCAGCACTTGGCGTAGCTGAGTACCAGGCCTTCGGTGCCGCGAATCGCCAGCGGGCCTTCCGGCGCCGGCAGTTGCTCGCCTTCGGCCGACAGCAGGCGGCGGGCGACTACATAGGCCATGCGGTTGCCCAGGCCTATGTCTTCGAGCAGGTCTTCGATCAGCTCCAGGCGGTATTCGGCGAGAATCGCCTGAATGCGCTCCTGGGGGATTTTTTCGAGGCTGCTGTCGAAACCGGTCAGTACCTTGTTCAGCAAGCGCTCGCCGAGGCTGATGGACTCGGAGCGGCGCTGTTGTTTGAGCGCGTGGCGGATGTGCGTGCGCGCCTTGCCGGTGACCACGAAGTTGAGCCAGGCCGGGTTCGGCCGGGCGCCCGGCGCGCTGACGATTTCTACCGTCGAGCCGCTCTGCAGGGGCTCCGACAGTGGCGCCAGGCGGCGGTTGATGCGGCAGGCGATGCAACTGTTGCCAACGTCGGTGTGTACCGCGTAGGCAAAGTCGACGGCCGTGGAGCCTTTGGGCAGCTCCATGATGCGGCCTTTTGGCGTGAACACGTAGACCTCGTCCGGGAACAGGTCGATCTTCACGCTCTCGATGAATTCCAGCGAGTTGCCCGCACGCTGCTGCAGCTCGAGGATACCCTTGACCCACTGACGGGCACGGGCGTGGCTGCCTTTGGGCTGTTCGTCGTCGTTGGACTTGTACAGCCAGTGCGCGGCGATGCCGTTGTTGGCCATTTCTTCCATCTCGCGGGTGCGGATCTGGATTTCGATGGGCACGCCATGCATGCCGAACAGCGTGGTGTGCAACGACTGATAGCCGTTCGCCTTGGGGATCGCGATGTAGTCCTTGAAGCGACCGGGCAGCGGTTTGTACAGGTTGTGCACGGCGCCGAGCACGCGGTAGCAGGTGTCGACCTTGTCGACGATGATGCGGAAGGCGTACACGTCCATGATCTCGTTGAAGGCGCGGCGCTTGCCGCGCATCTTCTTGTAGATGCCATAAAGGTGTTTTTGCCGGCCGCTGACCTCGCCCTCGATACCGTCGGCGGCCAGGCAGTTGGCCAGCGACTGTTCGATCTTGGCGACGATCTCTTTGCGGTTGCCGCGGGCGCTCTTGACCGCCCGGTGGATCAGCGACGAGCGCATCGGGTGCATGGCCTTGAAGCCGAGGTCTTCGAATTCGACGCGCACGGTGTGCATGCCCAGCCGGTTGGCGATGGGCGCGTAGATTTCGAGGGTTTCCTTGGCGATGCGTCGGCGTTTTTCGCCAGACAGCACTTCCAGCGTGCGCATGTTGTGCAGGCGGTCGGCCAGCTTGACCAGGATCACGCGGATATCGCGGGCCATGGCCATGGCCATCTTCTGGAAGTTCTCGGCCTGCGCCTCGGCCTTGGTCTCGAAGTTCATCTGGGTCAGCTTGCTGACCCCATCGACCAGCTCGGCGACCGTCTCGCCAAACTGCTGGCTGAGGGCTTCCTTGGCGATGCCGGTGTCTTCGATCACATCGTGCAGCATGGCCGCCATCAGGCTCTGATGGTCCATGTGCATGTCGGCGAGGATGCTGGCCACGGCCAGCGGGTGGGTCACGTAGGGCTCGCCGCTGCGGCGGCGCTGCCCATCGTGGGCCTGTTCGGCGTAGAAATAGGCGCGACGAACCAGGTTGACCTGTTCGGGGCCCAGGTAGGTCGACAGCCGTTCGGCTAAGGCTTCTATACCCGGCATGGGTTCACCTCTTGCAGAGGAAGAGGGCCTTGTGCCGCGCGACGTCGACCTGGCATCAATCAGACAGCCTCGTTGGACTCGTCCTCGAACGCGGCGAAGACCGGATCCTCGGTGACGATCTCTTCAGCGGCGATGAACTCGTTGGTGACGATGCCTTCGGCGATTTCACGCAGGGCAACAACGGTCGGCTTGTCGTTTTCCCACGCTACGCGTGGCTCTTTGCCGCCGGTCGCCAGCTGACGGGCGCGCTTGGTCGAGAGCATGACCAGCTCAAAACGGTTATCCACGTGTTCCAGGCAGTCTTCAACAGTTACGCGGGCCATGGTCTTCCTCAGTAGCAAATGCGGTAGGCGTGCAGCCCAATTTGGGCAGGCGGACTCAATAGTTTAAAAAATCACCAGCCAATAGGGAAGCGATGTTTTGCCGGGTGCGGATCATAGCGCTCCCTGTGGTAACGGCTTTGCCCGCCAAAGGGCCGCAACAGACACCCTGATCTTGTATCTCACAACATCGCGCCGCGCAACCGTGGGGTCAGTTCTTCGAACAGCGTCTGCACCGAGCGCAATGCCCGGCAATCGGGCCGGGTCAGCAGCCACAGCTGGGTGTCGCAACCGGCCAGCGGCCCGCTCAGCGCATCGACGCCTGGCAAGGCGTGCACCATGTAATCGGGTAACGCCGCCACGCCCAACCCGGTGCTGACCAGCTGCGCGATGGTCGACATGCCGCTGCACTGGTAACGCGGGCTCAGCCCGGGGTATTGCTGGTTGCGCCAGACCACGGTGGGGTGGTCCTGCATCGAATCGTCCGGTGCGATCCACGGCACGCTGTTGGCCGCCTCGTTCAGGCGCTCGCGCCACTGCGGCTGGCCGCAGATCACATAGGAAGTCGAACCCAGGCAGCGGCCGACCAGATGCTCCGGTGGCGTGTTGGTCAGGCGCAGGGCAATGTCGGCATCGCGCCGGCTGAGGTTGGCGAAGGTATTGGAAGTGCCCATTTCCAGCGACAAGGCCGGGTAGTTGGGCATGAATTCGGCCAATGCCGGCAACAGCAGGCTGTGCATCACTGCCTCGGTGCACGTCAGACGAACGGTACCGCTGACTACCTGCTCGCCACTGGTCATGGCGATGCGTGCGGCCTCCAGCGCCTGCTCGGCGCGCTCGGCCTGCTCCGCCAAGGCCTGCGCCGTGTCGGTCGGCAGGTAGCCTTTACGGCTCTTGACGAACAGTGCCGTGCCCAGTGCCGACTCCAGCCGGCGGATCGAACGGAACACCGTCGAAACATCGACTTTGAGCAGTTCGGCAGCCTTTGCCAGGGAGCGGCCACGTTCCAGGGCCAGGACCAGGGAGAGGTCGGCATGGGTAATCTGATATTGCATTGGTGCACGCTCTGCTTGCCGAAATGCCAATGTCTGTTGCGTTGAGGCCATTTTATAGTGGAACCGCCCCTGGGAATCAATGCGCCCGGTCGGGCAACCAATCCCCACGATGGGAAAGTGAAAAAAACAACAGCTGCAACCATCGTCGCCCGTGAGGCGCCAGCCGTATCCCCACATCGCCGCAGCAAATCAAAGGATGTACACCATGACGTCGGTCACTCCGTGCGCCAGTTCTTCCAGCGAGATGAAAGACTTCCTCCAGGCCCATCCAGACACTCAGTACGTCGATCTGCTGATCTCCGACATGAACGGCGTGGTACGTGGCAAGCGCATCGAGCGGGCCAGCCTGCACAAGGTGTACGAGAAAGGCATCAACCTGCCGGCGTCCCTGTTTGCCCTCGACATCAACGGTTCGACCGTTGAAAGCACGGGCCTGGGCCTGGATATCGGCGATGCCGACCGCATCTGTTACCCCATCCCCGGCTCGCTGTGCAACGAGCCGTGGCAGAAACGCCCCACCGCGCAGTTGCTGATGACCATGCACGAAATCGAAGGCCAGCCGTTCTTCGCCGACCCGCGCGAAGTGCTGCGCCAGGTGGTGAGCAAGTTCGATGACCTGGGCCTGGATATCTGTGCCGCATTCGAACTCGAGTTCTACCTGATCGACCAGGACAACCTCAACGGCCGCCCACAGCCGCCGCGCTCGCCGATTTCCGGCAAGCGCCCGCAGTCGACCCAGGTGTACCTGATCGACGACCTCGACGAATATGCCGACTGCCTGCAAGACATGCTCGAAGCGGCCAAGGAGCAGGACCTGCCTGCCGACGCCATCGTCAAGGAAAGCGCCCCGGCGCAGTTCGAGGTCAACCTGCACCACGTTGCCGACCCGCTGAAGGCCTGCGACTACGCGATCCTGCTCAAGCGCCTGATCAAGAACGTTGCCTACGACCATGAAATGGACACCACCTTCATGGCCAAGCCCTACCCAGGGCAGGCGGGCAACGGCCTGCACGTGCATATCTCGCTGCTGGACAAGAAAACCGGCAAGAACATCTTCGCCAACACCGACCCGCTGCAAAGCGACGAGCTGCGCCACGCCATCGGTGGCGTGCTGGAGACGATGCCGGCGTCGATGGCCTTCCTCTGCCCGAACGTCAACTCCTACCGCCGCTTCGGCGCGCAGTTCTACGTCCCCAATGCGCCAAGCTGGGGCCTGGACAACCGCACCGTGGCGGTTCGTGTGCCGACCGACAGCAGCGAAAACGTGCGCATCGAGCACCGCGTGGCCGGTGCCGACGCCAACCCGTACCTGATGCTCGCGGCCATTCTCGCCGGCATTCACCACGGCCTGACCAACAAGGTCGAGCCGGGCGAGCCGATCGAGGGCAATTCGTACGAGCAGCTGGAGCAGACGCTGCCGAACAACCTGCGCGATGCCCTGCGTGCGCTGGATGACAGCGAAGTGCTCAACCAATACATCAGCCCGGACTACATCGATATCTTCGTCGCCTGCAAGGAAAGCGAGCTGGCAGAGTTTGAAGTGTCGATCTCCGACCTCGAGTACAACTGGTACCTGCACACGGTGTAAGCCCATGAGCGCAAATGCGGTCCCTTTGATCGGTATCAGCGCCTGCCGCCAGCAGGTGGGGAAGAACTCGTCGCACACGGTGGGCGACAAGTATGTCGAGGCGGCCGGCTTTGCCGGGCTGCCGCTGATTCTGCCGGCTCGCGACGGGGGCAGTGATACCCCTGGGTTGCTGGCCCGGCTCGACGGCATTCTTTTTACCGGCTCGCCTTCAAATATCGAGCCGCATCATTACAATGGCGCCCCCAGCGCGGAGGGTACCCGGCATGATCGCGCGCGCGATCGCCTGACCTTGCCGCTGCTGCAGGCAGCGATTGCCGCCGGTGTGCCGGTGTTTTGCATCTGCCGTGGTTTCCAGGAATTGAACGTGGCCCTTGGCGGCACCCTGCACCAGCGTGTGCAAGCGCTGCCTGGCTACCTCGACCACCGCGAACCTGAGGACGCACCCCTGGAGGTGCAATACGGCCCTCGTCACCCTGTCGGCATCGAGCCTGGCGGGTTGTTCGAGCGCCTGGGCCTGGCTGCGCAATTCGAGGTCAACTCGTTGCACAGCCAGGGCATCGATCGCCTGGCCCCCGGGCTGCGCGTCGAGGCACGGGCCCCGGATGGCCTGATCGAAGCGGTGTCGATGCCGGATGCGCCGGGCTTCGTGCTTGGTGTGCAGTGGCACCCTGAATGGCGTTTCGCCGAAAACCCGGTCTCCCTGCGCCTTTTCCAGGCGTTTCGCGAGGCCTGTATTGCCCATGCTGCACGGGAGGGTGTGCGCCACAAGGCATGCTGACGTCAGCCGAAAGTCTCGGATGACTCACCCCCGCTGCAAGCTTTCAATGAGTGAAAGCGGGCCTTGCGCGCAAGGCCTGTGAAAACAATTCCAAAATTTACGGCAAATACTCATGAGCGATTACACAGAAGCCGGCCGCCCACCCGATGTGGCGGCCGACGCGGGCAACACCCAGCGCAGCAAGGGCTTGGCCAAAGGTCGCCTGGGCTTGCTGGCCAGCGTGGTGCTGGGCATTTCCACCATCGCCCCGGTCTATACCCTGACCGGCGCGCTTGGCCCTACCGTGCGAGAGGTGGGTGCCCACCTGCCAGCGGTATTCATCGTCGGCTTCCTGCCGATGCTGCTGGTCGCCCTCGGCTATCGCGAGTTGAACTCGGCAGAGCCGGACAGCGGCACCTCGTTCACCTGGTCGGCGCGTGCCTTCGGCCCGATGATCGGCTGGATCGGTGGCTGGGGGCTGGTGGTCGCCACCACCATCGTGCTGTCGAACCTGGCGGGCGTGGCGGTCGATTTCTTCTATCTGTTCCTCGGTCAGATCACGGGCAACCATGGCCTGGCTGCCTTGGCAGACAACCTGCTGATCAATATCGCCACTTGCTGCGTGTTCATTGCCCTGGCGGTGTGGATCTGTTGTCGCGGCATAGCCACCACCATGACGGTGCAGTATGGCCTGGTGGCCCTGCAGTTGCTGGTGCTGATCGGGTTTGCCTTCGCTGCCTTCGGGGGCACCACCGCGCCGCCACCGCTGGCGTTCGATTTCGCCTGGTTCAACCCGTTCGGCGTCGAGTCGTTCTCGGCGTTTGCCGCAGGGCTGTCGTTGTCGATCTTCATCTTCTGGGGCTGGGACACGTGCCTGACCGTCAGCGAAGAGTCGGTAGGCAGCGAAGAGGTGCCGGGCAAGGCCGCCACCTGGACGGTGATGTTGATCCTCGGCCTGTACCTGTTCACCGCCATCGCCACACTGCAGTTTGCCGGTATCAGCGAAACGGGCCTGGGCCTGAACAACCCGCGCATCCAGGAGAACGTCTTTGCTCACCTGGCCGGCCCGGTCATGGGGCCGCTGGCGATCCTGATGTCCATCGCCGTGCTGGCCAGCACCGCAGCGTCGCTGCAGTCGACCTTCGTGGCGCCGGCGCGCACCCTGTTGGCCATGGGTTACTACGGTGCGGTACCGCAGAAGTTCGCCAGTGTCTGCCCGCGCTCGCAAACGCCGCGCTACGCCACCATCTGCGCAGGCCTTGCCGCTGGCCTGTTCTACGTGACCATGCGTACCCTGAGCGAGAACGTGCTGGCGGATACCATCACTGCCCTGGGCATGATGATCTGCTTCTACTATTCGCTGACCGCATTTGCCTGCGTCTGGTATTTCCGCGGCAGCCTGTTCGACAGCCTGCGCCATTTCATCATGCGTGGCCTGTGCCCGCTGGTAGGTGGGGTGATCTTGTCGGTGATCTTCGCGCGTACCGCCATCGACAGCGCCTCGCCAGACTTCGGCAGCGGCTCGCATGTGGGCGGGTTGGGGCTGGTGTTCGTGATTGCCGCGATCATTTCGGTGCTCGGCATCGGGCTGATGATGCTGTCGCGCCTGCGGGCGCCGGCGTACTTCCTGGGGGCCACCTTGCGTCAGCAGGCGACGCTGCCACTGCAGGACTAAGCAAATGGGGCCGCTAAGCGGCCCCATTCGTTTTCAGCCGACCAACTGCTTCAGCAATGCGCCGTTGCGCTGTTGCTGCTTCTTGAGCAGCAACCGGTTGGCAACGAACACCGCCTTCAACTCCGCCAGCGCGACGCCGAAGTCATCATTGATGATCAGGTAATCGTACTCGTCGTAATGCTCCATCTCGCTGACCGCTTCCTTCATGCGCCCGGCGATGATCGCCTCGCTGTCCTGGCCACGGCCATCCAGCCGCTGACGCAGGGCTTCCTGGCTCGGCGGCAGGATGAACACCGACAGTGCCTCGGGCATCAGTTTGCGCACCTGCTGAGCACCCTGCCAGTCGATCTCCAGGATCAGGTCGTAACCCTGGTCGAGGGTGTGCTGCAGCGCGCTGCGCGAGGTGCCGTAGAAGTTGCCGAACACCTCGGCATGCTCGAGGAAGTCGCCTTGCTCGATCAGCGCCTTGAATGTTTCGTGCACGACGAAGTGGTAGTTCACCCCGTGCTGCTCGCCCGGGCGCATGGCGCGGGTGGTGTGCGAAACCGAGACGCGGATTTGCGGGTCGTCCTGGGTCAGGGCAGTGACCAGGCTGGTCTTGCCGGCACCCGAGGGTGCCGAAACGATGTAGAGGGTGCCGCTGCTGTGATTCATGGTCGGGGTGGCCTTACTCGATGTTCTGTACTTGTTCACGCATCTGTTCGATCAATACCTTGAGGTTGACCGCCGCTTGCGTGCTGCGCGGGTCGAAAGCCTTGGAGCCTAGGGTATTGGCCTCGCGGTTGAGTTCCTGCATCAGGAAGTCCAGGCGCCGGCCAGCTGCACCGCCCGACTTGAGCACGCGACGCACTTCGGTGACGTGGGTGCTGAGGCGGTCGAGCTCTTCGGCGACGTCGCTCTTCTGCGCCAGCAGCACCATCTCTTGCTCCAGGCGCTGCGGGTCGAGTTCGGCCTGCATGTCGCCGAAGCGGTCGAGGATCTTCTGCCGCTGGGCGGCCAGCATCTGCGGCACCAGGGCGCGCAGGGTGGTGACCTCGCTGGCCATGTTGTCCAGGCGCTCGTTGATCAGCCGGGCCAGCTCCTGGCCTTCACGCAGGCGCCCGGCCTTGAGCTCGGCCAGCGCTTCGTCGAACAGCGCCATGGCTTCGGCGTTCAGGGCCTGGGGGTCGCTGGCGTCAGCGACCAGTACACCCGGCCACGACAGCACTTCCAGCGGGTTCAGCGGTGCCGGTTGCTTGATCAGGCCTGCGACCTCTTCGGCGGCGGCGACCAGTTGCGCCGCGCGCTCGCGGTCGACCTTGAGCGGCTTGCCGGTGCTGTCTTCGTTGAGGCGCAAGGTGCATTCCACCTTGCCACGCGACAGCCCTTGGCGCAGGCCTTCACGGACTGCGCCTTCGAGGTCGCGCAGGGCCTCGGCCAGGCGCAGGTGCGGTTCCAGGTAGCGGTGGTTGACCGAGCGCAGTTCCCAGACCAGGGTGCCTTGGCTGCCGGCGCGCTCGACACGAGCAAAAGCGGTCATGCTGTGCACCATGGGGAGTACCTCGCGTAGATGAATGAACGGGGGGAGCCTCTCGGCTGCAAGGCGCAGGATTGTAGCGCAGTGGGGGCTCGGCGCCCAATCCAGCCATGTTACAGAGCTGGAAATGAACAATGGGAAAAGGCGACAGGCCGTCAGGGCAGCGACAATAGGCATGTCCTCCCGGGGCCGTGAGCTCTATAATGCTCGGCAGATTCAAGTCCCAGTACAGGTATCCCAGATGAAACGTCCAAGTGGTCGCGCCGCCGATCAGCTCCGCTCGATCCGCATCACCCGCAACTACACCAAGCACGCCGAAGGGTCGGTACTGGTCGAGTTCGGTGACACCAAGGTCATCTGCACGGTCAGCGTGGAGAATGGTGTTCCCCGCTTCCTCAAAGGCCAGGGCCAAGGCTGGCTGACAGCCGAATACGGCATGCTGCCGCGCTCCACCGGCGAGCGTAACCAGCGCGAAGCCAGCCGTGGCAAGCAGGGTGGCCGCACCCTGGAAATCCAGCGCCTGATCGGCCGCTCGCTGCGCGCCGCACTGGACATGAGCAAGCTGGGTGACATTACCCTGTACATCGACTGCGACGTGATCCAGGCCGACGGTGGCACCCGCACCGCGTCGATCACCGGTGCCATGGTCGCCCTGTGCGACGCCCTGGCGGTGATCAAGAAGCGTGGCGGCCTCAAGGCCGGCAACCCGCTCAAGCACATGATCGCTGCGGTTTCCGTGGGCATGTACCAGGGCGCTGCAGTGCTCGACCTGGATTACCTGGAAGACTCCGCCGCCGAGACCGACCTGAACGTGGTCATGACCAGCGCCGGTGGTTTCATCGAAGTACAGGGCACCGCAGAAGGCGCGCCGTTCCAGCCTGAAGACTTGAATGCCATGCTCGCCGTGGCGCAGAAGGGCATGAACGAGATCTTCGAACTGCAGCAGGCTGCCTTGGCCGACTGACTGTTTCTGTAGATACGAAAAAGCCGACATTGATGTCGGCTTTTTCGTATCTGAATACAACTCAGATGGTCAACGTCCAGTCATAGTCCACGATCAGCGGCGCATGCTGCGAGAAGCGCGGCTGACGCGGCAGGCGGGCGTTACGCACGAAGCGGCGCAGGCCCGGGGTGAGGATCTGGTAGTCGAACCGGTAGCCCAGGTTGAGCATCTCGGCCTGTTCGTTGTCCGGCCACCAGCTGTACTGGTCGCCTTCACGGCTGACTTCACGCAGGGCATCCACGTAGCCCATCT
>Ga0213828_1000410_pt1 | contig 42359 bp, 38 predicted proteins | sample MC6MC0897MG_FD_180664 | JGI IMG/M metagenome (GOLD analysis project Ga0213828, IMG submission 180664) | Enriched soil aggregate microbial communities from Iowa State University, Ames, United States - MC6-MC0897-MG | ecosystem: Environmental > Terrestrial > Soil > Unclassified | place: USA: Iowa...
GCCCTGGTACGCCACGGTGTCAGCGAAAGCGACATCACCATCATCCGTGCCCCGGGCGCGTTCGAAATCCCGCTGGTAGCACAGAAGGTCGCCCAGCAAGGCGCGTACGACGCGATCATCGCCCTGGGCGCCGTGATCCGCGGTGGTACCCCGCACTTCGAGTACGTGGCGGGCGAATGCACCAAGGGCCTGGCCCAGGTGTCCATGGAGTTCGGTGTTCCGGTGGCCTTCGGCGTTCTGACCGTCGACTCCATCGAACAGGCCATCGAGCGTTCCGGCACCAAGGCTGGCAACAAAGGTGCTGAAGCTGCCCTGTCCGCTCTGGAAATGGTCAGCCTGCTGGCGCAGTTGGAGGCCAAGTGATTAGCGACGAAAGCGATCGTTTCAACCCGCGCGATCCAAAACCTGCGGATGCCGGCAAGCCCTCGAAAAGCGCCAAGCGCCGCGAAGCCCGTAAGCTCGCGACTCAGGCGCTGTACCAGTGGCACATGGCGCGTCAGTCGGTAAACGAGATCGAAGCGCAGTTCCGGGTCGATAACGATTTCACCGATGTCGATGGCGCCTACTTCCGCGAGATCCTGCATGGGGTCCCGGCCAAGAAGGACGAGATCGACGCGGCCCTGAAGCCTTGCCTGGCGCTGGCGCTGGAAGAGCTCGACCCTGTCGAACTGGCTGTGCTGCGGTTGTCCACCTGGGAACTGATGATGCGCGTCGATGTACCGTATCGCGTGGTGATCAACGAAGGTATCGAGCTGGCCAAGGTCTTCGGTGCCACCGACGGCCACAAGTTCGTCAACGGCGTGCTGGACAAGCTCGCCCCTTCGCTGCGCGAAGCGGAAGCCAAGGCGAACAAGCGCTGATCCCGGCGCTGGCCGACCATGGGTGAGTTCGAGCTGATCAGCCATTACTTCGCCGCCGCGCCCTGTGCGCAAGGTGGTGAAGGTGTGGCCCTGGGCATCGGTGACGATTGCGCGCTGCTGGATTTGCCTGCGGGCGAGCAACTGGCGGTGTCCACCGACACCCTGGTGGCCGGCGTGCACTTCCCTGCGGTCTGCGACCCCTTGTTGCTTGGCCAGCGCTCGCTGGCCGTGGCCGCCAGTGACCTGGCGGCGATGGGCGCCACCCCCATCGGCTTCACCCTTGCCCTGACCTTGCCCGATGTCAGCGCCGACTGGCTGCAAGCCTACGCTGACGGCCTTAACCGTATGGCCCGGCGTTGCCAGCTGAGCCTGATTGGCGGTGACACCACCCGCGGCCCCTTGAGTATCACCATGACCGTGTTTGGCCGCGTGCCGGCCGGGCAGGCGTTGCGCCGTGGTGGTGCTCGCCCTGGTGACCTTCTGTGCGTGGGGGGTGAGCTGGGCAACGCCGCCGGCGCCTTGCCGTTGGTCCTGGGCCAGCGCCAGGCCGAGGCCGCACTCGCCCAGCCGCTGCTCGATCACTACTGGTCGCCTTCGCCGCAGTTCGCCCTGGGGCAGCTGTTGCGCGGGCGAGCCAGCGCGGCACTGGACATCTCCGACGGCCTGCTGGCCGACTGCGGGCATATTGCCAAGGCTTCCCGCGTGGCGCTCGAGGTGAACCTGGAGCAGGTGCCGATGTCATCCGCTCTGCAGGGTTTGCTCGGCCATGAGGCCGCCGTGCAGGCGGCCCTGACCGGTGGCGACGACTATGTGCTGGCGTTCACTTTGCCGCCGGCGCAGCTTTTATCCCTGCAGGCGCAAGGCCTGGCGGCGTTTCATGTCATCGGGCGCGTGCTCGAGGGCCAAGGCGTCAGCCTGCGTGACCGGCAGGGCCAGGACATCACCCCGCGGCAACGCGGCTATCAACATTTTAGGGAGACACCGTGACCGATCACCCCAATCAGGTGCCTGCGGAGTTCGTTCCGCCCTCGGTCTGGCGCAACCCCTGGCACTTCATCGCCTTCGGCTTCGGCTCCGGCACCTTGCCCAAGGCGCCGGGCACCTGGGGATCGCTGGTGGCCATACCGTTCATTCCGCTGTGGCAGATGCTGCCAGACTGGGGTTACTGGCTGCTGCTGGGCGTGACCATGCTTTTCGGCTTCTGGTTGTGTGGCAAAGTCGCCAATGACTTGCGCGTGCATGACCATGAGGGCATTGTCTGGGACGAGATGGTGGGCATGTGGATCACCCTCTGGCTGGTGCCGGAAGGCTGGCAATGGTTGCTGGCGGGGTTCCTGATGTTCCGCTTCTTCGACATCCTCAAACCATGGCCGATTCGCTGGATCGACCGCCATGTGCATGGCGGGGTCGGGATCATGCTCGACGATGTCCTGGCCGGCGTGTTCGCCTGGCTGGGTATGCAGGTTCTGGTGTGGGCGGTTGCCTGAGACAGGGAGCGCGTAGATGGCCATAAGGACTGTGCTGTTGGCAATGCTGCTGGGCTTTGCTTCCTGGGTGGGGGCGGCCGAAGGTGTGCCGAAGCAGGTCCATCTGGTCAGCGAAGAATGGCTCGACTACACCAACGCCGACGGTAGCGGGGTTGCCTGGGATGTACTGCGCAAGGTGTTCGAGCCTGCCGGGGTCAAGGTCGTTACCCAGAGCGCGCCTTACAGCCGTGCGGTGGGGCTGGTCAAACGGGGCGAGGCCGATGCCTGGGTCGGCTCCTACAAGGACGAGGCTGACGACAACCTCTACCCGCGTTGGCACTTCGACATGGACCATATCTACGCCCTGGGGCTGGTCGCCAAGCCTGTGCCCACACCCAGCACGGTCGGCCGGTATCGCCTGGCCTGGGTGCGCGGCTACGACTACGCCAGCTATCTGCCCAATGCGCACAACTTCCGCGAAATCCAGCGCCGCGAGGGCATTCTGCCGATGCTCGAACATGACCGAGTGGACTTCTACATCGATGCGCTGACCGAAGTCGACTACGTGCTGGGCCAGGCTTCCGAGCCTGCGCGTTTTCGTAAAACCCATGTCGCCGAGCTACCGCTGTACCTGGCATTTGCCCACAACGAAAAGTCCAAGGCGCTGCGCGACCTGTTCGACAAGCGCATGGCCGAGCTGGTGCGCAGCGGTGAATTGAAGCCGATTTTCGAGCACTGGAAACAGCCGTATCCGTTCACCACCGACAGCCAGCCGCAGTGAGCGCTACCCGCTCCCATACAGGTTCGGCGTCTTGAGGGCGGGCCTCTGCTAAGCATCGAACTTTTCGATCTTAAGCGACGGTATTCAGCCAGCGCACAGGTGCCGACCTGCTGATACAATCGCCGCAACAGAAATTTCCTACTTATGCCAGGAGCACAACGTGCCCGTCGTCTTTGTTGCCGCCTCTAAACTCCCGACGCCCTTTGCGACCTTCACCATGCATGGCTTTCTCGACGAAGCCACCGGCCGTGAGCATGTGGTGCTCAGCCTGGGTGATATCGCGGACGGCGAGCCGGTGCTGGGGCGCCTGCATTCCGAGTGCCTGACCGGCGATGCCCTGTTCAGCCAGCGCTGTGACTGCGGCTCGCAACTGGAAGCTGCCCTGCAGGCTATCGCCCGTGAAGGCCGTGGCGTGCTGCTGTACCTGCGCCAGGAAGGCCGCGGCATTGGCCTGTTGAACAAGATCCGCGCCTACGAACTGCAGGACGGCGGCGCCGATACCGTCGAAGCCAACGAACGCCTGGGCTTTGCCGCCGACCAGCGCGACTATGCCATCTGCCTGCCGATGCTCGAGCACCTGGGGGTGAAGGCCCTGCGCCTGATGACCAACAACCCGCGCAAGGTCAAGGCCCTGACCGACATGAACATCGTCGTCGCTGAACGTGTGCCGCTGCATACCGGGCACAACCCGCACAACCGTTACTACCTGGCCACCAAGGCCGGCAAGCTCGGCCACATGCTGGGCAACGAACACCAGGGCGAGGTGCCCCAGGCGTGACCCGCGCCGAGGTCAAGCGGCGCCTGGCCCTGGCCTGGTGGCAATACCTGGCGATAGGCCTGGTGCCGCTGCCGGTGATGGCCTGGGCTTTTGGTGGCGGTGATCCATTGATCCCGGTGCTGGCCATGCCGTTGTTCATCGCCGGTGCGGCGACCATGTTCCTCAGCCTGCCGCGCTTTGGCGCTTACAAGCGTGCCTTGATCAGTACCGCCAAGGTGCTCGGCAGCAGCGAGGAGCCGGCAGCCTGGATCGAGCTGGCGCGGGTGCGGCGCCTGGCCATGCTGTATGCCTGCTTCCCTGCCTGGGTCGCCGCGCTGTCGGTGCTGGTGGGGCTGGAGGCGGTGCCGCAGATTCTTCTGGCACTGTCCACGGTGGTCGTGCTCTACCTGTACCGCATTCCTCGTCAGCTGGGCTGATGCGCGTCTTCCTCTGGCTGCTGGCGCTGTGCGCCTGTGCCGCCAGCGCGGCTGAGCCGCTGCGGGTGGTCAGCCTGGCGCCTTCGATGAGCGAGATCATGCTCGAGCTGCAGGCCGATGACCTGTTGGTCGGCATGCTCGACGGCGGCGAGCGCCCGCCAGCGCTGCAGGATGTGCCTTCTGTGGGCCGTCTGGGGCAACTGAACATGGAGCGCCTGCTCAGCTTGAAGCCTGACTTGCTGCTGCTGTGGCCGGGCAGTGTCGCGCCAGCGCAGCGTGATCAGCTCAAGCGCCTGGGCATCGCCGCGTTCAGCGCCGAGCCCCATAGCATTGACCAATTGATCGATCAGATCGAAGCCATCGCCCAGCGCGTCGGCCGTGACCAGCAGGGCCGGCATTATGCGCAAACCTTGCGCGACAGGCTGCGGCACCTGCGTCAGCAGTATCGGCGTGAGCAGCCGCTGCGGGTGTTCTATCAAGTCTGGGACAAGCCGTTGTACACCCTGGGTGGCCGGCAGGTGGTCAGCGATGCCCTGGCCGTGTGCGGCGCACGCAATGTTTTCGCCGATCTGAGCCAGCCGGCGCCCCAGGTGAGCGTGGAATCTGTATTGCAGCAGGACCCCCAGGTGATTCTGGCGGGTGACCAGGCGCAGCTGGCAAGTTGGGAGGCTTGGCCACGTCTGAGTGCTGTGGCTGGGGATCGTCTGTTGGTGGTGCCGGACAAGGGCTTGGAGCGGCCCAGCGGGCAGATGATCGAGGCCACCGCGCGCCTGTGTGCGTTGCTCGACGCTAGAGCGCCGGCGTCCAGGTGACGCTCAGCAATACGGTGCGGCCTTCCTCGCGGTAACCGTGGCTGGCGCCCTCGTAGCTGTACCGGGCACGGCTGTGGCTGTGGTCCAGCAGGTTGTCCAGCTTCGCTTCCAGTTTCAGCTCATCCGTTGCTGCCCAGCTACCCCGCAGGCCGAGCAGGCCGAAGCCGGCGAGCTGGTTGCGGTTGGCTTCGTCATCGTAGCTGCTGCTGACGGCTTGCCAGCTCCCGCCCACGCTGAACGGCCCGAATGCGCGGTCCAGGTCCAGGCTCACGGTACGGCGGGCACGGCGGGCGAGGGTATGGCCGCTGTCGCGGTCACGTGGGTCGATCAGCGCCAGCCCCAGCTGGCTGCGCCACGCGCCCCATTGCTGATCGAGTGACAGTTCAAACCCGTTGACCCGCGCCGAGGCGACATTGCGTGGGATCGAGTCCTGGCCAAAGATGATCGCATCGCGCAGGTCGGTGCGGTACAGCGAGGTCTCCAGCCGGCTGTCGGCGGCAAGCTGGCTGCGCCATTGCAACTCGTAGCTTCGGGAATGCTCCGGGTTCAGGTCGGGGTTGCTGAACTGTGGGTAATACAGGTCATTGAATGTCGGTGCCCGGAAGCCTTCGCTGTAGGACAGCAGCACATCATTGTGCGTGTTCAAGGGCACGGTAAGGCTACCGCTCCAGGTGGTCTGGCCGCCGAACTGCTGGTTCTGGTCACGGCGCACCCCCAGTTCGGTGGAGAACCGCTCGCCCGTGTAGCGATGCTGAATGAAGGCGGCGCGGTTCCAGCGGCTGTCCTCGTTGAAATCGGTGCTGGCATGCACGCGGTCTTCGTACCAATCGCCGCCGATCAACAGGTTGTGCTGCTCACCCAGGGCCAGGTCGTTTTGCCAGGTAACCTGATCGCGATAGGTGTTGAACACGGAGTGCTCATCGCTGAGCTTGTCGCGTTTGTCGTCACGGTTTTCGCTGTGGGCAAGCTCCAGGCGCGAATGCCAGGTGTCGTTGAGCTGGGCGTCGAAGTAAGAGCCCAGGCTGCTGACGCTGAAGTCGGTGTAGGGTTTTTGCCCGAAGCTTTCGAAAGTGACCGGGTCAAAGCCACCGTACGGATTGTCGTATTCACTGCGCCCGCGGCTGTCGAGCAGGTTCAGGCCTGCCTCGAAGCGTTCGCCGAAGGTGTGGCTGAGGCTCAGGTTGAGTGACTTGTTACGGAACGCATCATGATCGCCGTCGCTGGCAAAGGAGGGGCCGGTGGCGTCAATGCCGGCAGTCTCGTCCAGGCTGGCACCCAGGTTGAAGCGGGTGGCGCCGTCGCCACCGGACAGGCCCAGGCTGCGCTGCCAGGTCTGGTTGCTGCCGGCGGCCAGGCGCAGGCGTGGCTGCAGTCCGGGGCCGCTACTGCGCCGGGTGAAAATCTGGATCACGCCACCCATGGCGTCGCTGCCGTATACCGCCGAGCGGGAGCCGCGCAGCACCTCGACACGCTCTATCTGGTCAACGTCGAGAAACTGCAGGCCACTGTCGCCAGAGGTAGCGTTGGCGATGCGCACGCCATCCACCAGTACCAGGCTCTGCGCCGCCTTGGTGCCGCGGATGAAAATGCCGGGCACGCTGCCGCGCCCGCCGGTGGGGGCCACTTGCACGCCTGGGACACGGGCCAGCAGGTCGGTGACGCTGGTGGGTTGCAGGCGGTCGATGTCGGCGCGGGTGAAGATGGTATTGGCGGCGCTGGTGGCGGTGCGAGACTCGACCTGGCGGTTGGCGCTGATCAGGACGTCGGGCAGTTTCAGGGCGTTGTCGCGTTCAGCGGCCAGGAGCGGAAGTGGCAGGCACAGGAGGGTGGCGGTGAAGCTCGGGATTTTCATGGGCAGTTCCAGACTATTCGCGGGACAAGCCCGCTCCCACAGGTTTGTCACTGTTCTCGAGAAGAGTGATGTACTTGTGGGAGCGGGCTTGTCCCGCGAATGGGCCGCAAAGCGGCCCCAAGGATTACAGCCCGAGCTTGGCCATCCGAGCCTTGACCGAAGCCTCGATCCCAGCCACATCCAGCCCACACTCAGCCAGCATCTGCGCAGGCTTGGCATGCTCGACATAAAGGTCTGGCAGCCCCAGGTGCAGCAGCGGCTTGGTCACCGCCTGGCTGGCCAGGAACTCGCCCACGGCAGCCCCCGCACCGCCCATGATGGCGTTCTCTTCGATGGTTACCAGCAGCTCATGGTTGGCAGCCAGTTCGAGTACCAGTGCCTCGTCCAGCGGCTTGACGAAGCGCATGTCGACCACTGTGGCATTGATCTGCTCGGCAGCCTGCAAGGCCTCGCTCAGTTGCACGCCGAACACCAGCAAGGCGACCTTCTCACCCTGGCGGCGGATGACGCCCTTGCCGATCTCCAAGGGTTCAAGGTCGCTGCTGATCGGCGCGTTGGGGCCCGTACCGCGTGGGTAGCGCACCGCCGCCGGGCCGTTGTACAGATGGCCGGTGGTGAGCATCTTGCGCAGCTCGTTCTCGTCGCTCGGGGTCATCACCAGCATGCCGGGGATGCAGCGCAGGTACGACAGGTCGTAGCTGCCGGCGTGGGTCGGGCCGTCTTCGCCGACCAGGCCGGCGCGGTCGATGGCGAACAGCACATCGAGGTTCTGCACCGCCACGTCGTGGATCAACTGGTCATAGGCGCGCTGCAGGAACGTCGAATAGATCGCCACCACCGGCTTGCTGCCTTCGCAGGCCATGCCTGCAGCCAGGGTCACCGCGTGCTGCTCGGCAATTGCCACGTCGAAGTAGCGCTCCGGGTAGCGTTCGCTGAAGTCGACCAGGTCAGAGCCTTCCTTCATCGCCGGGGTGATGCCGACCAGGCGCTTGTCGCTGGCGGCCATGTCGCACAGCCACTGGCCGAACACAGCGGAATACTTGGGCCCGCTGGGCTTCTTCGGCGCGGCGGGCTTGTCGGCAGGTTCGAGCTTGGTGATGGCGTGGTAGCCGATCGGGTCGACTTCGGCCGGGGCGAAGCCCTTGCCCTTTTTGGTCACCACGTGCAGGAACTGCGGGCCCTTGAGGTCACGCATGTTGCGCAGGGTGGCGATCATGGTCGGCAGGTCGTGGCCGTCGATCGGGCCGATGTAGTTCCAGCCCAGTTCTTCGAACAGGGTGCCTGGGACCAGCATGCCTTTGGCGTATTCCTCGGTGCGGCGGGCGATTTCCCAGGCGCCAGGCAGGCGCGAGAGCACCTTCTTGCTGCCCTCGCGCATGCTTGCGTAGGTGCGGCTGGAGAGGATCTTGGCCAGGTAGTTGGACAGGCCGCCGACATTGCGCGAAATCGACATGTCGTTGTCGTTGAGGATCACCAGCATGTCGGCGTTGACTTCCTGGGCGTGGTTCAACGCCTCGAAAGCCATGCCGGCGGTCAGGGCGCCGTCGCCGATCACCGCGATCGACTTGCGTGCACTGTTCTGCAGGCGGGCGGCGATGGCCATGCCCAGCGCTGCGCTGATCGAGGTGCTGGAGTGGCCGACGCCGAAGGTGTCGTATTCACTCTCGCTGCGACGCGGGAAGGCGGCGATGCCGTCCTTCTGGCGCAGGCTGAGCATGCGCTGGCGGCGGCCGGTGAGGATCTTGTGCGGGTAGGCCTGGTGGCCGACGTCCCATACCAGCCGGTCGTCCGGGGTGTCGAAGACGTAGTGCAGGGCGATCGTCAGCTCGATGACGCCCAGGCCGGCGCCAAAATGCCCACCGGTCTGACCCACGGTGTAGAGCAGTTCCTGGCGCAACTCGTCGGCCAGGGTCTCCAGGTCGGCTTCGGCCAGCCGGCGCAGGCCGGCAGGCGTGTCAGCGCGGTCGAGCAACGGCGTGACCGGGCGTTCGCGGGGGATCTCTTGAAACGTCGTGGGCATCAGGCGAGTCGTTATAGGTGTGAAGACGCGGCAGTTTACCCCATTGTGGGAAAAGTGCCCATTCGACCACGGGTTGTGCGGGATTGGCGTCGGTGCTTAGTTGCGGCGTTCGACGATATAGCGTGCCAGCGCCCGCAGGGGCTCGGCATTTTCCCCAAACCCTTGCAATGCGACCAGCGCCTGGTCGCGCAGTTCGATGGCATAGGCCTTGGCGGCTTCCAGGCCCAACAGGGCCGGGTAGGTCGGTTTGTCACGTGCGATGTCGGCGCCCTGGCGCTTGCCCAGGGTGGCGGTGTCGCTTTCTACGTCGAGGATGTCGTCCTGCACCTGGAACGCCAGGCCGATGGCCTGTGCGTAGGTCTGCAAGGCATCCAGTTGCGCCTGTTCGGCGCGGGCGCTGGCCAGGGCGCCGAGGCGCACGCTGGCTTCGATCAGCGCACCGGTCTTGTGCCGGTGCATGAATTCCAGGGCTTGCTGGTCCAGTTTGATACCCACCGACCCCAGGTCGATGGCCTGGCCGCCGACCATGCCCGCCGGGCCGGCAGCCTTGGCCAGGGCCTGGACCATGGCCAGGCGCAGGGTGTCGGACTGCGGGCTGAGGCGCGTGTCGAGCAGGGCGCTGAAGGCCAGGCTCTGCAGGCCATCACCGGCCAGGATGGCGCAGGCTTCGTCGAAGGCTTTGTGGGTGGTGGGCTGGCCGCGGCGCAGGTCGTCGTCGTCCATCGCCGGCAGGTCGTCATGCACCAGCGAGTACGCGTGAATCAGCTCGACCGCGCAGGCCGCGCCATTGGCCTGTTCGGCAGGCGCACCCAACGCTTCGCAGGCCGCGTAGGCGAGCAGCGGGCGCACACGCTTGCCGCCGTTCATCACGCTGTAGCGCATGGCGGCATAGAGCCGCTCGAGCTCTTTGGTTGGCGCTTCGAACAGGGGTTCGAGGGCGGCGTCGACGCGGGCCTGGCAGTTGGCCTGGTAGCTGTTGATCATGCTTGCGGCTCGGCGTCGAAGGGTTGTGCTGCCAGCTCGCCGTCGCGTTCCAGAAGAATCTGCACCTTCTGTTCGGCCTGGGCCAGTGCGCCCTGGCAATCGCGGGTCAGGGCGATACCTTGCTCGAAGGCGGCCAGCGAATCTTCCAGCGACAACTCGCCGTTCTCCAGGCGCTCGACCAGGGCTTGCAGGTCTGCGAGGGATTGCTCGAAATCGAGGGAGGCTTTTTTGCGGGCCATGGCGGCTGTCTCGGTGGCGTTCTTAACGGCGCGACACTAGCAGAGCAGGGCAAGGGGAGCAAACTTGTGAACGTCAGTCAGGCTTTGGGGCCGCAGCGCGGCCCCGCCGGTTTATCAGGCAATCTCGGCTTCGCGGGCCACCATCGCCTCGCGATACTGCGCCAGCTCTTCAATGGTCAGCACCGGCAAATTGTACTGCCGCGCATACACCGCCACCTGCTCCCCGCGGGCCATGCTGCCATCGGGGTTCATCAGCTCGCACAGCACCGCTGCCGGCCGCAGCCCGGCCAGGCGCGCCAGGTCTACCGAACCCTCGGTATGGCCACGACGGGTCAGCACCCCGCCGTTGCGCGCACGCAGCGGGAACACGTGCCCAGGGCTGACGATATGGCGTTGCTCGGCTGTCGAGCTCAGCGCCGCCGCGATGGTGGTAATCCGGTCGTGCGCCGAAACGCCGGTGGTGATGCCTTCGGCCGCTTCGATGGTGACGGTGAAGCCGGTGCCGTGGCGCGCCTGGTTGTTCTGCACCATCGGCGCCAGCTGCAGTGCGTCCACGGTGGCTTCGTCCAGGCACAGGCAGACGATGCCGCTGCAGTCGCGAATCATCATGGCCATGGTTTGCAACGAGATGTTTTCGGCGGCGGCGATGATGTCCGCTTCGTCCTCGCGGTCGTCGTCGTCCAGCAGCAGCACGGGGCGCCCGGCCTGGAAGGCGGCGATGGCGGCAGAAAGGTTGGGGAATTGCTTTTGCAGCATAGGTGACATGAAACGCTCCTCGTGAATGATCGATGAACGTCTCGGGGCGAACAAAACGCGCGCGCAGAGGCGCCCGAATGGCCCCTGCCTGACGCCTTCTTTCATCCGGACTATGACCGTCGGCTCTGGAGTCTCACCAGATCTGCTGACCCCCGGCATGGCCGGGGCGCTCGCGGGCTCATCTTTCGATTTACCGCCGGTGGGGACTTGCACCCCGCCCTGAAGACCGGCCAAGCATACAGCACAGTGCCACCCTGCTGGCAACCCGCGCGACTAAGACCTTAGGCGACCTTCGGCGGTGAAACTGAAGCAACAGAAGGGCCCCATTGCCCTCAGAGCCCGTGGTGATCCTCTAGGCGAGGGCTTGCCCCGCGAAGGAGGCCGGAACAAGTTTACCGAGACATCTCGTCGATCACTTTCTTCAGCGAGGCCGGCAACATCGGCCCATGCCCCAATCCGTCAAACCGTTCGAACCGCACCTGCAAACCCTGCACGTCGGCCAGGTCCGCTGCCAGCGCCTGCGTCGGCTGCTCCCCATCGCTTTTCATAGATGCACGCGGGCTCGAAGGCTCGTCGCCACCACGCATCAGCAGCAACCTCGGGCGGTGATCACCCAAGCGCTGTTGCAGCCCCTGGGCTTCGCCAACAATCACCCCATCACGCCACCACAACGACGGGCTGGCCGCTGCATAGTCACTGAACTCGGCCGGCCGGGTAAACAGCGCATGCAGCACCGCCAGGCCACCATAGGAATGCCCCCACAATGTTTGCCGCTGCAGGTCGATCGGCGCCACGGCGGCCACCCTCGGCCGCATGTGCTGGCTCAGCAGGTCGAAGAACGCATCCACGCCGCCGCTGGGTTGGCCGGTCAGCGGGTCACGTTGCTGCGCCTGCCCAGGTACCGACGGGGTGTAGTCATAGGTCCGCCCAGCTCGGTCGATACGCTGATCGGTCTGGTAACCCACGGCCACCAGCAACGGCGCCTGGCCGGCGGCGAGCTTGCTCAGCTGTGCGCTGTCCAGCGCGCCCAGCGCGGCATTGCCGTCGAGCATCCACAGCACCGGGTAGCCTGCGGCGGGGGCTGGGCGGTCCGGTTTGCCGACCCACAGGCGGTAATGGCGCTGGCCGTCGGCCGAATCCAGGTCCAGCTGGCTGAAGCGGTAGGCCAGGTCCTGGCGCTGCTGCAGTGAAGTGTCCATCTTCTGCTCGCGTTCCGGCTTCGCCAAAGCGGCGGGCGCAGCCAGGGCCAGCGCCATGGCCAGGTACAGGGGCATCTTGCTCATCGGGGAATCTCGCTCGGTCGTATAGGGTGGTCAACGGCTGATAAACACCTGCCGGCCGGTCTGGCGAACCTGCAGCCTGTAGGTTTGCGCCAGCATGGCCAAGGCCAGTGGCAAGTCATCGACCGGGAACGTGCCAGACACCCGCAGCTCGCCCAGGGCAGGGTCGCATTCAAGGTGCTGGTCGGTGTAGCGCGTCAGTTCTTGCGTCCACTGGCGCAGCGGCATGTCGTCGGCCACCAGCAGCCCGTTACGCCAAGCCAGGGTGGTTTCCCGCACCGCCTCGATGCTGCCCAGGTGCTCACGGCTGAAGCGCACTTGTTGCCCGGCCTGGATGATGTGCTCGCCTGGCGCCACGCTGGCGCGCTCAGGGCGTACCTGCACAGCACCTTCATAAACGGCGAGCACGGTTTCATCGGCCAGTTGGCGCACGCTGAACCGCGTGCCCAGGGCAAGCAACTGGCCCTGTTGGGTTCGCGCCAGGAGTGGGCGGGGGTCGGCAGCGGTAACGATGTACAGCTCGCCCCGGCGCAGGTGCAGCAAGCGTTGCGCGCTATCGAACAGCACGTCCACCGCGCTGTCGCTGTTGAGGGTGATCTGCGTGCCGTCGGCCAGCCGTGCGTGCTGGCGCTCGCCCAGCGACGTCCGGTAGTCGCCGGCCTGCGAGCGCCATGCCCACCAACTGAGGGGGGCGGCGCCCATCAGCAGGAGCAGCCCGCGCAGCACGGCGCGCCTGCCCGTCGGGCGGTCCAAGGTCTGCTTGGCCAGCGTGGGCGGCACGCTGCCCAGGCGCGTGAGCAGGTGCTGCGCCCGTTTCCACGCGCGCTCGTGGTCGGCACTGGCAAGCCGCCAGCGCTCCAGCTCGCGCTGTTGGGCCGGCAGCAACGGCCCCTCCTGCATCAGCATCAGCCAGGAGGCCGCCTGGGCAAGCACCTGCTGGGGGATGGCAGCGTCAAGCGTGGTAGTGCCGCTATTCATCGGGCATCTGCGTCAGGCAGGTGAGGTAGGCCTCGTGGATGTACTTCTTGACGGTCGGCAATGCGATGTTCAGGGCTACGGCGATGTCCTTCTGCTTCATGCCGTCCAGCGTCGCCATCAGAAACGCCTGCCTGACCCGTGGGCGCAAGGTGTCGAGCAGCGCATCGATCTCGTGCAAGGTTTCCAGGATCACGCTTTGCAGCTCAGGCGAAGGGTGCTCGGGTTCTGGCAGCAGCAGCAGGGCTTCGAGCCAGGCGCGTTCCAGCGACTGCCGGCGGCGCCAACTGACCAGTACGCAATTGGCGATGCGGGTCAGGTAGGCGCGTGGCTGGCGGATCGGTTCGGCCCGCGCGCCCTCTCGGCTGGTCAGCACCCGCAAGAAGATATCGTGCGCCAGATCATCGGCCACGCCGCGCCCCCACGACCTCAGCCGGTAGGCGAGCCAGTTGCGTAACCAGGCGTGATTCTCGATGTACAGCGTCTCGACGCTGCACGGCTCGGTACTGTTCGGCGGGGAAAAGGGCGCATTCATCGTCGGTTGAATCGGTACATGACGGTCGCAAATGAAAACCATTATCACTAGAATTGCTCAGATCACAAGGCCGAATCGGTAAATTCAGCCGGTGCTCATGCCCCCATATCCTTTTTTCGATCTCGTGCGACAGAGGAGGTAACAGCCCGCAGCCAGTGGTGGGCGCAAACCCTACGAGCGAGATAAGCATGCTCCCAGTACGTTGTCCTTCACCTGCTCCGCGCCCTCGACTTTGCCTGGCGCCCATCACGTTTGCCCTGCGTTGCACGATGATCGGCTGCTGCGGCGCCGGCCTGTTGAACAGCAGCCTGGCCCTGGCACAGAACACCGGCACGGCTGCGCTCGCCGCCACCCGCCTGGACGATGCCACACCGCGTGACTACAACATTGCCCCGGGCCCGCTGGGCGCAGCCCTGGGCAGCTTCTCCAGCCAGTCCGGGCTACTGCTGTCCTACGACCCTGAGTTGACCCGTGGGCGTACGGCGCCGGCCTTGAAGGGCCGGTATACAGTCAGCGAGGGTATCCAGCGGTTGCTGGCCAACGCCGGGTTGCAACTGGTGCCGAGCTCGACCGGGAGCTACGTGCTGACCGCCCAGCGTGCTGCGCCGAATGCGGCGGCCGAGTTATCGCCGACGATGGTCGAGGCCGCCGCCCAGGGGCCAGAGGCGGATACCTACAGGGCGCCACGCTCTTCGGTGCACCTGAACAGCGAACAGATCGACCGCTTCGGCCGTGTTTCCGCAGGCGATCTGCTCAACGGCGTGCCCGGCGTGCAGGTCGGTGATACGCGCAATGGCGGTGCCCTGGACGTCAACATCCGCGGTATCCAGGGGCAGAGCCGGGTGGCAGTCAAGGTCGATGGTTCGGAGCAGGCCCTGGACGTCTATCGCGGTTATGGCGGCACCCAGCAACGCAGTTACATCGACCCCGACCTGATCAGCAGCCTGACCGTGAACAAAGGCCCGTCGACCAAGTCTGGGGCGATTGGCGGCACGGTTGAAATGCAGACCATCGGCGTGCAGGACATTCTGGTCGACGGCAACCAGGTCGGCGTGCGCCTCAAGGGCGACCTCTGGGACAACGGCGTAGCCCCCGCTCATCGCAGCGCCAGCGCCAAGGATGAAAACCTCACCGCGCCACCCCGCGACAACCGCGCCAGCCTGTTCGGCTCCGAGGCTGAATCTGGCAGTGCCGCGTTTGCCTTCACCAGCGAGCGCCTGGACGTGGTGGCGGCATATGCGCACCGCAATCAAGGTAACTATTTCTCCGGCAAGAAGGGCCAGGATCGCTACCGCATCTATAACCAGTACGGCAGTGAACAGCCCAGCGTGGCGAGCACCTACAACGCGGGCGAGGAAGTGCTCAACTCTTCCTCGAAAACCGACTCGTACCTGCTCAAGGCCACCTGGCGCATCGCCGACGATCACACCTTGGACTTGGGCTACCGCCGCTACGATGGGCGCAGCGCCGAAATCATGCCTTCTGACATCTACCGCTACGGTACTGCGGGTATCTACCAGTTCCCCCTGGGCGAGGTGAAGATCGATACCTACACCGCGCGCTATCACTACCTGCCTGCCGGCAACCCGTGGGTCGACCTGACCAGCAACCTGTGGATGACCGACGCCAAGACCAGCACGTTGAGTTCGTCATGGACTGCACCGGTTTCCCAGCTGTTTCGTACGGACCGCAGCTGGACACGCCAGGACAACCGCCGTATCGGCGGCGACCTGAACAACGTCTCCAAATTCCAGACCGCCCATGGCGACTTCACACTGGACCTGGGCGGCGCGTTCCAGCTTGAAGACCTGCAACCGCAGAAGAATGTGCTGATCACCCAGCACGACATCGATGCCAACCGCACCCTGCGCGATGCATCCAGGCAGGCGTTCAGCTTCAACGGCAAGCTCGAGTACCAGCCGATCGAGCAACTGACCCTGTGGGGTGGTGGCCGGTACAGCCACTTCCGCACCAAGGACAACACCGTGCTGGCCAGCGCCCGGCGTGAGGATCGCGAGGTGCGCTATATCTCGGCGAGCGGCCCCAAGGGCTGGGGCAGCATGACCTGGTTCCCCGACCAGAACGGCCAGTACACCGACGCCACCGACCCGCGCCTGAACAACGGCATCGTCTTCGGCAACAGCAACGAGCCGTTCAACGGCGTGCGCTTCAACGACTTCGGTGCGACCCGCGTGGAGGTCAACCCAGAAGGCATCAGCAGCGTGGTCACAGGCTACGACCACACCCCGCAGGGCAGCAGTAGCGGCGGCGGCTTCGCGCCGGCTTTCGGCATCAATGTCGAGCTGATACCCGACACGTTCTTCTACGTCACCTACACCCAAGGCCTGCGCCTGCCTTCACTGTTCGAGACCAGCCAGGGCACCCAGCAAGTCACCCCCGGCAAAAGCCTCAAGCCCGAGCGCTCGCAGAGCTGGGAAATCGGCGTCAGCGCCTTGCGCGACAACCTCTTTACCGCGCACGACTCGGCGGCGATCAAACTGGCCTTCTTCGACAACCACATCAAGAATTACATCACCCGCTACTACGACCCAAGCCCAGGTTTGTGGGGCCAGATGACCTTCAGCAACACCGACAGCTTCAGCACCCGTGGCCTTGAGCTGCAATCGCACTACGATGCCGGCCGCGTGTTCGCCGACCTGTCGGCCACTTACTACCTCAAGACCGAAACCTGCGACGCGGCGTTTGCCAGCAAATTGCGCGCCACGGCCAACCCCTACCAGAAGACCCAGGACACGCCCAACTGCACCCCGGGCAGCTTCATGGGCTCCTACACCAACACCCAAAACCCGCCGCGCTTCTCAGGCAACCTGACCACCGGCCTGCGCTTCTTCGACGAGGCGTTGACGCTGGGCGGGCGCGTGACCTACACCTCCGGCCCCACCAGCACCCTCGACAAACCCTGGCAGTCCGGCGCCACCACGCCGCAGGTCGAGTACCGCTCGGTGGCACTGTTCGATCTGTTCCTCAAGTACAAGTTGCTGGAGAACACCGAGGTGAATGTTTCGCTGCAGAACCTGACCGATCGCTATTACCTGGATCCGCTGGCGCAGAGCTTCATGCCGGCACCGGGGCGCACGGTGCGGATGGGGATGGTGGCGCGGTTCTGAAGGAAGGTGAGGGCGATGGCGCAGCGGGTTTTGCCATCGTCCTGCATTTTCTGCAGGCATTAAAAAGCCGGCTTGTGGCCGGCTTCTCGGGGACGCTTCCGACTAATTTATGGTAAGCCGCAACCGCCTTAACTGTGTGGTCACAAGGACCTGATAGAGATGGCAAACGCCCGTATGGGGTGTCGCCGAGCCCTCTGGACCGCGGCTTGCGCCGGTCGGGGCTAAATGTGCCGCGTAGCATACAAGGGCTCGCGCAGGATGCCCAGCAAAAAATGGCACAGTCTGTTTCAGCCGGGGCGCTGCCGGCGGAAATGCGACCAGTGGAAGACCCAGCCGATAATCTCCAGGCCCTGTGCCTGGCGTTGGGCGCGGGTGTAGCGCTCGACGGCGTAGTTGCGCCGGTCGTGGCTGTGCAGGTACAGGGTGCCATGCTGGCCGAGGCTGAGGTTGTTTACCCTGAGCGTGCCATTGTGCAGCAGGGCGTAGGTTTCGCCCTCGATCACCTTGGTCATGCCCAGGTCCACAGCCAAGGTAGCCTCCTGCGGGATCAGCGGGGCCATGTTGGCGGCAGGCATGGCCAGGCAGATCGCCTGGTCTGCAGCAACGCCCAAGGTCTTCAGTGCCTTGCAGGGCAGGCGCAGGTGTTTGCTGGCAACCGGGGCAAGCCGGCCGTTATGCAATTCATGCAGGGGCACTTGCAGCATCCGGCCGCCGTGGGCCGACAGCGGGGAGGGCGGGGTGTCGTGGGTGGGCGGTGGTGGGCCGCTGCGCAAGATCGGGTTGGGGTGCTTGGGGCCTTCACCACTGCGCAGCCAGCGGCGGTGTACACAAAACAGGTCGGCCATTTCGTCGAGACGCGCCAACGGAACACCGCGCTTGAACCAGTTGTTGACGTGCTGGGGTGTGACGCTGCGCTGGGCGGCGAAATCGGAAGGGGTCAAGCCACATTCGTGAAGCAGGGCTTTGAGGCGGTCACCGGATGTGTTCATGGCCGCGAGTGTAGCGGCCGTGTGCCAGTGCGGATATGAACCGGGTGTTGATGCGCTTTGTGCGAAAAGTGCTTGGTTGTAGGGCGTTGGAGTAGGGCGGCGTAGGACTTTTTACTGGTCGGGCCATCGTGAGCGCATAAAAAAACCCCGCCTGGGCGGGGTTTTTCAGCAATCGGTATCAGCCCTTGTAGGCAGCAACCGATTTGGTGATTGCGGCGCGGGCGGCGTCGGCGCCATCCCAGCCTTCGATCTTGACCCACTTGCCCTTCTCGAGATCTTTGTAGTTCGCGAAGAAGTGCTCGATCTGCTGGATCAGCAGGGCCGGCAGGTCGGTGTATTCCTTGACGTCGACATACAGCTGGGACAGCTTGTCGTGCGGAACAGCGATGACCTTGGCGTCGCCGCCGCCGTCGTCGGTCATGTTCAGGATGCCGACCGGGCGGGCGCGGATGACCGAACCTGGGGCAACCGGGTACGGGGTCACGACCAGCACGTCCAGCGGATCACCGTCGTCGGCCAGGGTGTTCGGGATAAAGCCATAGTTGGCTGGGTAGAACATCGGGGTAGCCATGAAACGGTCGACGAACAGGGTGTCGCTGTCCTTGTCGATTTCGTATTTGATCGGCGCGTGGTTGGCCGGGATCTCGATGGCGACGTAGATGTCGTTCGGCAGGTCTTTGCCCGCCGGAATCTTGCTGTAGCTCATTGGGCAGTGCCCCCGTGTTTGACCAAAAAGTGGCGGCGATTATAGGCACATTCCGCCAGGGCATGCCACGCCTGCCCTGATGTGCGGCCGCGTCAGGCGTGGCTTTCGCGGTAAGCGGGGTGTTCGGCCTGCAACCGGCCAAGACGCGCCAAAGGGTCCTGGCGGTAGAACAGCGACAGTTGCTGGTACACCTGTGGGTAGGCCTGCTGCAGCAGGTCGGGGGCGCTGAAGAAATATTCGCTGGTGACGGCAAAGAATTCCGCCGGGTTTTCCGCCGCGTACGGGTCGATGGCGGTTTCGGCGTCGGGGTTGAGATCCAGCTGGCGATTGAGGTCGTCATAGGCCTGTTGCATGGCACTCGCCCATTCATCCACCGGCATGCCGCTGTGCAGCGGCGGCAGGCCGTTGGCATCGCCGTTGAGCATGTCGAGCTTGTGCGCCAGCTCATGGATGACCAGGTTGTAGGCCTCCCACCCACCGCTGGCCAGCACACCGTTCCAGGCCAGAATCACCGGGCCCTGTTGCCAGGCTTCGCCGCTGTGCTCGCCGTCCCACACGTGCTCCACGCCGCTGGCGTCGCGGTGGCGCTGGGGGCTTTTGAAGTCGTCGGGGTAGAGAATGATCTCGTGAAAGCCCTGGTACCAGTTCAGCTCGCCCAGGTGCAGCAAAGGCAACTGGGCCTGGGCCGCCAGGAACAGGCGCTGTTCGTCGCTTGGCTCGACACCGGGCAGGGTGGTCAGGTGCTTTTCGTGCAGAAACAGGATGCAGGCTTCGCGCAACCAGTGGTCTTCTTCAGCGCTGATGCCGTCGAGTAACGGCAAGTGCTCGCGAACGGCCTGCCATTGCTCGGGGGCGATCGGGTAGCGCGCCAGGGTACGCTGGCGCCGCCAGGCGCTGAAAGACCACATGGCGGTGGTCAGTGCGCCTTGGCTGTACGGCCCAGGCGACCGCGCAGCAGGCCGAGCACCATCGGTACCAGCGACAGGAAGATGATGCCGACCACCATCAACGACAGATGCTGCTTGATGAACGGCACGTTGCCGAAGAAGTAACCCAAGGTCACCAGGCCACCTACCCACAGCAGCGAACCGGCGACGCTGAAGCCCAGGAAACGCGGGTAGTGCATGTGGGCGATGCCGGCGACGAACGGCGCGAAGGTGCGCAAGATCGGCAGGAAGCGCGCCAGGGTCACGGTCTTGCCGCCATGGCGCTCATAGAATTCGTGGGTGCGCTGCAGGTAGTCGCGGCGGAATATTTTCGAGTTAGGGTTGTTGAACAACCGCTCGCCGGCCGTTCGGCCAATCACGTAATTGGTACTGTCACCCAGGATTGCCGCGGCCATCAGCAGGCCCGCCAGCAGCACCGGGTCCATGCCGCCACCGGCCGCCACGGCGCCGGCGATGAACAGCAGCGAATCGCCCGGCAGGAACGGCATCACCACCAGGCCGGTTTCGCAGAAGATCACGGTGAACAGGATGGCGTAGATCCAGGGACCGTAATTGGTGACCAGCAGATCGAGGTAAGCATCGAGATGCAGGATAAGGTCCAGCGGGTTGAAATCCATGTACAGCACCTGTGTTCTTGGGCGTAGGCTCAGTTACCTGGGGATGGGTAAACTTTCACACATGACAAGTGGGCCATTATACGGCGAAGTGAGGATCATGCCCGGGGAGTTTGTAGCGGGGGGTTACCGGAGGCGGCATGGCCTGCACTGACCGCTTCGCGGCTGAACCCGCGAAGCGGCCGGAACAGGTCAATCCGGCTGGATCGGCAGGATGTAGCTCTCGAACTCGGTGTCCTTGCGAAACCCGATGGACGCGTAGGTCTTGCGCGCCGCCTCGTTATTGGCGCTGGTCGAAACCCGCATGCGTACGGCATTGGTCTGTTTGGCCATCTTCTTCGCTTCGCGCATCAGGTGATCGGCCACCAACATGCGCCGCGAGTCCTCGGCCACGTAGATGTCGTTGAGGATCCACACGCGCTTGAGCGACAGCGACGAAAAGCTCGGGTACAGCTGGCAGAAGCCCAGCAGCTTGCTATCGTCGTCATCGGGCAGTGCCAGATAGATCACCGACTCATCGCGTCTCAGGCGTTTTTCCAGAAAGCTGCGCGAGCTGTCCGGGTAGGGCAATTGCCCATAGAACTCGCGGTATTTGACGAACAGCGGGGTCAGCAGGTCGAGGTGTTCCAGGGTTGCCTTGATGATACGCATGTGCGGCCCTCAGGATCCATTTGGGGAAACAGCGGTTTGCAAGTCGCGCTCGACAGCATGCTGCCCAATGCGGGCGAGAAGCGCAATCCGCCTTCCGTGACATGATTTTTACTCTTTTCCGAGTAGGAAGTTTCCTTTTTGGCTGGCGGGGGTATCGCTGTCGAGGCTATGGACCTCGGCTTCGTCCTTCAGATTCACCCCGGAAAGCTGCCGGCGACAGGCCTCACGCATCAAATACAGCAGGCGGTGGGCCGCCATGCCGTAGCTCAGGCCTTCCAGGCGCACGTTGGAGATGCAATTGCGGTAGGCGTCAGTCAGGCCGACCCGTGGTGCGTAGGTGAAGTACAGGCCGAGGCTGTCGGGCGAGCTCAACCCCGGGCGTTCGCCGATCAGCATCACGGTCATGCGTGCGCCGAGCAACTCGCCCACCTCGTCCGCCACCGCCACCCGGCCCTGCTCCACCAGCACCACCGGGGCGCTGGTCCAGCCGTCGGCTGCGGCCTGTTCCTCGAAGCGGGTCAAAAAAGGCAAGGTGTGACGGTGCACGGCCAGGGCCGAGAGGCCGTCGGCGACCACGATGGCCAGGTCGACACCGCCCGGGTTGGCCTCGGCATGCTGACGCAGGGCCGCAATCGAGTCTTCGTTCAGCCGTCGCCCCAGGTCGGGGCGTTGCAGGTACTGGTCGCGGTCGCTCGCGGCGCTGTGCACCACCAGGCTGTCGCGCCCGCGCTCAGTAAGTTGGGCCGTCAGCCCCGCATGGTCGAACGGCAGGTGCACGGCATCGCGGGCTTGGGCGTGGGCGAACTGGAAGTCCAGTTGTGCACCGGTCGGCAGGCTGGTGCCGGCGCGGCCCAGGGCGATACGGGCCGGGGTCAGCGTGCGCAGGGCCAGCCAGGGGTTGTCGGGGGTTGCTGTGCGATGGTCCATGGTCATCCCTATGCAAGCTGTGCCAAGGCCTGGCGGAATGCCGGCGGCAGGTTTTCACCGAAGCGCACCCGGCCATCGGCCTGGGTGAAGATGCCGGTACGCGCCAGCCACGCCTCGAATTCCGGGCCGGGCTTGAGGCCCAGGGTCTGGCGCGCATACAGCGCGTCATGGAACGAGGTGGTCTGGTAATTGAGCATGATGTCGTCAGAGCCTGGGATGCCCATGATGAAGTTGATACCGGCCACGCCCAGCAGGGTCAGCAGGGTGTCCATGTCGTCCTGGTCGGCTTCGGCGTGGTTGGTGTAGCAGATGTCGCAGCCCATGGGCACGCCAAGCAGCTTGCCGCAGAAATGGTCCTCGAGGCCGGCACGGATGATCTGCTTGCCGTTGTACAGGTACTCAGGGCCGATGAAGCCGACCACGGTGTTGACCAGAAACGGCTTGAAATGCCGGGCCACGGCGTAGGCGCGGGTCTCGCAGGTCTGTTGGTCGACGCCATGGTGGGCGTTGGCCGACAGGGCGCTGCCCTGGCCGGTTTCGAAGTACATGAGGTTTTGCCCGAGGGTGCCGCGCTTGAGCGACAGGCCCGCTTCGTAGCCTTCCTGCAACACGTTGAGGTTGATGCCAAAGCCGGCGTTGGCTGCTTCGGTGCCGGCGATCGACTGGAACACCAGGTCCAGCGGTACGCCCCGGTTGATCGCTTCGATCGAGGTGGTGACGTGGGTCAGCACGCAGGCCTGGGTGGGGATGTCGTAGCGCTGGATGATGGCGTCGAGCATCTCCAGCAGGGCGCAGATCGAGGCGATGCTGTCGGTGGCCGGGTTGATGCCGATCATGGCGTCGCCGTTGCCGTACAACAGGCCGTCGAGAATGCTGGCGGCAATCCCGGCTGGCTCGTCGGTTGGGTGATTGGGCTGCAGGCGGGTCGACAGGCGCCCACGCAGGCCCATGGTGCCGCGAAAACGAGTGACCACGCGGATTTTCTGCGCCACCAGGATCAGGTCCTGAACGCGCATGATCTTCGACACCGCCGCCGCCATCTCCGGTGTCAGGCCCGGTGCCAGCGCACGCAGGCTGTCTTCGTCGGCCTCCTCGCTGAGCAGCCAGTCGCGCAGGCCGCCTACGGTCAGGTGGCTGACCGGCGCGAAGGCCTGGGCGTCGTGGGTGTCGATGATCAGGCGGGTGACCTCGTCCGCTTCGTAGGGGATCAGCGCCTCGTTCAGAAAGTGCGTGAGCGGGATGTTGGCCAAGGCCATCTGCGCGGCGACCCGCTCGCCGTCATTGCTGGCGGCGACACCCGCGAGGAAATCCCCCGAACGTGCGGGGCTGGCCTTGGCCATCACGTCCTTGAGGCTGTCGAAGCGGTAGACCAGGTGGCCTACCGTGTGCACGAAACTTGCCATACAGATTCTCCAGAGCGCCGCGGGGCTGGCCCGCGGCGGGTGTCGGCGATCAGTGCAAAGCCTCTTCGGCCTTCTGGATCGCGGCGAATTCCTCTTCCGGTGTGCCCGCTACCAGGTGGTGGCGGCTGTAGAAAGCAAAGTAGGCAATTAATACTCCATAGATCACCGCAGCGCCAATCACAACCCGTGGGTCGACCAGGAAGCCCGCCACCACGGCGATGCACGCCAATACCAGGGCGACGCCGGAGGTGAAGATGCCGCCCGGCGTGCGATACGGCCGTTCCATTTTCGGCCGGCGGATACGCAGGGTGATGTGCGCAGCCATCATCAGTACGTAGGACAGCGTTGCGCCGAACACCGCGACCAGGATCAACAGGTCACCCTGGCCGGTCAGCGACAGGCCGAAACCGATGAGGCCGGGGATGATCAGCGCCAGTACCGGTGCCTTGCTCTTGTTGGTCTGGGAAAGTTTGCGCGGCAGGTAGCCCGCACGCGACAGCGCGAAGATCTGCCGTGAATAGGCATAGATGATCGAGAAGAAGCTGGCGATCAGGCCTGCCAGGCCCACCAGGTTGACGAAGCTGCCCATCCAGGTGGAGCCGCCATAGGCTTTGGACAGTGCCTCGACCAGTGGGTTGCCCGAGGCCTTGAGTGCTTCGGAACCCGCAGCGCCAGGGCCGACTACCAGAATCAGCAGGGCGAAGGCCAGCAATACCAGCATCGCGCCGATCAGGCCGCGTGGCAGGTCGCGTTTCGGGTTCTTGGTCTCTTCGGCGGCCAGTGGTACACCTTCGACAGCGAGGAAGAACCAGATCGCATAGGGGATCGCGGCCCACACGCCGACATAGCCGAACGGCAGGAAGCTGCTGGCGCCTGCGGCGTCCGTCTTGGCGATGTCGAACAGGTTGGCTGCATCAAAATGGGGCACCATGCTCACCAGGAACACGGCCAGGGCAATGGCGGCGATGGCGGTGATGATGAACATCAGTTTCAGCGCTTCACCCACCCCGAAGATGTGGATGCCGATGAACACGATGTAAAAGGCCAGGTAGATGACCCAGCCGCCGATGCCGAACAGCGATTCACAATAGGCGCCGATGAACACGGCGATCGCCGCAGGGGCAATGGCGTATTCGATGAGGATGGCCGTACCGGTGAGAAACCCGCCCCAAGGGCCGAAGGCGCTGCGGGCGAAGCCGTAGCCACCGCCTGCGGTGGGGATCATCGACGACAGTTCGGCCAGCGAGAAGCACATGCACAGGTACATGGTGGCCATCAGCAGGGTGGCGAGGAACATGCCGCCCCAGCCGCCTTGGGCCAGGCCGAAGTTCCACCCGGCGTAGTCGCCGGAGATCACATAGGCGACCCCAAGGCCGACCAGCAACACCCAGCCGGCGGCGCCTTTTTTCAGTTCACGTTGCTGGAAATAGTCTGAACCGACCTTTTCGAAGTCGACGGAAGAGCCTGCCGGCGCATTGCCGGAATGATCGCTGGGCATAGTTTCACCTGTTGTTTTTCTTGGTGGCCGGAGGGGTTCCGGCCGATGGTGATGGGTACTGCAGAAAGCGAGCCATGGAGCTACAAGCCGCAAGCTACAAGCCTCAAGAAAAAGCAGTTGGGTGCTGTACCCGCTGTTTCTTGCAGCTTGTAGCTTGCAACTTGAAGCTGTTTTTCTAGAAGAAGCCCAGCGGGTTGATGTCGTAGCTCACCAGCAGGTTCTTGGTCTGCTGGTAGTGATCGAGCATCATCTTGTGGGTCTCGCGGCCAACGCCGGACTTCTTGTAACCGCCGAACGCGGCATGCGCCGGGTACAGGTGGTAGCAGTTGGTCCACACGCGGCCGGCCTTGATGCCGCGGCCCATGCGGTAGGCGCGGTTGATGTCGCGGGTCCACACGCCGGCACCGAGGCCGAACTCGGTGTCGTTGGCAATCGCCAGTGCTTCGGTTTCGTCCTTGAAGGTGGTGACGCTGACCACCGGGCCGAAGATTTCCTCCTGGAACACCCGCATGCGGTTGTTGCCCTTGAGCAGGGTCGGCTGGATGTAGTAGCCAGTCGATAGCGCGCCTTCGAGTTTTTCCACCTTGCCGCCGGTCAGCAGCTCGGCGCCTTCTTCCTTGGCGATTTCCAGGTACGACAGGATCTTCTCGAACTGTTGCTGCGATGCCTGGGCGCCGACCATGGTGTCGGTGTCCAGCGGGTCGCCGCGCTTGATCTGCAGGACCTTCTTCATCACCACTTCCATGAACTGCGGGTAGATCGACTCCTGCACCAGCGCACGCGACGGGCAGGTGCACACTTCGCCCTGGTTGAAGAACGCCAGCACCATGCCCTCGGCGGCCTTGTCGATGAAGCTTGGCTCGGCCTGCATGATGTCTTCGAAGTACACGTTAGGCGACTTGCCGCCCAGTTCGACGGTGGACGGGATGATGTTCTCGGCAGCGCATTTCATGATGTGCGAGCCGACCGGGGTCGAGCCGGTAAAGGCGATTTTGGCGATACGTTTGCTGGTAGCCAACGCTTCGCCCGCTTCGCGGCCATAACCCTGGACCACGTTGAGCACGCCTTTGGGCAGCAGGTCGCCGATCAGTTCCATCAGTACGGTGATACCCAGCGGCGTCTGCTCGGCGGGTTTGAGCACCACGCAGTTGCCTGCGGCCAGGGCCGGGGCGAGTTTCCAGGCGGCCATCAGCAGCGGGAAGTTCCACGGGATGATCTGCCCGACCACGCCCAGTGGCTCGTGAATGTGATAGGAGACAGTGCCTTCGTTGATCTCGGCGGCGCCGCCTTCCTGGGCGCGGATGCAGCCGGCGAAGTAACGGAAGTGATCGACCGCCAGCGGGATGTCGGCATTGAGGGTTTCGCGGACCGGCTTGCCGTTGTCCCAGGTTTCGGTAATGGCCAGCACTTCAAGGTTCTGTTCGATGCGGTCGGCGATCTTCAGCAGAACATTGGAACGGTCCTGGACCGAGGTGCGGCCCCAGGCGTCGGCGGCGGCGTGGGCGGCATCCAGGGCCTTGTCGATGTCTTCGGCAGTGGAGCGGGGAAACTCTGCGATCAGCTTGCCATTCACCGGGGAGGTGTTTTCGAAGTACTGCCCCTTGACCGGTGCTACGAACTCACCACCGATGTAGTTGCCGTAGCGGCTCTTGAAGGAAACCTTCGCGCCTTCGGTACCGGGATGTGCGTAACGCATGGTGTGTCTCCTGGCTATTGTGTTTGTTAGGGAGTTGAGAAGCGTAGAGCAAAGGTTGGGCCAGTGTTTTGAGGACCATCAAAATCAACCACTTGGGGCGGTTTTGTGAAACACGCCGGCCACCCGCTGCGCCAGGGCTGGCACGGCCCGGGTGACACTTTGTACCGTTTGCGACACGCAGCGGTACGCTGCATTGCAAAGCCCCGCCGGGTGGAGGATGCTGGCTGAACGCTCTATCTGCGGAGAACGACAACAAATGCAGAGCAACCACCTGAGTCGCCATGCCCAGCAAGTGCACACCATTGCCCATGGTGAAGCTGGGGAGGGCGGCAGTGACCCGGCCATCGCGCGTTCCTGGCTGCGCTGTCTTGAGGAGCACCACCTCGACCCGACGCTGATCGAAGCCCCTGTGGTGCTCGAGCACGGGCGCCTGCTGGAAAGCCGCGAGCGCCTGCGCCAGGTGCTGAAAATTGCCGACAGCGAGATGAACAGCCTGCATCAGCAGCTCTCTGGCGCCGGCCATGCGGTGCTGCTGACCGATGCCCGCGGGGTGATCCTCAACTGTGTCAGCGCACCCACCGAGCGGCGTATCTTCGAGCGGGCGGGGTTGTGGCTGGGCGCAGATTGGAGCGAGGCGCGCGAAGGCACCAACGGCATCGGTACCTGCCTGGTCGAGCGCCAGGCACTGACCATTCATCAGCACGAGCATTTTCGTGGCCGCCACACTGGCCTGACCTGCTCGGCAAGCCCCGTGTTCGACCCGCATGGCGATCTGTTGGCGGTGCTCGACGTGTCGTCGGCGCGGCCAGATGTCTCGCGTCAGAGCCAGTTCCACACCATGGCCCTGGTCAACCTGTCGGCCAAGATGATCGAGAGCTGTTACTTCCTGCGTCATTTCGAACAGCAATGGTTGCTGCGTTTTCATCTGCACGCCGAGTCGGTCGGCTTGTTCAGCGAGGGCTTGCTGGCCTTCGAGGCTGATGGGCGAATCTGCGCGGCCAACCAGAGCGCGCTCAACCTGCTGGGTACCGTGCGCGGGGGCGTGCTGGGCAAACCGGTGGAGCGTTTTTTTGCCTGCAGCCATGACGAACTGTTCAGCCGCGCCGTACCCGGCGGCAGTACCGTCTGGCCGTTGCACACGCGTGACGGCCGCCAGGTGTTCGCCAGCCTGCGTGGCCAGGCGCGCACGCCGGTGTGGTCGGTGCCGCGCGGCCAACCTCGGCCCCCGCGCGAAGCAGAACCCGGCATCTGCCTGCTCGACCCTGCGCTGCAAAACGACTTTCGCCGCTGTGTGCGGGTGTTCGAGCGTGATGTGCCGCTGCTGCTGCGCGGCGAGACCGGTTGCGGCAAGGAGGCCTTCGCGCAGGCGGTGCACCAGGCCAGCCAGCGAAGCGGCAAACCGTTCGTGGCGGTCAACTGCGCCTCTATTCCGGAGAGCCTGATCGAGAGCGAGCTGTTCGGTTATCGCGGTGGCAGCTTTACCGGCGCGCGCAAGGAAGGCATGCGCGGCAAGCTGTTGCAGGCCGATGGCGGCACGTTGCTGCTGGACGAGATCGGTGACATGCCGCTGGCCTTGCAGACGCGGCTGTTGCGGGTACTGGAAGAGCGCCAGGTGGTACCGATTGGCGGCGAGCCCCAGGCCGTGGACGTGCGCATCGTCAGTGCGACCCACCGCGACCTGCTGGAGCGGGTGGCGCAGGGCACGTTCCGCGAGGACCTGTATTACCGCCTCAATGGCCTGGAAGTGGCCCTGCCGGCGGTGCGCGAGCGCAGTGACAAGGGCCAGTTGCTGGACTTTCTGCTGCATCAGGAAGCGCAGGGGCAGCCCGTGCAGCTCGAGCCTGATGCACGGCACGCGTTGCTGCAGTTCCCGTGGCCCGGCAACGTGCGGCAGATGCGCAACACACTGCGCACTCTGGTAGCGCTCTGCGACAACGGCCGCATCGAATCTGCCGACCTACCGACCATCTTCCACAACACCGTCCCCCCATCTTCCGCGACTACTGCATACCCCGATCGCAACCCAAGCCCGCCGCTACAAGACGCCGAGCGCCAAGCCCTGCTGACGGTACTGGAGGCAAACCGCTGGCACTTGACCCGCGTCGCCGAGCATCTGGGCATCAGCCGCAATACCTTGTATCGAAAACTGCGCAAACACGGCATAGCACGGGCTGGCTGAGCGAAACAGCGGGTGCGATTTCCTGCGCCCTGGGCTACCCTGCCTCGATGTTTTGCGAGGTCGACCATGCATATTCACATTCTCGGTATTTGCGGCACGTTCATGGGTTCCCTGGCGGTGCTGGCCAAAGCGCTTGGCCACCGCGTCACCGGCTCCGACGCCAATGTCTATCCCCCGATGAGTACCCAGCTCGAAGCCCAGGGCATCGAGCTGACCCAAGGCTATGACCCGGCTCAGCTAGACCCGGCACCCGACCTGGTAGTGGTCGGCAACGCCATGTCGCGGGGCAACCCGGCGGTGGAGTACGTGCTGAACAAGGGCCTGCCCTACGTCTCTGGCCCGCAGTGGCTGGCCGACCACGTGCTGCAGGGCCGCTGGGTACTGGCCGTTGCCGGTACCCATGGCAAGACCACCACCAGCAGCATGTTGGCCTGGGTGCTGGAGCACGCCGGCATGAGCCCGGGGTTCCTGATTGGCGGTGTGCCGCAGAACTTCTCGGTGTCGGCGCGCCTGGGCGACACCCCGTTCTTCGTGGTCGAGGCCGATGAGTACGACAGTGCGTTCTTCGATAAACGTTCGAAGTTCGTCCACTACCACCCGCGCACGGCCATCCTCAACAACCTTGAGTTCGATCACGCAGACATCTTCCCTGACCTTGCGTCCATCGAGCGGCAGTTCCACCACCTTGTGCGCACTATCCCGAGTGAAGGCCTGGTGATTCACCCCACCACCGAGCAGGCGCTGGAACGCGTCATCGGCATGGGCTGCTGGACCCCGGTACAAACCACCGGTGAAGGCGGGCAGTGGCAGGCGCGCCTGCTCAGTGCCGATGGTTCGCGCTTTGAAGTGTTGTTCGAGGGCGAGGCCCAGGGCGTGGTCGATTGGCCATTGACCGGGCAGCACAACGTCGCCAACGCCTTGGCCACCCTGGCCGCCGCGCGCCATGTAGGTGTGGTGCCAGCCATGGGCATCGCCGGGCTGAGCGCCTTCAAGAGCGTCAAGCGGCGCATGGAGACGGTCGCCGAGGTGCAGGGCGTGACCATCTATGACGATTTCGCCCACCACCCGACCGCCATCGCCACCACCCTCGACGGCCTGCGCAAGCGTGTGGGCGAAGCGCCGGTGATCGCGGTGATCGAGCCGCGCTCCAACTCGATGAAGCTGGGCGCCCACCGTGACGGCCTGCCGGAAAGCGTCAACGACGCCGACCAGGTGATCTGGTACGCCCCGGCCAACCTGGGCTGGGACCTGGCCGCCACGGCAGCGCAGTGCAAGGTGCCGAGCGTGGTTGCCGACAGCCTGGAGGCGATCATCGAGCGCATCAAAGGCCAGGCCCGCCCCGGCACCCACGTGGTGATCATGAGCAACGGCGGCTTCGGCGGCCTGCACGGCAAGTTGGCCGAGGCGCTCAAATGAGCGGGCCGCAGCGCATCACCCTGGCCATGACGGGCGCCTCTGGCGCTCAATATGGCCTGCGCCTGCTCGACTGCCTGGTGCGTGAGGACCGCGAGGTGCACTTTCTCATTTCCAAGGCCGCGCAGTTGGTGATGTCTACCGAAACCGACGTGTTGCTGCCGCCCAAGCCCCAGGCGATGCAGGCGTTTCTGACCGAGTACACCGGCGCTGCCGATGGGCAGATCCGCGTGTATGGCAAGGAAGACTGGATGTCGCCGGTGGCCTCGGGCTCCGGCGCGCCGGCGGCGATGGTGGTGGTGCCATGCTCTACCGGCACCTTGTCGGCGATTGCCACCGGTGCTTGCAACAACCTGATCGAGCGTGCCGCCGACGTCACCCTCAAAGAGCGCCGTCAGTTGATTCTGGTACCGCGCGAGGCGCCGTTCTCGACCATTCACCTGGAGAACATGCTGAAGCTCTCGCAGATGGGCGCGGTCATTCTGCCGGCGGCCCCGGGCTTCTACCATCAGCCACAGACCATCGACGACCTGATCGATTTCGTCGTAGCGCGCATTCTCAACCTGCTGGACATCCCCCAGGACATGCTGCCGCGTTGGGGCGAGCATCACTTTGGGGCGGATGATTGAAACGCGCACTGTCTGGGCTGGTGGCGCTGACGCTGCTGAGTGGATGTGCCACGGTGCGCACGCTGGATGCCAACAAGCCGGGCGCACCGGTGGTGTACGCCGGCACCCGGCTGGACCTGTATGTGATGAATGGCGGGTGCTGCCCGAAGGATCACTTCGGGGCTGAGGCCCCGGGATACCCAGGGTTGGACCTGCCCGGCAGTATGTTGCTGGATACCCTGCTGCTGCCGTTATCACTGCTGACGGCAGCGGGGGTCGGCTTCCAGGCTACCGGCGGCCTTTGATTGCCTACGCTATATCTTGCCCAGCCGGCGCAGTTCATCCGACTCGATGACCCGCACCCCGTCTTCTTCTTCCAGCGCCAAGCGCCATAGCGCCCGTGCCAGTGTGCAAGCCTCGATACCCCGGTACTTGCCAGGTATCAGCTTGGAAAACGGCGAAATCAGCTGTTCGCCGAGCCGAGGCTCGATGCGGTCCCCTAGCAGCAGCGAGGGCCGGACGATGGTCAGTTGCGGCCAGTCCTGGGCCTTGAGCGCTTCTTCCATTTCGCCCTTGACCCGGTTGTAGAAGATCGATGACTTAGGGTCGGCGCCGAGTGCGCTGACCACCAGCAGATGCCGCGCACCCAGCTCGCGGGCACGTTTGCTGAAGGCCACTACCATGTCCAGGTCCACGGCGCGGAACGCCGACTCGGAGCCAGCCTGCTTGAGTGTGGTCCCCAGGCAGCAATAAGCGATATCCACCCGCCCCGCCAGCTGCGGTAGGAACACCGCCGGGTCACCCACTGGGTTTTCCAGGTGTGGGTGTTCGGCCAGTGGCCGGCGCGTAGGCGCCAGTACCCGGCTGATGGTCGGCTCGTTGAGCAGGCGGTCGAGCAGGTGTTCACCCGTCAGACCCGTGGCACCGGCAAGCAGGACATGCTGAGGCGTCAAATACATGATGTCTCTCCCTTGTTACACACAAGCTTAGTGGTTGGCCGGCTTTTTTGCCTGCTCCTCCACGGTGGCCTGTGCAGCATTGCGTAACGCTTCTTCGGCCTGTTGCCGTCTTAGGTGCTGCCAGTGTGCCAGTACGGCTGGCGGCGCCCAAAGCTGCGGTTCCGAGGCCTCGAAACCTTCCTTTTGTTCTCTTTCGGCAACGCTGGCGCGCGCCAGTTCAAACGCTTGTTTCAGGTCGTCGGTCTGGTTCAGCGCTTCGGCGAACAGGGCATCACCAAAGTAGGTGAAATCCGCTTCTTCCGAGCAGCCGAAAGACACCCGGTCGGCGCGGGCGGCGGTGATGATCACCGTGCGATCATCCTTGAGCGGGGCGATATAGCCCCCTGAATAGCAGGCGGAAATGACGATTATCTTGTCGCGATCTTTCAGCGGTGCCAGGGCACTGGCCAGCTCGTCGGCGGGCAGGTCGGCCAGTTGCAGGCGCGGCTGGTCGAGCACCAGTTGGTGGTCCTGGCTGCCGTGGCTGGTGAGGTAGATGAACACCAGGTCCTCGGGGCCGCTGCGCTCGGCCAAGGTGCGGGCGGCGCGGGTGAGGTTCTCGCGGGTGGCCATGGGGCGGCTGGCCATATGGTCGCGGTGGTTGACCAGCGTGACCTGGCCGCGGGCGCCAAAGCGGACCTTGAGCATGTTGCTGACATAGTCGGCTTCGCGCAGAAACACGCTTTGCTGGCCGTCGCCGGCCACTACCAGGCTGTACAACTGGATCGCCGGCGCGGTGTGCGGTACCCGCGCCAGCGCGTCTTCGAGCAGGTGGCCCTGGTTGAGCAGGGCCAGGTCCAGCGGGTCGGGCAACAGCGCGCCCTTTTCGTCGCGCACGCGTACGCCGTTGACCCAGGTGCCGCCCTCGACTTTGCCGTTGGCCAGGGTCAGTCGGCCGTAGCCGTGGTAGGCATCGTTTTCGAAGCCACCGGTGTACTTGCTGCCGTCAGCCAGCTGCAGGCTGCCCTGGCCAGACAGGTGCCAGTCGACGAAACCGCCCTTGTAGTGGCTGCCATCACTGCCGAGCAGTTCGCCCTCGCCAATCAATGAGCCGTCCTTGAACGCGCCGATCCAGACGTCACCGTCGGCGCTTTCATAGCGCCCGCGGCCTTCCAGGCGGTTGTCCTTGAACTCGCCGATGTACTGTTCGCCGTCGACGCTGTCGTAGGTGCCGCTGCCTTGCAGCAGGCCATCGACGAAACGGCCGCTGAACTGGTTGCCGCTGGCATCGCTGCGCACCCCGGCACCGTTCGGTTTGCCTTTGGCGAAAAGGCCCTGGTAGCGGCTGCCGTCGGCCAGCTCCAGCTCGCCCGCGCCTTCGTACTGATCGTCCTTGAACTGGCCGCGGTAGGTCTGGTCGGCTTGCTTGAGGGTGCCTTCACCGTCGCGCCGGCCGTGCTTGAAAGTACCGGCATAGTGGCTGCCCGGCGTGGTCAGGTCACCCAGGCCCTGGAACAGGCCCTCGGCGAACTGGCCCCGGTAGACTTCACCGTTCTGGCCGTGCCACTCGCCCTGGCCATGCCACTGGCCATCCTTGAAGCCGCCGGCGTACCAGCTGCCGTTGGGGTAGTCGATGCGCCCCTCGCCCTGCAGCAGGCCGTCAACCACCTCACCCCGGTAGCGCCCGCCGTCGGGCAGGCGTGCGTCCGGAGGCAATAGCGATTCGCCATCTCCGCACGCGGCAAGCAACAGGACCAAGGTGATGGGGAGCAATGGACGCATGGTGGAGACCGGGCAATAGGTCTGCCGAGTATGACCCAGAATGGGGGGTTGAGACAGTGAACGAGTGGGGGCGGACGGTGCATGCCTTGATTGTTTCGGCGCCTATGAGACCGAGCGCCGCGCGGGCGGCGCTCGATCTCATAGGCGCTGCACATCTAAGGCGAACACCTGCACGCCCCCCCATCAATGCCCCTGCAAAAACGCCCCCATCCTCCGATTCACCGCCTCGGCCGCCTCCATCTGCACCATGTGGCCAGCATCTGGCAGCACCAATACTTCGGCCTCCAGCCCGTCGGCATGGCTGGCCGGGATGATCGCGTCCTTCCCGCCCCAGATCACCAGCGCCGGGTGCTGCCCCAGCACGCCCCGCAGGTCGTGGCGCTGCTGGTCGCCTTCGGCAATGGCCGCCCCCAGCTGGCGCAATGCCGCGTCGACGCCTTCCAGCCGCTTGAACTTGAGCATGTCCTCCAGCAACTGCCGGGTAACCAGCGCCGGGTCGGCAAACAGCTGCACCATCTGCGGCTTGAGTGCATTGCGGTTGGCAGCGGCCACGAAGCCTTGCAGGTACTGGCCGTTGATCGCTGTGCCCAGCCCGGCACTGGCCACCAGGCTCAAGCTTGCCACCCGCTGCGGCGCCAGGCGTGCCACGTTGAGGCTGACTGCGCCGCCCATCGAATGCCCGGCCAGGTGGGCCCGGGGGATCTCCAGGTGGTCGAGCAGTGCCAATACCGCTTCGCTAAGTTCATCCAGGTCCCCGCGTTGCAGCGCCTTGGCCGACTCGCCATGCCCGGGCAGGTCGAGCGCGATGACGCGGCGTTCGGCGGCCAGCGCCGGGTGGTTGAACAGCCAGTTGTTCAAGTCACCGCCAAAGCCGTGCACCAGCACCAGCGGCGTACCGCCTTCGCCCAGTTCGAACCAGCGCAACAGGCGGCCGCCCACTTCGGCTTTTTGCGGTGCTGGGCCCTGCGCCTGCTCTGCGCCACCTTCGGCGACGAACTCGGCCTGGAAGCGCTGCACCACGGCGTCGATCTCGGCCTCGTCGGCTTCGCCTTCGACCACCACCGCCAGCAGCGCACCGACCGGCAGGGTTTCATCCGGCTTGGCCACCAGGCGGCGCAGTACACCGCTGAAGGGCGCCTCGACGCTGCTGCTGATCTTGTCGGTCTCGACGTCCAGCACTTCGTCGCCCTTGCTGATGGCGTCACCTTCCTGCTTGAGCCAGGTATCCACCCGGCCCTCGGTCATCGACAAGCCCCACTTGGGCATGGTCAGCGTATGGATCTGGCTCATGCGGCGCTCCTTGCGGCTTCGATTACCTTGCGCACGGCGGCCTCGATTTTCGCCGCGTCGGGGATGTACAGGTCTTCCAGGGCGTCGGAGAACGGCACCGGCGTATGCGGCGCGGTGACCATCTCGATCGGGCCCTTGAGGGCGCCGAAGGCTTTTTGCGCCACCAGTGCACTGATGTCGGTGGCCATCGAGCAGCGCGGGTTGGCTTCGTCGATCACCACCAGGCGGCCGGTCTTCTCGACGCTTTCGAGAATGCTGTCTTCATCCAGCGGGCTGGTGGTGCGCAGGTCCAGCACTTCGCAGTCGATGCCCTGGCGGGCGAGGTTGTTGGCGGCCTCCAGGGCCACATGGACCATGCGCCCATAGGTCACCAGGGTCACATCGTCGCCGTCGCGCAGGAAGTTGGCTTCACCGAACGGCACCGTGTAGACCTCTTCCGGCACTTCGCCCTGCATGCTGTAGAGCAGTTTGTGCTCACAGAAGATCACCGGGTCGTTGTCGCGTATCGCCTGAATCAGCAGGCCCTTGGCATCGTAGGGCGAAGAGGGGCAGACCACCTTCAGCCCGGGGATGTGCGTCCACAACGAGGTGAGCATCTGCGAGTGCTGGGCTGCCGCGCGCAGGCCGGCGCCGTACATGGTACGCATCACCAGCGGGGTCACCGCCTTGCCGCCGAACATGTAGCGAAACTTGGCGGCCTGGTTGAGGATCTGGTCCAGGCAGCAGCCGGCAAAATCCACGAACATCAGTTCGCACACCGGGCGCAGACCTTGGGTCGCGGCACCCACGGCGGCGCCGACATAGCCGATCTCGGACAGCGGCGCATCCAGTACCCGGCCTGGGAACTGGTGGTAGAGGCCTTTGGTCACGCCCAGCACGCCGCCCCAGGCATCCTCTTCGCCGGGGGCACCGGCACCGCCGGCGACGTCTTCACCGATGATGAATACGGTGCTGTCACGGCGCATTTCCTGGGCCAGGGCTTCGTTGATGGCCTGCTGGTAGCTGATCTTTCTTGCCATGGTGATTCTCCTCTTGTTCTTTTAATCCGCAGCTCAGGGGTAGCTGACGTAGACGTCGCTGAGCAGGTCGGCGGGCTGTGGCTTGGGATCGGATTTGGCACGGCGCACGGCGTCTTCGATCAGGTCCTCGACACGGGCGTCGATGGCGTCCAGTTGTTCGGCACTGAGCAGGCCGGCGCGGGTGGTCTTGTTGCGGAACTGCATCAGGCAATCACGGGTTTCGCGCAGGTTCTTCACTTCATCCGGGGCGCGGTAGGTTTGCGCGTCGCCTTCGAAGTGGCCGTAGTAGCGGCTGAGCTTGACCTCGATCAGCGAAGGCCCTTGCCCGCTACGCGCCCGTTCGATGGCGGCGCCGGCGGCCTCGTACACGGCGAAGAAATCGAAGCCGTCGATGGTCACACCCGGCATGCCGAACCCGGCGGCGCGGTCGGCAATGTGGTCGCAGGCCACCGACCAGTTCGAGGCCGTTGCCTCGGCGTAGCCGTTGTTTTCGGCGACGAAGATGCACGGCAGGTTCATGATCGCGGCCATGTTCATGGCTTCGAACACGGCGCCCTCGTTGGAGGCGCCGTCGCCGAAGAAGGCCACCGACACGTCATTGCGGCCCTTGAGCTTGGCGGCCAGAGCAGCACCGGCAACCAGCGGCGCACCGGCCCCGACGATGCCGTTGGCGCCGAGCATGCCCTTTTCCAGGTCGGCAATGTGCATGGAGCCGCCCTTGCCGCCGCATACGCCAGTTCTCTTGCCGTAGATCTCGGCCATCATGCCGTACACATCCACGCCCTTGGCGATGCAGTGGCCGTGCCCGCGGTGGGTCGAGGCAATGCAGTCGCTGTCGCGCAGGTGGGCCATGACCCCTGCAGCGGAGGCCTCCTCGCCAGCATAGAGGTGGACGAACCCGGGGATCTCGCCGGTGGCAAACTCCACGTGCAGACGCTCTTCGAATGCGCGAATGGTGCGCATCACTTCATAGGCATGCAGCAGTTGTTCGGTACTGAGTTGATTGGACATCTTGTTGTTCTCCAGGGTTGTCTCAACACGCGGTTGCAGGGTGTAGCCGGTGGCCGCGCGGGACGGCCAGCAGGTGATGGCAGGCGGCGTGGGCCAGTACGGCCTCGACGTCCACGGTCAGGGGGCCTTGGTGGTCCAGGGTGATGGTGGGGGTGTCGTGTTCGGCGAATTCGATCTCGCGTTCGCCGTCCAGGGCCAGCGTGCCGCTGGCCAGGCTCAGGCGATAGGCGACACCGGGCGTCAATGGGCCGCTGGCGGTGATGCCACAGCCTTGCAGCACACCGGGCGCCAGCGGTGCGAGCAGGGCCTGTTCAGCGCCAGGGTTCAGGCGTACCCAGGCGCCGTGAGCATCCAGGCGTGAAACCGGGCACCACAGGCCGCACAAGGCGGACAGGCCAATGGCGTGGGGTTCGGCGAAGCAGGCGAACACTTCGCTGAGGTCTTCGCTGCGGCTCAGGGCCCGGGCGCCGATGAAGCGCTGGGGCGACACGGCGACTTCCACCAGGGCCCACTCGGCCAACTGCTGCTCGGGCACCTTCACCAGCAGGCGCTTGTTGCGGCGCAAGCCGATGCTGGCGGGCACGCGGCCGCTGGCGAGCAGGCCGCCGGCCAGGCCGGCGCTGGTGGCTTCGCGCAATTCAGGGAAGGCATTGTTGGTGCCGGTGGACAACGTCAGCAGTGGCGTGTCGCCTGCCTCGGCAGCAACGGCTTTGTGGGTGCCATCGCCGCCGAGTACCGCGATCATCGTCACGCCTTGCTCGACCATGCGCCGGGTGGCCAGGCGGGTATCGGCAACGGTCTGGGTCAACGGCAGGTCGATGATCTCGAGGTTCGGCCAGTGCTGATCGCGAGCGCCCGGGCCTTGGCTGGCCTTGAGCACGGCGGCGGCGATGCCGGTCATGTCGGTGGGCAGCAGAACCTTGCCGATGCCGGTGGCACCGAAGGCGGCGAGCAGGCGCTGGATCGCCGAAGCCTTGTCGGTGCTCGAATAGAGCCCGGCACTGGCAGTCAGGCGGCGCAGGTCGCGGCCAGAGGCAGGGTTGGCAATGATCCCGACAGTCGGGGTGGGTTGCGGCATGGCGCACCTCATATTCTTGTTTGCCATGGGCAGAGCAAGGTGGGTGCCAGCTTTGCTCGGCAGGCCTGAAGTGGCCGCCTTAGAGCGGTTGCGGGATAGCACCAGGCATGTGCCGGGCGGCCCCTGCGAGACGCCGCGTGCCGCGCCGGGGCCGTGTTTGCCGAGACGCTGAGACGCAGCGTCTCAAGCCAACCGGTAATCACACAGTGCTTGTCGGGGCATGCCTGGAAGCGCTTAATGGCCGCACAACGACAAAAACAGCAACGAGAACCGGAGGGCCTGAATGCTTGCCGCGAACTCCCGAGCCCATGTCGACTGCGTCAGCCGGGTGCTGAAAAACGCCGATCGCCTGCCCCAGGCGCCGGTGCCGCCGCTGATCCTCGACTCCTGGCGCCGCTCCATGGACCTGTATCGCCTCGATCCAGGCTCGCAGCAGGGGCCACGTATCCTTTCCCAAAGCCTGCTCAACGAATGCCGCGAACGCGCCGAGCTGTTCTTGCGCATCGCCAGCGATGCGGTGGCGCGGCTGCATGAACGGGTGCGCGGCGCCGACTATTGCGTACTGCTTACCGATGCCCAAGGGCAGACCATCGATTACCGGGTCGAGTCGGCCATCCGCAACGACTGCCGCAAGGCCGGGCTGTACCTCGGCACGTGCTGGTCGGAGGGCGAGGAGGGCACCTGTGGGGTGGCGGCGGTGCTGACCAGCAAGGCGCCGGTCACGGTGCACAAGCGCGATCACTTTCGCGCCGCCTTCATCGGCCTGACCTGCACCGCGGCGCCGGTGTTCGACCCGCTCGGCGAGCTGCTTGGCGTGGTGGATGTGTCCGCCTTGCAGTCCCCGGATGATCGCCGCAGCCAGCACCTGATCCGGCAGTTGGTCGAGCAGACTGCGCGCGAGATCGAAAACGCGTTTTTCATGCACAGCGCCCAGGGCCATTGGGTCATGCGTGCGCATGGCACACCGGGCTACGTCGAGAGCCAGCCGGATTACCTGCTGGCCTGGGATGCCGACGGCCGTCTGCAGGCGCTCAACAGCCTGGCCCGCCAGCGGCTGGTGGAGCGCCTGGGCCGCTTGCCCGAGCATATCGGCGAATTGTTCGACCCGGGCCAACTGCGCTCCATCAACGAGGCCTCGGCGCAACGCCTGCCTGGCTGGGGCGAGCTGTATGGCCGGGTCAGCGCACCGCAACGGCGCCCGCAAGCGCAGCGGTTGCGCCAGGCGCAGGATGCGCGCATCGAGCAGCACTTGCGCCTGGCCACGCGGGTCAAGGATTGCAACCTGGCGGTGCTGGTGCAGGGTGAGACAGGCGCCGGCAAAGAGGTTTTCGCCCGTCAGTTGCACCAGCAAAGCCTGCGGCGTGAAGGGCCCTTCGTCACGCTGAACTGCGCAGCCATCCCCGAGAGCCTGATCGAGAGCGAGCTTTTCGGTTATGTGGCCGGGGCATTCACCGGGGCTTCCAGCAAAGGCATGCAGGGGCTTTTGCAGCAGGCTGATGGCGGCACGTTGTTCCTCGACGAGATCGGCGACATGCCGCTGAATCTGCAGACCCGCCTTCTGCGTGTGCTGGCCGAGGGCGAGGTGGCGCCACTGGGAGCTGCGCGGCGTGAGCGGGTGGATATCCAGGTGATCTGCGCGACGCACCGGGATCTGGCGGCGATGGTGGCGGACGGGCGTTTTCGCGAGGACTTGTATTTCCGCCTGGCCAACGCCAGGTTCGAGTTACCGCCGCTGCGGGATCGGGAGGACCGGTTGGGGTTGGTTCATCAGTTGTTGGCCAAGGAAGCGGAGGCGTGCGGTGTCGAGGTGGTGCTGGCGGATGATGCATTGCAGGCGCTGTTGCTGTATCGCTGGCCGGGCAACTTGCGCCAGCTTCGCCAGGTGTTGCGCTATGCCTGTGCGGTGAGTGAAGGCGGGTGGGTCAGGCTTGAGGATTTGCCGCAGGAGGTGCGTGGTGATGCGTTGCCCTCTGGCGACCGTAGCCTTTCCAGCCCGGCGCGGCAGCTGTTGCTCGATGCCTTGATCCGGCATCGCTGGAAGCCGGCAGATGCGGCGCGGGCGTTGGGGATTTCGCGGGCGACGTTGTATCGGCGGGTGCATGAGCATCGTATCGAGATGCCGCGGATGAAAGGGTGAGGATTGTTTGGGGGATTGTGCGGTGACGGCGCTCGATCTCATAGGCAACACACCCCTCAAGGCATGCACCTATCAGCATCACCAACTTCCTGCAGCCAATAAAAAACCCCGGCACAAGTCCGGGGTTTTCATCACATCACACTACACAATCACTCCTGGCTAGCCAGTTTGTGCTCGAGGTAATGAATGTTGACGCCGCCTTTGCAGAAACCTTCATCACGCACCAGGTCGCGGTGCAGTGGAATGTTGGTCTTGATGCCGTCGACGACGATCTCGTCCAGCGCATTGCGCATGCGCGCCATGGCTTCTTCGCGGTCCTTGCCGTAGGTGATCAGCTTGCCGATCAGCGAGTCGTAGTTCGGCGGAACCGAATAACCGCTGTACAGGTGCGAATCGACGCGAACGCCGTTGCCGCCCGGTGCGTGGAAGTGCTTGACCGTGCCTGGGCTCGGGATGAACTTCTTCGGGTCTTCGGCGTTGATCCGGCACTCCAGGGAGTGACCACGGATCACCACGTCTTCCTGGCGGAACGACAGCTTGTTGCCAGCGGCGATGCTCAGCATCTCCTTGACGATGTCGATGCCAGTGACCATTTCCGACACCGGATGCTCAACCTGTACGCGGGTGTTCATCTCGATGAAGTAGAAGTTGCCGTTCTCGTACAGGAACTCGAAAGTACCCGCACCGCGGTAGCCGATCTCGATGCACGCATCGACGCAACGCTTGAAGACTTCCTGACGGGCCTTCTCGTCGATGCCCGGTGCCGGCGCTTCTTCCAGTACCTTCTGGTGACGGCGCTGCAGCGAGCAGTCACGGTCGCCCAGGTGGATGGCGTTGCCCTGGCCGTCGGACAGTACCTGAACTTCCACGTGACGTGGGTTGGTCAGGAACTTCTCCAGGTAGACCATCGGGTTGCCAAACGCAGCACCGGCTTCGGTACGGGTCAGCTTGGCCGAGGAAATCAGGTCCTCTTCCTTGTGCACCACACGCATGCCGCGACCACCACCGCCACCGGCGGCCTTGATGATCACCGGGTAGCCGACGTCACGGGCGATTGCCAGGGCGACTTCTTCGTCTTCCGGCAGCGGGCCGTCAGAGCCCGGTACGGTCGGAACGCCCGACTTGATCATCGCGTCCTTGGCCGAAACCTTGTCGCCCATCAGGCGAATGGTGTCGGCTTTCGGGCCGATGAAGGCGAAACCGGATTTTTCTACCTGCTCGGCAAAGTCGGCGTTTTCAGCCAGGAAGCCGTAGCCCGGGTGGATCGCGGTGGCGCCAGTGACTTCGGCGGCAGCGATGATCGCCGGGATGTGCAGGTAGGAACCTTTGGAGGGCGCAGGACCGATGCAGACCGACTCGTCTGCAAGACCCAGGTGCATCAGTTCGCGGTCAGCCGTGGAGTGCACGGCGACGGTCTTGATGCCCAGCTCTTTGCAGGCACGCAGGATCCGCAGGGCAATTTCCCCGCGGTTGGCGATCAGGACTTTTTCGAGCTTCGCAGACATCGTTGGCTCTCCGCGGTTCAAACGATGGTGAACAGCGGCTGGTCAAACTCAACCGGCTGGCCGTCTTCTACCAGGATGGCGTCGATGACACCGCCGAACTCGGCTTCGATGTGGTTCATCATCTTCATGGCTTCGACGATGCACAGGGTGTCGCCCTTTTTCACCGACTGGCCAACTTCAGCGAAGTTCGGCGAGGTCGGCGATGGTTTGCGGTAGAAGGTACCAACCATCGGTGAACGCACCACGGTGCCTTTCAGGGCCGGGGCAGCGGCTTCGGCGACCGGGGCAGCAGCAGCGGCAGCGGCCGGGGCAGCTACAGGGGCGGCAGCCATCGGGGCCGGTGCGTAGAACTGTTGAGCTGCTGGGGTCTTGCTGTGACGGCTGATACGGACCGACTCTTCGCCTTCCTTGATCTCCAGTTCGTCGATGCCAGACTCTTCCAGCAGTTCGATCAGTTTCTTGACTTTACGGATATCCATTAATCATCAACTCCCAAAGGTTCGGTCAGGGGGCGTAATTGAAAACGTGTCTAAAACGTTTCTCTCAAACCCCGGCCCACTTAGGCCAGGGTCTCTGTCATCAGGGCTGTGCGTTGGCAGCCAGTTGTTCCAGTGCGGACTCCAGGGCCAGGCGATAACCGCTGGCGCCCAGGCCGCAAATCACCCCTACGGCCACATCGGAAAAGTAGGAGTGGTGACGGAACGGTTCGCGTTTGTGCACGTTGGACAGGTGCACTTCGATGAATGGGATGCTCACCGCAAGCAATGCGTCACGTAATGCGACACTTGTGTGGGTGAAAGCAGCCGGATTGATCAGGATGAAGTCCACACCCTCGTTGCGTGCGGCGTGAATACGGTCGATCAGTTCGTATTCGGCATTGCTCTGCAGGTACTGCAGATGGTGGCCCGCGGCGCGGGCACGTTGCTCCAGGTCCTGGTTGATCTGGGCCAGGGTCACGGCGCCGTAGTGGCCCGGCTCGCGGGTACCGAGCAGGTTGAGGTTGGGGCCGTGAAGCACCAGTAGCGTAGCCATCTGCGGATTCCTTGGATTTGTAGGGCAATTCGACACAGCGCGGCGAGTGTGCCG
>Ga0213828_1000412_pt1 | contig 42233 bp, 42 predicted proteins | sample MC6MC0897MG_FD_180664 | JGI IMG/M metagenome (GOLD analysis project Ga0213828, IMG submission 180664) | Enriched soil aggregate microbial communities from Iowa State University, Ames, United States - MC6-MC0897-MG | ecosystem: Environmental > Terrestrial > Soil > Unclassified | place: USA: Iowa...
ATGGTTTTCAGTATAAATATACTCAGCCTTGGGAAGACGAATCGGGATCGACATCTGTTGCAGCAATGAAGTTAAGATTTCTTCCGACATCTGAAGGTTATTATGATGCTTTACTCAATCTGTATGTGTACAATTATGTAGATCACTTAGGAAACGTAAGACTAAGCTATGCAGATTCTGACCGTGACGGAAACATAAGAAGCCGTGATCAGAGAATTAGGGAATGCTCGGATGGAAATTGTATTGAATATTTTATTCCGGGAGAGATTGTTGCTAATAACAACTATTATCCTTTCGGGATGTTGTTTGATCATAATAATCAGGCAAATAGCTCGAATGCTTATAAAATGAAATATAATGGCAAAGAATTGCAAGAAACGGGAATGTATGACTATGGCGCAAGATTTTATATGCCGGATATTGGGAGATGGGGTGTTGTGGATCCGCTGGCGGAGAAATACCGAAGATGGTCAACTTATAATTATGCTGTGAACAATCCTATAAAATTTATTGACCCTGATGGACGTGGAGTTTATGATGTAATCATTAAAGGAAATAAATCACAAGAAACTTTGAAAGAACTTCGAAAATCTGTAAGCGGAGAATTGAAGTTAACAATGAACAATGAAACCGGAAAAGTAAAAGCAACTGCAATAAAAGGAAAAACACTTAGTGCTAAATCCCAAAAACTTTTAGATGCGACAACAGACAGTTCTATTCAAGTACAAATTGCAGCTACAGATGATAAACTTACTAAATCAAAATCTCCTAACATAGGAGTATTTGAAGATGCTATAGTAGGCTCAACAGAAGTAGATGGAAAGAAAGCTGTTACGACAAACCAATCGCTTAATCCAGAAGCTCTAAAGAAAATGGATGATAATGCTGATAAACCAGGTGCTACGACTTTACACGAAATATTAGAATCTTACATAGCAGGACTGATGGTTCAAAAATCTGGAATCTCTTCTGGAGGTTCTGCAACAGCAGGTTCTATATATGAAGCTGCTCATAATGAAACAGAAACTATTGCGCCACAGTCGGGAACTCCTTATTCTGATTTTACAGATAAGGACGGTAATGAATCTGAAAATATACCAGTGGGAGGTAAAGGAAAAATTTATATAAATGATGGCACAAAAAAGAAAGACATACTTTGGACTTATCCTTAAAAAACTATTTATGAAATATTTAATTACTATACTACTTTTATCTTTTGTAGTGAGTTGTTCTATCTTTAAGAAAAGATACACATACACAGAACCGAAAATACATACAAAAAAAGATTTTGACACAATATCACTAGCACAATATCAATTAATCAGGATTGATACCTCCACATACAAATATAACAATATCTTTTATGTTAAGAAAAATGATTCAATTTTTAAAATTGCTACTAAAAAAGAAATATTAAAACCTTGTGAACCTCTTATAAAAAATAAATTTTATTCACTTAAGTTAAAAGGAATTCGCCCTAAAGTAAATTATTTGGATTATGGTGGTGTAATGAGATATGGAAGGGAACCTGTTCGTTTCGAAAGAGATTCCGGTATTATCTGGAATATATATATTACGCCTTATATTCGAGGTGTGTGCTATCAAAATGACTGAGCAATCCTAAATGAAGAAGCTCTTTGGAACTGTAGAAACTCATTATCTGGATGGTTTTCAGTATAAATATACTCAGCCTTGGGAAGACGAATCGGGATCGACATCTGTTGCAGCAATGAAGTTAAGATTTCTTCCGACATCTGAAGGTTATTATGATGCTTTACTCAATCTGTATGTATACAATTATGTAGATCACTTAGGAAACGTAAGACTAAGCTATGCAGATTCTGACCGTGATGGAAACATAAGAAGTCGTGATCAGAGAATCAGAGAATGCTCGGATGGAAATTGTATTGAATATTTTATTCCGGGAGAGATTGTTGCTAATAATTCTTACTATCCTTTTGGGATGCTGTTTGATCATAATAATCAGGTTTATAGCTCGAATGCTTATAAATATAAGTATAACGGTAAGGAGTTGCAAGAGACTGGAATGTATGATTATGGAGCAAGATTTTATATGCCGGATATTGGTAGATGGGGTGTGGTAGATCCGCTAGCGGAAATATATAGAAGACATACACCATATAATTATACCATCAATAATCCTATAAGGTTTACTGATCCGGATGGAAGAACAATAAACGATCCACAGAGCAAAAAAGAAGCTGAACATACACAAATGGGACTTAATATGAGAAAAAGCCAACTAGAATTGCAAAGAAGTATGATTTATAGTTCAGCAACTGATAAAAACGGTAAGGTTTCTTTGAGTAAAGCTCAGAAAAAAGAAATAGGTAACATTAATTCAATGGTTAATGAAGTTAACAAGTCTATAAATGATATAACTGATATGATCAATGATAAAAATAATGATTATGTATTTAGTAATAAATCAGAGAATGGGGGCTTTCCAGAAACCAAAAGAACTAGTGATGGGCAAATTACAGTATATTTTGATTCCTATGGTGATAAAGTTCATGAAGGTAGACATGGTGGTCAGATTGCTAGAAAAGAATATGACATTGACGGCATAGGTAGTGTAGTTTCTGGAAGTTTTGGGGCAAGTAAAGAAATAGATGCATATAAGGCTGAATTGTCTGCAGTTGGGCAAATTATATTTAAACCATATTTAGATTTGTCAGATCTAAACAATATATATAAAGTTGGGCTAACAGAAACAGTTACTGATATTAATCAATTAGACAATAGCTTTTTACAAAGATTAGTTGATAAACCTGGCTTAAATCAAAAATTAATATATCCACCAAAAACAGATAAAAATTATTATGCAAAATAATTGTATGTCATTGATTTCAATGCTATTATTAATTTCATTAATCTCATGTAAAAGTCAGAATTCAAAAATAGTCGGTAAAGAGTACATTTATGAAAATTCTAATAGAAAATTTTCTGTGAAAATAATAGACCACAAAAATCTTATCATAAATAATACTTACAATTGTACAGAGATTAGTGACAAGTTCAAAAATATTTCCTTAAATAAAAAATATAAAATAATTAAAAACAAAATAATAATCTTAAATCCAAATCAAGATATTGAAATACCTTATTTTGATAATTCAAACTGTACATTCCTTACAACAGAATTCAGGTCAAACGTAAAGCATTTTTATGATGGAAGAACTATTTATCCTGATGAATCCTTATATACATTTCCAAAAATTGATACACTAAATATTATTAATGATAGTATTTACTACTATAAAAAAACAAAAAATGGAAGCATTGGATTTGTTTTTAAACAAAAATCACATTTCTGATAGATTAACCCCGCTCCCGCACGATTGCATCGTGTGGCAGATAATAAAAAAACCTCGCAAATTGCGAGGTTAGTTATCAATATAAGTACAACGGTAAAGAACTCCAAGAGACGGGAATGTATGATTACGGATGGAGACAATACATGCCTGATGTAGCAAGATGGATGCAATTGGATCCTCTTGTAGAAGACACAGAAGATCCTTATTCTTATGTTTACAATAATCCAATAAGATTTATTGATCCAGATGGGAAACAAAATAAGGATGTTATAATTACAGGAAGAGCTGCAGATGCTGCATTAAATGAATTGCAAAAAGCCGTTTCTTCTGAACTTACTTTAACCAAAGATAATAATGGAAAAGTTTCTTATAAACAAAATAATTCAAGTGGTAAACTATCTGCGGATGCGCAGCAATTAGTTAACGCTATTGATGATCATTCTGTAAATGTAAATGTGAAAGCTGAAAATACAAAAATAACAGAAGCAGAAAATTTATATATTGGAGGTGCTTTTTCTGGCAACAAAACACGTAATCTATTAAGTAGAGATGGAAGCTCTATGAGTGCTATAACAGAAACTGAGCAAGAGGTAAACCCAAAAGTTTTAGGGGCAATGAGTGATTATTTTGGGAAGCCAGGAACCGATATGTTACATGAAGTAACAGAATCATATCAAGGAGGAATAATAGCTAGAAAGCTCGGACATAATGCTGGTCCTCCGTCTGAAATGGATGGAGATAATCCTTTTAGCGTATATAATAGAGCTCACTATGGTGCAACACCTCAAACCACAGATGGTGTTCAAGCTAATTTTTTTGATCAAAATGGAAATCCCACAAATATATTAACAAAGACAGGAAGAGCTGAATTTATAATAACTGATTCCACAAATGTTAAAGCTCCTTTAATTATTCAAACTTATCCTTAAAACATGAAAAAATATTTAATAATATTACTTCTATCAATAATTTCTTGTAATACAAAATCTAAACTTGTTACTGGTATTGAATATAGAATAATTAAAATAGATACAATTGAGAACATATATCTAATAAATGCTGAAAAGGCTGATATTAGTATTAAAAATACTAGTATTATTAAGATAGCATCTGCTAAAACTTCTGATAAATGTAAAAAAAGTAATTTACTAAAAGTAAATCAAATTTATAAATTTAACCTTGAATCTTTATACCCTAAAAACTTTGTTTCACATAACTATCTTAGAGGTATTACTTATAATGGAGTTTTTGTCCCTTTCGAAAAAAACATAAATTTTAAAAGAGATTTATTTATTACTAATGATGTAGAAGGCTTATGTTTCAAAAACTAAAACACAAAATATCGAAGAGGCTTTTTTAAGAACAGGTAGTTATAAAAATTACAAGTACAACGGGAAAGAACTGCAAGAGACGGGTATGTATGATTATGGAGCAAGATTCTATATGCCCGATATTGGTAGATGGGGTGTGGTGGATCCACTGGCGGAGAAATACATTTCTCACAATCCATACAATTATGTGATAAACAATCCCATGAGATTTATTGATCCAAATGGGATGGAGATAATTGGTGTCACAAAAGATGATGCAAAGCAAGCTCATGATGATTTGAATTTAATTTTTGCAGATAAAAAATTTAATGATTTTAGAACATTAATCACTCGGTCGGGTAAAAATGGTGATGGAAAAGAATTCAACAAAATGGATAAAGACGCTCTAAACAAAGTACTTGACAAATTAGAAGGTGATGATTTACTTTTAGCAACCATTGTTTCAAATACAATAAACTCAGATGCGGAGCATACTATTGAATATACAACAGGCGATGATGATCTAATTTCATCAGCAGGAGTAAAAGCTATTTCAAAAACTCTACCTAATTACTTGGATGTAAACGGAATAATAGATAAAAATGGTGGAATTCCTTCTTCAATTGCTGTTGGTCGTTTAGGAGGAGCGGGAACTGTTTTAACAGGAAAAGGTACGCATACGATTATTCAAACAGGAGGAACATCTAATTCTAGGGAAGTTGCTACCGGTCATGAAATATTTGGTCATGCCAGACCTCTTGATTTAAAAAGGCTTGGATCATCTCACATTGATGCTGTGAAAACTGAAAATCTAATTCATCGTGTTATGGGAAATCCATCAAATCAAATTAATGGAACAGAACATGGTCCGAGAACCCTTGTAACGGATTATAAAAATCAGCCAACGTTTAAATAAATTATTATGTTAAAAATATTATTAAGTCTTTTTTTTTTCGTTACAATATTTTGTTTTAGTCAATCTAAAGCTGATATAAATAATATGAAAAAAATTGACTCAATTGTTTTCTCCAACTTAGCTCCAAAAGAAGATTCTTCTTATCTGATTTATTCTGCAGGAGAAAAGATAATTGTTATTGATTCAATATCTAGGTATGTAAATTACTTAAATATGAAATCACATATAGTTATTAAATCAAAAAAAATATCGAAGAATAATATAACAAACTTATTTAAGGAGAGAAATATTAAAAAAGGAGAGAAATTTTCTACCAATTATGATGATTCTTGCATAGGGGCTTTCGTTTATTTAGCGTATATTAAAAAAAATACAGTACAAACAGTATTTAACTTACCATATATGTTATTATGTTCTAAAAATGACATAAAGTACCCCTACGACTATAAAATGTTATCCTTATTACATAAGCTAATTGATGAATAAATTAATTAAAGTTTTACATGATCTTGCGGATTTGTAACCCTGCTGCTGCGATGAAGCTGAGATTCGTACCGATCTCTGAAGGATATTATGATGCTTTACTCAATCTGTATGTGTACAATTATGTAGATCATTTGGGAAATGTGAGAATAAGCTATGCCGATTCAGACCAAGATGGAAATATTAAAGGAAGAGATGAAAGAATCAAGGAATGTTCCGATGGAAATTGTATTGAATATTTTATTCCGGGAGAGATTGTTGCTAATAACAACTATTATCCTTTCGGGATGTTGTTTGATCATAATAATCAGGCAAATAGCTCGAATGCTTATAAATACAAGTACAACGGCAAAGAACTGCAAGAGACCGGAATGTATGATTATGGAGCAAGATTTTATATGCCCGATATTGGGAGATGGGGTGTTGTAAATCCGCTCGCTGAGAAGATGGGTAATGTATCAGAGTTAGTGATAAACAGTTTTTCAAAATTATACATCTGAAAATCAATACTAATAAAAATAATCAAAACAAGAGTAGGCATTCCCTACTCTTGTTTATTTTTACTGATAAAAACATATCTAAATGACTGAAGATCATTCCTCATGTATCAGAGTTAGTGATGCGAAAATGTGTAATTTTTGCCATTCAAAAAACGTTATTAAAAACGGAACTACAAAAACAAAAAAGCAACAATATTTCTGCAAAAACTGCAACAGGAGATTTATAGAATTTTACAGTTATAAAGCTTATCACAGTAATGTTAATTCAGATATTATCAAGCTTACAAAAGAAGGCTTAGGAATTAGAAGCACCGCTAGAGTTTTAAATATTTCTACAACCACTTTACTAAAAAGAATTCTCAGTATTGCAAAAACAATTATTCCACCTAAAATAATATACAGACAATCTTACGAACTTGATGAGATGCGGATTTTTATCCAGGAAAAATCAAATCCGCAATGGCTGGTTTATGCAATCAATAAAAATACAAAGTCAATCATAGGGTTTAACATTGGAAAGAGAACAAATAAAACCTTAAATACTGTAATAAAAACTTTAATTCATTCAGAACCCGAAAAAATTTATACCGATAGGCTCAGAAACTATCGCTATTTAATTCCAAAAGAAATTCATAGTACCAAAAGATTTGGAACCAACTCTATCGAGAGAATGAATCTGAATATCAGAACAAATTTAAAGAGATTAAACAGAAGGACGATTTGTTTTAGTAAAAGTAATATCATTCTTCATTCAATCTTAAAAATATATTTTGGAGTAGCAGCTTTTTTCAATAATTCCTGTATTAAAAACTAACCCCCTGTTCAAAACTTTTCCTAACCTTCCTTTCAGAAAGATTTCCCGTTTATTAGATTTAAAATTTAATTAAAATTTTAAAATAATTATCAATTGTCGTAAAACTACGACAAAATATTTGCAGAAAACTTCTTAGATTTATACGGATGAAAAACACATACACAAATGATGCCCAATTTCATAAAACACAAAGTCCGACCACAGGACAGCCTGGCTTCTTTAGCTTCCAGAATGCGGATGACTGAAGATGAACTGAAAGAATTTCACAACCATAATTGCGGAAAGATGGATAAACTATGGTTTACCAATCTCAGAGGCGTTGAATTCATTTTGATTCCCACCCTTTTTATTTCTAAAGAAGAGCAGGAAATCCGCAAAAGCAAAATGTTACCGTCGAAAGAATATTTTAAAGGTTTTCATGCTTCAAAATATTTTGTTTCAGAAAAATTTGAAGAACCTCATAAAAAAGATTCGGACTTTAATTATTCCGTTAACCTTAACATTCAAAACAGCAAACACGGTTTTGCAGCAGAGACTTCATTAGCAGATTTCAGAAAAAACGGAATCGATTCGGATGACAAAGTTTCTTCGCTTTCTTTAGCCTGCATGAATAGCATCTACCCTATTCCGTACAATATTTCGCAAAAAGGGAAATTAGGATCTTTCTTGGATCATAAAAATTTAATAGAAAAATTCAGAAATAAAAGAGCTGATCTTGAAGATTTTTTTATTGGAGATATTTCCAAAAGTTATATCGATTGGTTTGTCGAAAAGTTAACTGATGAAAATTATTTTTTCAGGCAGATACAGTCCAGTTTATTGTATCAAATCTTATTTCCAAACCTGGAATGGTTTCATAAAAAAACAGGCTGGAAGGAAGTATTTTATGTTTATAAGAATTCATTTCCTGTAGAATTCAATTTTCAGACTGAACTTACATTTGATGATCCTGATCTTGTTGAAACTAAAATAACCGGAACAAATTCAGAAAACTGCAGTCTCAGAGAACTGTTAAAAGGAATCCGAATTGAAGATGAAAATGCCAAAGATTACGTCGATGCTGAAATTCAGATTCAATATTTCACCCATAAAATAACAAAACAATTATATGAAATAAAATCCTCTGTTGAAATCCGGCATCAAAACGAAGTATTTCAAAAGCACCATTTACACATAACACAAAATTAAGATGAAAACCTACCAAACACAACCAAACGACAGTTTCGCCTCTATTGCGAAAAAGTTTAATGTTAAGGATGAAAATTTTCTCCAGACTTTCCATAATTTGAATTGTTCGGAAAGTGAAGTTGTTTACAACGAATTATCTTCAGGAACTTCTATTTTAATTCCTGAAGACCCACAGTTTCTATGTGAAAATTCGGAATCGGATCTTGAAGAGGACTATATAAATGATGAAGCTGAAACACAACATGATCATGAGTATCAGGAAAACGATGAAAAAGAAATTGACAATTCAACCAACGAAAAGTCTGAAGAAGTTAAAGAATCAGAAAATTCTTCAGGCGAACACGACGGAAAATATTTCGTCATTCAAAAAGGAATGGTACAATGCAATCAGGGTTTTAAATTTCCAAAATTAAAAGTAACCAGCCATCAAAAGCATTATTGGAACGATGCAGACGGACAAGCCGATTATCTTGCCGTAACTGAAGATGATCTCCAACTCAACCCACCTGCACAACCTTTCGGGCAATGCAAACTCAAACCAAGTTCCGGAGGCTATCTTCCCTGTACCTATGCTCCTGCCGGAAAATGGACAAAAACCTACGACAAAGTAAAAGTAATGGGCAAATGTTGTGTCACCGAACTATCTGAACTCATGTGTAGCACAGGCGGAAAAATCACCATTTTCAAACATGGTCAACAGTCAGAATTGGGAAAAAGAAATATCGACAATGCTGATTCTAAAGAGCAGCAGGTGTATAATCCGGTGGTAGATTTTGAGGAGTTTAAGGAAGAAATAAACGGAGAAGATCCTTTTGAAGTTGAATAATTAAAAACACAGCGTTATGAAAACCATAAAAGGAAGCACCAATCCCAAAGCAGAAGAAAAAACCTTCTATGAACTATCCGATTTTGTCTATCATTTCGAAAATCCTTTGTTCGGAAAAAAAGAGAATAAAAAACATATCTGGACTTTATATAAGCAGGTAAACAACAAATGGAAACAAGTGTCAGGAAACATAAAATATGGCGAGAAAGTTCCTTATACATTTGGTGAAAAAGCGGTAGGCATTTCATTTAAAATAGAAGTTCATACAGAAAGTAAGAATATTCTGAATAAGATTGAGAAAAAACTGACGGCAAGCTTAGTTGTTGTGCCAAGAACAAAACATGAACCTGTTATCGGAAGAGTCATTTTACTCAACCGTGATAATGCCGATGTAAACAAAGCCACATTCAATGAAAGCTTGAGCGCAGAAGCTCGGACTTCAAATCTGATAGGAAAAGAAATAACTTTCTATCTTTGGGAGGAAGGAGCAACAGAAGAAAAAAAATATCAGAAACCCAAAACTGCAAAAGTTGACAAAAATGGTATTGCCAAAATAAAATTTAAACTATCAGAATATGCAACACCCCAAACTTGGATGAGTTTTTTCTCAGGTAATGATCGCACTACTAACAAGTTTTTTGTAAGCGCATCCTATTTATCAAAGGAGACAACCAATAAAACCCCGGTTTCTGTAACTGAATCACAGAAACAACAGCCGCAGCAACAAACTGAAAAGAAAGAGGAATCTACTGGATTTATTGAAAAAGCTACCAATATTATTGCTGAAGGGATTGGGAAAATCGGAGATTATGTAGAAGAAAAAACGAGGACTGCGACGAGTGTGGGGAATAGTGATATTGATAAGAGTATAAAAAGTAAATGTTTTTGCAATAGAGATTTTGAAGAAAAGGATGTTCGACAGCTTGTAAAGCTTCTAAAAGGGAGTGAAACAATATGGGAAGGGCAAGCACTAAAAGGAGGTAAAAGAGCTGAATGTAATATACAGGATAAAAGCTTTGCAACACTCACTAAAGAATTAAACAGTGCTTTAAAAAAATACAATATTAATACCTGTGCTAAAAAAATGCATTTTCTTGCACAGGTTGCAGAAGAAACTGGAACTTTTGCACTGTCAGAAGAAACAAAAAGTGATTACCTATCAAGTCAGAGTATTTATAAAGGTCGAGGGCTATTACAACTTACTGGGGTAAGAACGAATCCAAAAGATTCAACTACACGTTTTGATAATCCTGGTCCTTATAAAGATTATGCAGATTATAAAGGGGATCAAAGCATTGTGCAAAAACCAGAAATAGTTGCCAATAACATACATTATTGTATAGATAGTGGAGCTTGGATTTGGAGTGTGAACAAAAAAATGCCTTCAAATAAAAAATCTCAAGCTGTTGTAAAATGGGGAGAGGAATCAGCAGGAAAATCCCTCAATGAATTGGCAATTTATGAAGATAAATATTTAGAACTAATTTCTGCTTTGTTAAATGGTCGCAATATAAAAACGGGTATGCCAAATGGTTGGGAAAAAAGAAAAAGTAATTATGAATTATTAAAAACAGGTTTCTTTATGTATCAGAGATATCATGGAAACAATAATAAACCTGTGGATGCTAAAGATGTTGTGACGTATCACATATTTGAAAATGGAGAAATTGAAAAACATATACCAAAGTTAATTAAATCTGGCTTTGAAAATACATATAAATATATTTATCATGATAAAAGTGATAAAAAACACGACATTTGTGATGCAGAATGGCATATTACAAAAGAAAAGAATAATGGTAGAAAATCAGGTATAAAACCAACACATAGTAAAATACTTTTTGATGATAAAGTTTCAGATGGTCAAACTAAGAGAAGAGTAAAATATGCGAATGGAGATATTGCAGAATATGGAAGTAATGAAGGAGTATCATTTTGGGTTTTATATACTGTTACAGGTAAAAATATCGAACTTGTAAAAATGCCAGATTCATTAAATTATAATAATTCAGGAGTTATAGTAAAATATTCATTTACAAAAACTAAACGTAGGTACACTGAGCCTGGGCATCTCGCTGTTTTTATCGGAGCTTTGGCAGAATGTGGATTTGTAGATGTTCAAACGACAGGAAGTTGTTTTAATGAAGCATCATGTTTTCCAAGTGTGGAACATGTTAACGGAAAAAGTATAGACACCTTATATTTAGACGATGCTAGGGAACAGAAGTTAATAAATGCTTTCCACAAGTATGGTATAACAAAACAATTGAGAGGTAGCAGAAAGAAAGCTTTCGCCCATACAAGTGATGGAAAAAAACTACATAATAGTCATCTACATTCTGGAATTATAGCCCCCGATAAAATAAAAATCATAAAAGAAAAATGAAACAAATCTTAATCTTATTAAGTTTATTAAGTATTTTTTCCTGTAAAAAAAATACTAATCTGACTCTACAGAATATCAACTCTTCAAAAGAACAATCTTTAAAGCGTACAGATTCTCTTCAATTTAAGCCAATAGGAAAAAAAATTGTAAAAGAATACGATTTTCCAAAAGAATGGACTGTAAATACCTACAGTGAAAAAAACATTAAACTTGAAAAAGAAGACATTGATGCTCAAAATAAGTTTGAAGAAATAGATTATTTCAGTGAAATAAAAGTAAATCACAACGAACAAACCAAATATTCAGCTGTTATAAAAAAAGACAGTTTACTTAAATTATCCCACATAGATTCATTATCTGTTGTTGATTCTTACTCATTTGGAAACAATAAAAATATTGTTGTTTTAAGAACGGTTGCAACTTTAGATGATGAAAATTATGAAATACCACTAAAAATATATAAACTTGATTTGGTGTTTTTCAATAAGCCCAATGACTTCAAAACAATTAATATGTATTCTGAAATTAATTATCCTTTCTCCACAGTACAAAATATATGTTATTTAAATAATGATGGAAAGCTTTACTGTAAGAAATTTAATATCGAAGAAGATAAAGTGTATTATAAAGGTCAGATTCAATCAGATTTAAGAAAATATTTAAAATCAAATGAAAAGCAATAAATTTTATTATTTTTTTTCCACTTTTTTTATAATATTTAGTGGTTTTTGTTGTAAGCAAAATAAAACTAACATACAAAGCAAAGATATTTTTTTGGGAGATTCAATGCTTTCAAAGAATATCTATTTTAAAACAATTGCTGCAGAAAAGGGATTTTATATTTTGGAAAAACAAAATATAAAATATTTAAATGAATTTTCTTATTTTAATAAAGATGATATAGAGCCAACAAATTTAAATAATATCTTATTTAAAATAATTAAAGAAAAATCAAGTAATACCAAACAGGTTAAAGTAAATTTTTACATTTATAGAAATGGCAAAAAAACAGATTCATTAGATTTTTACAGAAATATTTCAGGAGATGGCTTTGGTAGATATATTTGTATGTCTTACTTTGATCAAAAGTATCATAAAATATGGCAAATAAAATATTTTCCTTCTATAGATAAAGAGCCATCAAATATAATTTCTTATTCCGAAAGTACCATAAACTCCAATGGCAAAATAAAACTAGATTCTCTTCACTATATAGATGAATCGTTAGATGTCGAAATGGAAAAGTACAACCTTTATTATTAATTCTCTTTTTTTATCGTACAGCAAGTAATGTAAATGAATAAGTATAATGAGAAAAATGTTTTTTTAAGTAATATATATATTAACTATAAATATTTCCTGTCAAAAGAAAAATACCACTAACAATTCTTCAAAAGAACAATCTTTATTAACGTTATATACGACGATGACAATAGCACTAAAAACTCGAGAAAAATTTAACCAAAAAATTCCCTCGAGAGTTTTTGAGAGAACAAAATAATTTTCACCTACCTACTCCCTAACCCACCCCAAATAAATAGCAACCGGCATCATCGCCATAATGAACGGCACAACATATGCGAAAACCGTTCCTGAAAATACGATTGCAGAATTATATTTCGCATGATTTATTCCTAAAGACTGAAAGGCACTCTTGAAACCATGAAGCAGATGCCAAAACAATAAAAAACATCCGAATACATATAAAACAACCTGAACCGGATTCTGAAATTTTTCGATCATCATTTCATAAAGCGGAAGTTCTTCACCGTGGATAAATTGGTTCGTTCGGTTAGGAATCCAGAAATTTGAAGTATGAATAATCAGAAACAAAAGCAGCAATATGCCCAATAATGCCATGCTTCGGCTGTACCAAGTGCTGTTTTTGGATGTTCCATTTACTGCATAACGTACAGGACGCGCTTTCTTATTCTGCCACCAGATCATCAGTCCCTGTACAATATGAATAAGAAAACCAATGATCAGAAACACCTCAATCGTCCTGATAACAGGATTGGTACCCATAAAATGGGCACCAATATTAAACGTTTTTCCTCCGTCATTAAAAAAGATCAAAGCATTTACACCGCAGTGTACAATCAGAAAACTGATCAGAAACAGACCAGTCGCTGCCATTACCATCTTTCTGCCGATAGAACTCGTCATAAAACGTCTGAAACCTTTCATAATAATCAATATTTATCTTTGATTCTTTGGGTCTGCAATCCAATCCTGGTATCTGATATTACTTTCAAAAACTGCTTTTTCCGGAACTAAAGTATCTTTTTCCAGAACTGCACCGAAATAAGGAGCCTCTTTTTCAATCGTAATCTCAGAAGGACGATTCATTACAGACAGATAATTTTCAATCCAATAATTCATTGGCATTCTTTCAGGACCTGCAATTTCTGCAATTCCAAGATTCGGTTTTTCTTCTACCGTTTTTGCTAAAAATGCAGCCACTTCTGAGCTTGCAATCGGCTGAACAAAAGCATCAGTTACAAACATTCCGTTTTCTTTTACGCTTGAAGCAGCAACACCGCCGGCAAATTCAAAAAACTGCGTCGCATGAACGATTGAATACGGAATTGATGATGAACCGATAAGCTCTTCCTGTACTTGTTTTGCTCTGAAATATCCGCTTGCGCTCAATTTTTGAGTTCCTACAACCGATAAAGCAATGTGATGTTTTACGTTCGCTTTTTTCTCGGCTTCCAAAAGGTTTGAAGTAGAGGTTTTGAAAAAATTCATCACATCATCATCTGCAAAAGACGGAGAATTAGAAACATCCACTACAACATCTGCATTTTCAAGTGCGTTATCCAGACCTTCGCCTGTTAATGTATTGACTCCTGTATTGGGTGATGCAACGATTACCTCATGTTTGTCTTTCAAAAGATTGGTAAGTTGTGATCCGATAAGACCCGTACCTCCGATAATTACTATTTTCATTGTTTTAATTTTTTTTAAATTAATAAAACAAAGATCAGTAACTTGAGTCTGAAAAATCTTAAACTGGTTTAAGAACGAAAATTTTCGTTTAAAATAGCCAGCTCTTCAGTTGAAATTCCGATGTAGGAAGCAAAAACATCATCCGGAAAGCGTTTCACAAGATCAGGGTAATGCGTACAGAAATAATAATGAAAATCTTTCTTGCTCGTTACGGCATACGTTTTTTGCTTCTGTAATGCTGCACCATAAGCTCTCATGTGAATTTTATTAAAATAAATAGCCATAAAAGGAAAATCGAGCAACATCTCGTTGAATTTTTCTTTTTTAATAAATAAAACTTCCGTTTCCTCTAAAGCTGCAATACTAAAATGAGCTGCAGGAGCACCCAAGAAAGCGCTATATTCTGTCACCCACCAGTTTTCAATCGCAAAATGAATTGTATTTTTACTTCCTGAATGGTCTGTAAAATAAATCTGAAGGCAACCTTTCAAAACAAAATAAAATTCATCCACCATATTTCCTTCTTTGATCAAAATATAATCTTTTGAAAAGCTCTGTTTTTCAAAATAAGGAAGCACTTTTTCAACCTCTTTTTCAAATGCAGGAACAAGTTTTACAATATGATGATACAACTGATTGGGCATAATTAATAGTTTTGTACAAGTTACGTTTTCTTGCATATAATAAAAATAAAGATGATAAAAAACATTTAGAATCATTCAAAATAATCAAATTTAAACTTTCTAACAAAATCTTTTTTAGCTACTTTTACTTCATAATATATAAACAATTTATGAGAAAAATATTACTTACAGGAATAGTGACTCTAGGCGGATTTCTTACTGCTCATGCACAATGTAAAACAGTAACTACTCTTGCAGAAAATTTTGATACGTGGAAAGATATCGACAAATGCTGGACTGCCCAATCAGGAAAAGCGATGCTTTACTCTAAAGATAAAAAAGTGACTTTTTATTCGATGACGAGCCCACGCGAAAACATGGTTTTGGTAACTCCGAAAATCAAAGCAGGAAATTATACATTAACGTTTGATATATCTGATAACGGAGGTGAAACAACAATAGAAGTTTTGTCATTAAACAACGCAGCAGACACAAAAGCTTCTGTTGCTGTAGCCAAAGCTTCGAAAATTACAGGTGACAAAAAAACAATCAATGTTTCTTTGAAAAAAGATGCGCATTTAGGTCTAAAAGTGATACTGAACGGAATACACCAGGCTGTTTATATCGATAATCTATCTTTAAAACCTAAAAAATAATTCTCTTTTAAATGTTTTTTGAAACGAAATAAAAATAATACCGTTGCAATCAAGCAGCGGTTTTATTTTGAACATTAATATTTCACAAATATTACCGTTCTCTTTTCGATTAAAAAATCCTTTTTTCATACCTTTACCTCCACAATTTTTTTCAGATTTTGTCGGAACTCGATACAAATAACAGTCCGTTTCAGGTTTTCATTTCATTCAAAAAGTATTTGGATGTGCTTGAGCATATCCGCTATAATGATCGTTTGGAATATCGGGCAAATTACGCAGAATCATTGATCGAGAGAACAAAAAACTTCAAAGAATTAAGGGAAGGTTTTCAGGATCTTTCGCTGCTCGAAAAACATGAAGACCTCATCAGACTTTTATTGGCAGACCTTTTTCCGACAGGTTTAACCCGAAACGAAATTAAAGCGGCAAGTATTCCGCTTGCCAATATTACCTTTAATTATACCGAAAGATTCAGAAATATTCTTAGCGATGCAGGAACCGATTTCGAAATCAAGTTCAGAGAAATTGATGATGATGAATTTTATATTTTCTGCTGCTGTTTGATTTTGCAGGTGCATTTCAGCACAGATTTACGGGCTACCCTCCCACTTTACTATGACATTCCGAATAAGGATGGAATTATAAAACATTATAAAATCACGGTAAATTCAGATTTCACCGATGTTTATCCGGATAAAGACACCAAAATTCCCGACGAAGATACCGTAAATATGCTGCTTGAGAATATCGACGATATCAGATTGTGGAAAAAACATTTCCCGCCTCAATCCTGGATTTTGAGCGGGTTTGCCATTATTTCACTTATCGATTGTACTTCTGAAGTTGCGTTATCTGATCTTAAATCTACACTCATTAAAGTTGATCTGGAACATCCTGCTCCAGACGAAAATTTAAAAGAAATTTTCAAATCTTATTTCGATGTTCCGGATCTGAATTTCGGCTTAATGCTTTTCAATAAGAAAGATAAAAAGCTTGAGCGGCTTCCGATCTACGAAAATGTTTTTACCAGTCATATTCTTGACTTCTGGCTTAATACTTTCGATGAAGAAATCCGAAAAACTGCTTTTGAAAACATAAACTATAATTCCAGGCCGATCGTGATTTCCGATATTGATAAAATGGACGAAGAGGTGAAAAATATGCCGTCTTTTGAAATTTTAAAAAATACAGGAATACGAAGTTTTATGGTCATTCCGATTATGAAAGATGGAGAATTGATGGCAATTATGGAATTTACCTCACCAATTGCCAATTCTTTAAATGGCCTGAAACTAAAGAAAATGGAATTTTTCACGGACATGATTCTCTTTTCACTCAACCGTTTCAGCTTTGAGAGAAACAATCAGATCGAAGCGATTATTCAGCGAGAATATACATCCATCCACGATTCTGTAGTCTGGAAATTCAGAAATGAAGCCGAGAAGTATTTCAACGCCTTTTTATCTAAGAAAATTTATACTTTAAAGCAGATTTCATTTAAAAATCTTACTCCGTTATTTGGTTTCTCAGATATTAGAGCTTCTTCGGAAAAACGTTTTAACCTGATGAAAGTTGACCTCAATCATCAGTTGGAATGTCTTTATGAGATCTTTACTTTAATCAATTCAGATTCCGAAAAATATCTTTTGGCATTAGAAATTTTTGAAAATGAACTGAATAACGAAATAAAAGCCGATACTGAACAACGATTTCAGCGCCTTCTTCGTGACGAAATTCACCCTTACCTTCAGGGAAAACTGGAAACCAGCGCAACCGAAGAAGTAAAGAACAAGATCAAAACGTATATTTCGCAGATCACTTTACAGAATCAGCTTTTTTACAATCAGCGCAGAAATTTAGATGAATCGATCACATTGGTCAACAGAAAACTGGCGGATGTTTTGGATAAAAGTCAGGTTCAGGCGCAGGAAATTTTCCCGCATTATTACGAGCGTTTCAAATCTGACGGTGTAGAGCACAATTTGTATATCGGACAAAATATTTCTCCCGATGCCGATTATTCTCAGAAAGATGTACATCAGTTAAGATTTTGGCAGCTAGAAACAATCTGCAATATGGAAATCGAGTTTCAGAAGTTTAAACAGAATCTTCCGATTCCTTTAGATATTGCCTCACTGATTTTTGTGTATAACGAAAAAGTAGACATCCGTTTCCGTATGGATGAAAAACGTTTCGACATTGATGGCGCTCACAATTCTTACTATGAAATCATCAAAAAGCGCATCGACAAAGCACATATCAAAAATTCTCAGGAAAGAATTACATCTCCCGGAAAAATCGCGATCGTTTATTTCGGTCTGGAAAATCAGAAAGAATATCTTCAATACATCAATACGCTTCAGAAAAGAGGACTTTTAAAAAACGATGTAGAGTTTCTCAAAGTAGAAGATTTACAGGGAATTTCAGGTTTATTGGCGATAAGAGTTTCTTTGGCTTAAATAATAATTCTGTTTTAAAACAAAACAGTCATCCTTAGAAAATACAACTTACCATTGCTCCATAAGAGCAAAATGTGTGTAGAAAATAAGATCGCATTATTGCGGTGCGCTCCGTAGGAGCGCTATGAAAAAACATTTCAAAAATTACAAAGTCAAAAACGCATACGCAAAAGACAGTACAGAAATCACAATTCCCGCCATAAAAATCTGATACGTCACCGAAAGAAGCTTATATTTTCTGTCTAAAACCTTACCCAAAAAGTACAAATCTTTCGTCAGAGAATCGTAAATATAATCACGATCCTTAATCAGGTCTTTCATCGAATTATTAAAATCATCAAAAAGCATTTGCTGAAAATTTCCGAAAAACAGAAGATTTACCTTTCGGTCTGCAATATCCTGTTTTGTAAAATTGGTTTTCGTCACATTCGGTTTTGTCGAAAGAATCGCAAAAATAATTGTTAAAACACTTGAAATCAAAAGAAAAAATGTCGGAATAATCAAATGCGTATTTTTCGGAGCATCCAGCTTTGGAACCAAAACCGAAAGACAAACCGAAATAATAATCGCATTTACCGAAAGTAAAATATTCGCTTTACTGTCTGCAATATCACTCAATCTTGTGTGATTATTCAACGTGACTCTGAACAGAGTATCAACACTTCTATCCGATTTCTGATCTTTTTTATCTGAATCTTTCTTTGGTTTTTCTTCTTTATCCAATTTTTTTTCCAACTTTTTTACATTTTTCATTTTCAAAGGCTCCCAATGTTCTTTGGCGTAATCAGTAAAATATTTGTGTTTATTTTTCAGAAAATCCACATTCATTTCGTTCCACTCGTCATTTGAAAAGCACATTCCGCCTGTCAGTTCCCATTCTTTACGCAAAGCTTCCGCCGAATCATTGTAAAACGGACTTGCAAAGTGACTGAAATCAGCGTCCTTCATGATTTCCTCCAGTAAACCTTGAGGTTGGTGATATTTTTCGGTAGAAAGAATCAGTTTTGAAACCTCATCAATATATTCGTCTGAAAAGTTATCTTTCTTCAAAAATTCTCTCATGATAACCGCACTGCGCTTCTCATGACCTTCTGCATTGCAGTCGGTAAAGCCAACATCATGAAACCATAATGCCAATAACACTTTTTCTTTGTCTGTTTCAGAGATACTGGTATGCTTTATGATTTCATCTGCTTTCTGAACAGCGTATGTGGTATGAATAAAATTATGATAAAAGTAAACAGAAGATAGTTTATCTTTGAATAAGTTTTCAACATAATTTTTAGCTTTGTCTAAGATGCTCATCACAGAATTTTTCTTAATGTAAATGTATGAATTTATCCTTTAAATCTTATTTAAAAAAAATAGCTTCGGCAGGAAAAATACTTCTCCTTTCGGGACTTCTTTTATCTTGTGCTACCTACAACGTAAAAAAAGGTAAAAACTTACATGAGCTGCAGCAATCTGAAATAAAAACGGATAACGATTTTCAGATCTTCCTGGTTGGAGATGCCGGAAATGCAGAAGAAATTCAGGCTCAGCACACCTTGAACTTTCTTAAAAATAAGATTGATTCTGCCAACAGCAATTCGATGCTGATCTTTTTGGGTGACAACATCTACCCTCTCGGAATGCCAAAAGAAAGCGACAGTGGCTATCCTCTAGCCAAAGAAAAAATGGAAAACCAGCTTTCAATTACTAAAAATTTTAAAGGCAAAACATTGGTTATTCCAGGAAATCATGACTGGTATCACGGTTTAGACGGATTAAAAGCTCAGGAAGAATTTGTAAAATCTTATCTGAACGATAAAAAATCTTTTTTGCCTAAAAATTCCTGCCCGATTGATGATATTAATTTAACAAAAGACATTAAGCTCATCGTTATTGATTCTGAATGGGCTTTAATTAACTGGGATAAACAACCCGGAATCAACAAAGGCTGCGATATCAAAACCAGAGACGACTTTTACACCGAATTCAAAGATTTAATTACTAAAAACCAGGACAAAAGAATTATTGTTGCGCTTCATCATCCCGTAATAAGCTCGGGTGTTCATGCCGGTTTTAATACTGCAAAATCACATCTTTCAGCTTTTAACGGTAAAGTTCCAGTTCCCGGAGTCGCTACTGTTCTTACAACTTTAAGAAGTTCTTCCGGAGCAAGCATGGAAGACATCAGCAACAGACATTACGCAGATTTTGCCAACAGAATCAAGAGTATTGTTCAGGATAAAGAAAATGTAATTTTCGTTTCCGGGCACGATCATAATTTGCAATATCATGCAGACCGAAATATCAGACAAATCATTAGCGGAGCCGGCTCAAAAACCGACCCTTCAACGATTGTTGAGAAAACCGATTTCTCTTACGGCGGAAGCGGATTTGCTGTTTTAAATTTAAGAAAAGACCTCAGTTCAGACGTTGAATATTTTTCAACCAAAGATAATAAGCTAGAAAAACTGACACAGATTTCTGTTATTTCTAAACCAAAAATATTTGAAAATAATTTTCCAAGCTCACTTCCGGCAACATATACTTCTGCCGTTTACGCCGAGAAGATGACTCAAAAAGGGAAAATCTACCGCTGGCTTTGGGGAGAACATTACAGAAAATATTACTCACTTCCGATTAATGCGCAAACTAAAGATCTTTCTGACATGAATCCCGGTTATTCACCGGTACGAGAAGGTGGCGGAAATCAGTCGAACAGTTTACGTTTAAGAACCAATGACGGACAGGAATTTGTAATGCGCGGAATCAAGAAAAGTGCAGTTCGCTTTCTCAACGCACAAGCTTTTAAGAAAAATGATTTCGGAAACGAATTAAACAATACGTTCGCTGAACGATTTCTCCTCGATTTTTATACAACCAATCATCCTTTTACAGGTTTTGCAGTCAATAATATGATTGATAAGTTAGGAATTTTCCACAGCAATCCCGAATTATATTATATTCCGAAGCAAAAATCTTTAGGAAAATACAATGAAAACTATGGCGATGAATTATACATGATCGAAGAACGTTTTTCTTCTGACCCAAAAACTTTGCAATCGCTTGACAATGCTACAGATATTGTTTCAACTTCAGATGTTCTGAAAAATATGCGAAAAGACAGCAAATATTCTGTGGACCAGGCTTTGTACATCAGAGCCAGGATTTTTGATATGCTGATCGGAGATTGGGATCGCCACGAAGACCAATGGAAATGGGCTGAATATAAAGTCGGTAACAAAGTTATTTACAAACCGATTCCAAGAGACAGAGATCAGGCTTTCAGCAATTATGACGGTGCTGCTTTTTTCTTTATCATGAATATTCCGATGATTCGTCACATGAAATCTTTTAAAGATGAAATTAAAAATGTACGTTGGGTAAACATGGAACCTTATCCTTTAGATTTAATTTTCCTGAAAGGCTCTACGGAACAGGATTGGAGCAATCAGGCAAAATTTATTCAAAAAAATCTTACGGATACCGATATCGACAATGCCTTTAAAAATCTTCCGAAAGAAGTTCAGGACGAAACAATTGCCGATATTCAGAGAAAATTAAAGCTGAGAAAAGAGAAAATCGATGCAAATGCAGTTGAATATTATCACATTCTTCAGGAAAAAGTTCCATTGGTGGGTACTTTAGACAAAGATAAATTTGTTATCGTTAAAAATGAAAACTCCGTTGATGTAAAGCAATACAAAATCAATAAGGATAAAACTGAAGAGCTGGTCTTTGAGAAAAATTATGACGGCAAAAAAACAAAGGAACTTTGGATCTATGGTTTGGATGATGATGATATTTACGAAGTTTCGGGTGATGGGAAATCAAAGACCAACATTCGATTAATTGGCGGTTATAATCACGATGTTTATCAAGTTTCCAATGGAAGAAACGTTAAAATTTATGATTTTAAATCTCAGAAAAATACGTACGAAACCAAAGGAGCTTCAAAAAGAATTTCTGATGATTATAATGTGAATACCTATAACTGGAAACATCCGAAATATAATTTCTTTGCAGGGTATCCGAATGCGAATTTCAACCCTGATGACGGAGTAATTTTAGGGATTGTAGCAAACTATACCGTCAACAATTTCATTCGTGACCGCTTTACACAGAAACACAGCTTAAGCGCCAATTTATACACTGCAACTGGTGGGTTTAATCTTGGCTATAAAGGAGTTTTCAAAAAAGCAATTTTCGGTTGGGATGCAGGAATTGATGCTCTTTACACGACTCCACATTTTGCTCGAACATTTTTTGGTTTAGGAAACGAAAGCTTAAACGATGCGGATGAGGACAACAGAGATTATAACCGTGTGAGAATTTCGCAGATTAAATTTGCACCTTCCATTTCAAAAACAAGCTGGCTTAATCTGAAACATCAGTTTCAGTTAACTTTTGAAAATGCTAAAGTTCAGAGAAATGATGATCGTTTTGTAGCCGTTTCTCCCGATGTAAGACCTGAAGTTTTCAATAATCAACAGTTTGGAGGAGCAAATTACACGTTTAGCTTTAAAAATTTAGATAATAATGCTTTTCCTACGTTAGGCTTGGAATTAATTTTAAATGCAGGCTGGAAAACCAATTTACAGGATTTCGACAGAAATTTCGCAACATTCCAGGGAACGATGAATCTTTTTAAAAGAATTGATAAGCAGGGAAGATTTGTTTTTGCCAACTCAACGAATGCAATGATCATCAACAATAATAATTTTGAATTCTACCAAGCTGCAGCCATTGGCGGAAACAACGGAATGCGCGCTTATAGAAATGAAAGGTTTGCCGGAAAATCGTATTTGGTCAACAATGCAGAAGTCCGTTGGGATTTTGGTAGGGTGAAGAACAATATTGTTCCGACCAATATGGGGATCTTGGTAGGTTACGATTTGGGAAGAGTATGGATAGACAAAGAACAGTCTGACAAATGGCATCAAGGTGTTGGTGCAGGATTTTGGTTAAATCTTTTGGAATCTTTCTCTGCAAGACTAGATTATTTCATCGGTTCGGATGGAGGAAGAATTTCCGGCGGTGTGGGAATGAATTTTTAGAGGCATTGCCTGTTTTATTTTAACTTCAGAGTTTGTCATTCTGAATGAAGCAAAGCGAAATGAAGAATTTTAAATGTAAATCCTTTTTCTTTTGTCTTGAAACAAAAGAAACAAAAAAGTCTCGTGCTCAAACAGTAGAGTTTTCTTAACGTTCACAGAAATTATTTTCTTAACGCTTCAGACTCCTAAGTCGGTTTTCAACCAGCAATAAATTATTAGAAAGAAAACTTCAAAACAAAACCCGCATAAATTTCTGTGGGTCTATTATTTAAGAGAGAATTTATAAACATTCCCACCTTCATTTTTATCCTTTTCATCGGCGATCAGCAGAGTTTTGTCATCCAAAAAAACAACTGCCTCTTTTTGTGAATTATGATCCAGAGAGATTTTCTGAATTTTAGCTGAATTAAAATCATTTGTTATGAATCCTGAAAGAACATGAATATTCTTGTGCGTTAGAAGTACAATCTGATCTTTAGAATTAATCGCAGCTGAAGTAATGGCAGCATCATTAAAGCCACCTTCCAGTTTCAGTTTTCCTATTAATTTTGCTTCAAAATCACCTTCTTTATTTGGAATCTGGAAAACCAAAAAAGTTCCGTCAAATCCTTTGCTTCTGTTTTTTGTAAATAGATAAAAACTTCCGTCTCTTTCTACAAAAGCTTCACAATCGTACAGCAAGTTTGATTTTTTCGGTGGAAATTCGTTTTGTCCTTCGTAATGAAACTTCGTTGTCTGAACGACTTTTGTTGACGTTTGAGAACCGTTCTTCAAATCTAATTTTATAATGGAAAGATCCTGTCTGTCATTTTCATTATTCCCGAAATCACCGATGTAGATATTTCCGTTTTTATCTTTTGTAATGTCTTCCCAGTCGTTGTTTTCTGTATTTTCTACCAAAACATCTGCAACAAGGTTTCCTTTTAAATCTAAACCATAGACTACATTTTTATTTCCTGCATCTTCAATTGCCCAAATAGTTTTTTGGTCTTGGGAAAGTGCAATTCCCGAAACTTCTTTTAGCTTTTTGGGAAGAGAAAACTCTGTCTTCAAGGCATCACTTTTTATTGCAGAATCCTGTGCTTTAGGATTGCAACTTAGTAAAAACAGGGCGAAAATATAGTTGAATTTCATAACTTCCTTTTTATTTAATATTCAAATTTAAACATTAAGTTATTTCAGTGGATAAGATTTTTTAAGTTTCAGATAAATCTGATTTAAGATGACTGATAATGAATATATTTTGATATTTCTTAAACTTCTCAATCCTTACATAAATCTTAATGGCTTAAATATTTTTTACTTCTTCAATTTTTTAAACTGAAAAAAAGAAAATCTTACGCTTTTCTCCAGGTTATTGATGGTTTGCTGATGGTAGAGTAAGAATCCTGCTGATAAACCCATTAAACTTCCGATTACAGTATCGATCAGTCTTGCCTGCATTAATTCGGTAACATCATGATGAATATGACTTCCTGTTTCTACCAGTAAAATTGTTAAGGGTGTAAGAAAAACAACTGCAAACCCATAATTTCTCACAATCATCAGTTCAACAACATATTGTAAAATCATAATAATAAAAATCATCACAATTTTTTCTGGATCAAAATAAAGAATAACAGAAGCCAAACCGAGACCTACGAAAGTTCCGATAATTCGATGGAGATTTCTTTGCCGTACATGCTCAAAATTTCTCCCTTGAATGATAGCAATTGTTGAAATGGAAATCCAATAGGTATTTTTAAATTCTAACAGATGTCCGATGATCAAAGTTAAGATCATAAAAACAGCGATTATCCCACTTTCTACGAACTTTGTATATCGTCTTTTCCTGAATGTTCTTCTGGGAAGATTGATGACCGCAGATTTCTCGACAAAAACAGAATAAACAAATGCAAATGAACAGGAAAGAATGGCGCCCATCGCAAAAAGCCCGATCCTTGTAGGAATCAATTCGATATTAAACTGAAAATTACTCGCCATTGCCGCAACCATAATGAAAAAGAAATTACCGGGAGGCGGAATTTTGTAATAATTTGTTATAAAATGTGAGAGAAAAGCCACAATTCCTAAGGCAAAGGCGGCAGAATAGATATTAAATCCCAAACATAAACTCACCGCAAATGAGAAAATCATTCCAAAGGAACAAACCGCAAGATGAATCATTCTTTGACTGATCGGAGCCTGCGTGAAGTAAAGAATCGTTAATGCTCCCAAACTTGAGAAGCTTCCAAAGTCAGGTTTTTCTATAAGCCAACCCAAAAGCAATGGCGTCCCGATGCACAAAGCCGCCAGTAAAGGAAAATGCCATTTCCTTTCTGTCTTTTTGATTTCAATGATGTACTGAAATCTGTTTTGCACAGGATGATTTACTTTCATTAATTTTTATCTTGAAGCTTTGCTTTTTCCCAAAACACATCCATTTCCTCTAAAGTCATATCGGCTAATTTTAAATCTGCTTCAGCTGCAAGCTGTTCCATTTTTTGGAATCTTGAAATGAACTTTAAATTCGTTCTTTCTAATGCTGAATCAGGATTTATCCCTGAAATTCGGGCATAATTGATTAGTGAGAAAAACACATCGCCCAACTCCTGTTCTTTTTTGTCTAAATCGGTCTCCGCATGAAACTCCTGAATTTCTTCGTCTACTTTTTTCCACGCATCTTCAGCGTCGTGAAATTCAAAACCAATTCCTTTTACCTTATCCTGAATTCGGTATGCTTTTACCAAACTCGGCAAACCTTTAGGAACACCACCTAAAATAGATTTGTTGCCTTCTTTTAGTTTCAATTTTTCCCAGTTCTGCTTTACTTCTTCATCATCTTTCACTTCAACATCTCCATAAATATGAGGATGACGGAAAATCAGTTTTTCATTCAAAGAATTAATGACATCAGCAATATCAAAACTGCCTTTTTCGGAACCAATTTTAGCATAGAAAACCAAATGAAGCAAAACATCTCCCAATTCTTTTTTAATTTCCGTTAAATCTTCCTGTAAAAGCGCATCTGAAAGCTCGTAGGTTTCTTCTAACGTTAAATGACGTAACGTTTGAAGAGTCTGCTTCTGATCCCATGGACATTTTTCACGAAGATCATCCATAATATCTAAAAGTCTTCCGAAAGCTTCGAGTTTTTCCTGTTTGGTATTCATTTAATTGAGGTTGAGATTAATGTTTAGGTTAAGAAGTACAAATTTACGGCAAATCTTCTGTATTGTTATTTTGTCTTGAAACAAAAAACCTCATCATTTCTGACAAGGTTTTTATATAAGATTCATGATATATTATCCCATTTTTCTGTGTGTACTTTTTGTAGCAGCTTTTGCTCCTGTACTTGCTTTTACTTTTGGAGCTGCAGGTTTTTCAGCTTTTGGAGCTTTTTTTGAAGCTTCTTTTTCAATGCTTACCTCTTCTGTAGCTTCTCCGTCAACAGTTTCAGGTTCTGCTTTTACAAAACTTTCAGGAGTGATGTAGCCTGCTTTGTGAAGAATGTTATACCATTGAGCTAATTTTTTGATGTCAGAATTATATACTCTTTCAGTATCATAATTTGGAAGAGATGCACCCATAAATTCTTTCAACTCATCTTCTGAAGATTTGTGAGAAAGCGCTTCTTTATAATCGTGGTTTTTAGCAATGTTTTCGAATACTTCGAACAAAGGAACTTCTTTATCAAAAGTAAACATGGCGATATTATCCAAAAGACTTACCTGGCTTGAATTCCCGATGCTCACCTTCTTTTTAGTAGTTACGTCCTCGATAATGAATCCGTTTTTCAATTGCGAAACCAACTTGTAAAGACCCGGCTTACCAGAAATCGAAATTATTTTTTCTAACAGCATAATTTTATTTTTTTAATTTTAGTAAAAGCTATAACGCTCTTTATAATAATATATTTCTTAGTTTAAATTATTTTGGAAATCTCATTTTATAACCTATTGAAACATCTCCCTGAGTGATTTTTGTGAGTTTTCCTTTCACCAACTTTTTCTTCAGCGCACTTAAATGATCGGTAAAAAGTGTTCCTTCAATATGATCATACTCATGCTGAATTACGCGGGCTCTAATATCGGAAAAAGTTTCTGTATGCTTTACAAAATTTTCGTCGTAATATTCAATAAGAATCGTACTCTTCCTCTTCACATCTTCTCTTACATCAGGAATTGAGAGACACCCTTCATTAAATTTCCATTCTTCACCAGATTCCTCAAGAATTTTTGCATTGATAAAAACTTTTTTAAAGTCCTTCAGTTCTTCAGCAATATCCTCATAATCCTCATCCTCCGCCAAAGGCGTCACATCTACGATAAACAATCTGATATCCAGACCAATCTGTGGTGCAGCCAAACCAATACCGTTTGCGCTGTACATGGTTTCAAACATATTATCGATCAGTTCCTGCAGATCCGGATAATTTTTGTCTATATCTTTTCCCGTTTTTCTTAAAACAGGATCTCCAAAAGCTCTAATTGGTAAAATCATCTTGTTCTTTGTTCTAAAAAATTCTGCAATATGATGGTTGCACTTACTTTATCTATTAATCCTTTCTGTTGTCTTTGTTTTTTACTTTTTCCGCTTTGGGAAATAAAAAACGAAGCCATTTTTGAGGTAAATCTCTCATCAAAACGATGAACTTCAACCTGCGGAAATTCTTTTTTAAAGTTTTCTATAAAACCTAAAATATCGGTTTCCACTTCCGAAATATTACCTTTTAAATCCGTAGGAAGACCTACAACAACTGCATCTACCTTATTTAAACTGAAATATTTTTTCAAAAAATCAATCAGAAAGCAGGTTTCCACAGTATCAAGACCACTTGCGATAATCTGCATATCATCGGTTGCAGCGATACCACAACGCGCCTTTCCATAGTCTATTGCAATGATCTGTCCCATAAGTCTGCAAATTTAAGAAATTTTAGCCATTATATTCCTAACACAGTTTTTTTTATAAATCATAGTTTTTTACATTAATTTTTTTATAATTTTATATTACCTAAACCAAAGACTATGAAGCAATTGATTCTCGTAAGACATGCAAAAAGTGACTGGCCAGAAGAAACCAGCGACTTTGAAAGACCATTAGCAGATACCGGCTTACAGGATGCTTTAAAAATGTCTAAATTTCTTAAAAACCATAATATTGCGATTGATTATCTTGTTTCGAGCCCCGCTGTAAGGGCTTTGAATACCTGTAAAATTTTCAATCAGACCTATCATCTAAATTTTGGAACAGATGAAAAACTGTACAATCCTTCTGAAAATAATTTTCAGTCGGTTATTTATGATTTAAATGACGAACTGAATTCTGTTGCATTCTTTTCTCACAACAACGGAATCTCCAACTTTGCCAATTCAATTTCTGAGGATATTTTCCATTTCCCTACTTGCGGTGTTGCCGGTTTTCAGATTGAATGTGATTCTTGGTCGCAGTTTGACGGAGCCGACAAAAAGCTGCTTTTCTTTTACGAACCTGCGAAAATAAAAGTTTGACGTTAAGATTCCCCTCCTCTGGAGGGGTGGCGAAAATTCGTAAGAATTTTTGACGGGGTGGTTAAATATTTTTAAATTTTAAGTTTTGGCTAAAGCCAATTCGCATCACAAAGAAAAGACGGGCTAAAGCCCGTCCCTATTTGAATAAATATTTAAAAAAAATTATTTCCTCCTCAAATCCAGATCATCAAAATCGAAGCTGAAATCGGTAATATCTGAAATCGCTTTCATTTTTGCAGATTCTGCTTTTCCGTTTTCATCATAATTAAAAATCAGATATGCATCGGCATCGTAACTTCTATCATCCCATTTAATAATAAAAGTATTGTTTGAAAAAGGAAGCAGCTCACCTTTCAGTCTTGGAGAGTTTTTGCAAGAAATTCTGTACGTATTTCCTTGTTGAATCACTTCAACATCTCCGAACCATTGATCATTGTATTTTCCGACAAACTGTTCTGGTTTTGGCTGCAGATTTTTTTCTTTTTTAAAAGCCTCAGATTTTGCAAAAGCTTCTTTCTTTTGCTTGTTGTAATCCGCTTCAACTTTCTGCATTCTGTCACCATAAGTTTTCAGCCAGTTTCTGTCAGCAATTCCTAAATAAGAATCTTTTACTGTATTGGTTATTGTACTGAAAGCTGCTCCGGACTGTTGATTTGTTAAAACTACAATCCCTAATTTCATATCAGGAATTAAGGTAAACTGAGTTACCGTTCCAATCAATCCACCAGTGTGCTGAATCTGCTTATGACCTTTCACATCACTTAAAAACCAACCCAAACCGTACCCGTAAAAATTTGTGTCATAAGGATTTTTCATTGCTACACCGTCCGGAATCTGTAAACTCCAAAGCTGCTGAATATTTTTATCCGAAACCAATTTCTTTCCGTCTTTTGTTGTAAAATTATTCAGAAGACATTCTGCCCAAATGGTCATGTCTTTAATGTTGCTCATAATTCCGCCTGCTGCATTTCCTGTTTCGTTCCAGTCGTGGGGAACGGCAATTGCTTTTCCGTCAACCGGCGCGTGTGCATCGATTTTATTCGAAATAGCTTTTGCTCTGTTATAACTCCCGAAACTTGAAGTCATTCCGACCGGCTTCATAATTCTCTGCTCAATAAAATCTGCCCAGCTTAATCCTGAAATTCTGGTAATCACTTCTCCTGCAACAATAAACATGATGTTGTTATAATCCAAAGTCGTTCTGAACGGATTTTCAGGTTTTAAATATCTTACATTATGAACAATATCTTTTACCGTTAAATTTCCACCTTCAGGAAAAAACATCAAATCTCCTTGTCCGAGTCCTAATCCGGCTCTGTGCGTTACCAAATCTTTGATGGTCACATTTTGAGAAACATAAGGATCATACATTTGAAATTCAGGGATATATTTTGAAACTTTATCATCCCAGTTTAATTTACCTTCATCGGCCAAAATTGCTAAAGCAGTACAGGTAAAACCTTTTGAGTTGGAAGCAATACCTACCAAAGTAGTATCATCCATCGGTTGTTTCGTTGTTAAAGAACGTACCCCAAACCCTTTAGAATAAATTATTTTTCCGTCTTTTATGATACCAACCGACATTCCCGGAACGTCGAAAGTTTTTAAGGTATTTTGAATTAATTCATCCAGTTTTTTTTCTTCAACCTGCGCATTCGCAATCCCTATTGTTAAAAGAAAAAGGAAAAAAGAAAGTTTCTTTTTCATATGTAAATATTTATTTTAAAAATTTTTTCAAATTTAATCAATTCAGTATTATTAAGTAAATTTGCGACTTGTTTAAACCGCAAAAGAAACAAAAGATTTTAGTGTACTATAAGATTTTCAAAAGTTCACAAAAAACAGCATCAATGATTTGTAAACTTTTGAAATACCATTCAATTATTTCCTTTGTCTCTTTTGTGGTAAAAAAAATAAAAATGACTAAAATACTCCTTCTCTCCGATTCTCATTCTTATATGGATGACAGAATTTTAGATTATGCAAAACAAGCCGATGAAATTTGGCATTGCGGAGATTTTGGAAGTTTTGAAATCATTGAGCAACTTGAAAAAATAAAACCTTTAAAAGGAGTTTGGGGAAATATTGACAATGCAAAAATCCGTTCAGAATTTCCTGAAGTGAATCGTTTTTTTTGTGAAAAGGTAGAAGTTTTAATGATTCATATCGGTGGTTATCCGGGAAAATATACGCCTTTAGCCAAGAAAGAAATTTCTGAAAAAGCTCCGAAATTATTTATTTCAGGGCATTCTCATATTTTGAAAGCGATGTATGATGATAAAAACAAATTGCTTCATCTCAATCCCGGAGCTTGCGGAAAACAGGGATGGCATAAAATGAGAACGATGATGCAGTTTGTGATTGATGGTGAGGAAATAAAAGATTTAGCAGTCATTGAATTAGGGACAAAAGTTTAATTTTGAAACACAAATACCACCAATATTTTTTCGCAAATAACACTAAAAAATTTGTGAAAAACTTGTGCTAAAAATTTGTGTAGATTAGTGTTTAAGATGTATGAAAATCGGCGATAAAGTTTCGGTAGTTGATGAAGATTTGAGTGGAGTTATCACTTCAGTCAACGGTAATATCGTAGTTTTTAAAGATGAATACGGATTCACTTATCAATATCCGAAAGAAAAACTGGTTCCGAAAAACGCTGACATTTATGAAAATATTAAAATCGTAAAAAAAGCAGAACCGAAAAAAGTGATTTCTAAAAAGCATGATAAAAATCCGCTCGTTTTAGATTTACATTTCGAAAATCTGGTGAAAAACCCACATGATTACGATAGCTTTGAAAGATTATTCATTCAGAAGGAAAAACTCATTCAGACTATTAATTTTTGCAGAAAAAATCATTTGAAAAAACTTGAAATTGTTCACGGAATCGGTGACGGAACTTTGCAGCGAATGGTTTTTGATGTTCTCGAAAGCCAAACAGGTTTGGATTTTTACAATAAGGAAATACTTCATCATCAATCGGGTGCGGTAATGGTAGAATTTCACTAAATTTGCAACAATTGTAATATGAACGTACTAAATTTACTTTTTACCAAAGACGGACTGATTTATCAAATCACCAAAAACAAAAGTGTTTTGGAGGAAAAGTCTTACTTCGTAGACGAAGAATCGCCGAAGAATTTTATTTCAGGAAAACTTGAAGATGTTCTTCTAAAACAAAGGTATGACGAAGTTTCTGTAATTTCTGCGCTGAATCATTTCACTTTGATGCCGGAAGGTTTTGAAGATCATGATTCCGGATATGACCTGATCGCTTTCAATGCGCCAGTTGATAAGGCTAACGAAGAACTGATGCTTTCTGTGAATAAGAAATTCAAAGTTCAGTTTTACTATACTTTTCCAAAAGAATTTTATCAGAAAATAAAAGATTTGTCGATTCCGGTAAGATTTAATTTTTCGGGAGAGAAGTTTTTGAACTCGATCAATAATAAAAACAATAAAGAAATTCACATCAATCTGTATCATAATCAATGTGAGTTTTTTGCAATATCCAATAAAAAAATCATCTTATATAACAATCTGGATGTAAATTCGGAGGTGGACTTTCTTTATTTCGTGATGTTTACGCTGAGCAAAATCGGTTTTGGAATTAACGAAACCAACTTTTACGTTTACGGAGAAACGACAGAAAATGAAACCTTTATCTCTGAACTTCAGAAATTTGTAAAGAATCTTAAAGTAGTATATGATAACGTTCCGAATAAGAATTTTTTATTGGCTTAATGATGGATGCTAGATGATGGATGTTAAATTATTGAGAATATTTTTCTATGAGTTTTAAATTTGAAAAATTAATTATTTGGCAGGATTCTATGAATTTTGCTGAAACAATTTTCAAAATAACGCTCAATTTTCCAAAAGAAGAAATATACAATCTCACATCTCAAATAAGACGGGCTTCGGATTCAATCGCATTAAACATATCGGAAGGCAGTATTTTACAAAGTAATTTAGAATTCAAAAGATTTTTAGGATATTCGATAAGGTCAATTGCAGAAGTAGTAACTTGTCTTTATAAAGCTAAAAACAGAAATTATATCGACGAAAATAATTTTCAGGATTGTTACAATTTTGCCTACAAGCTAATGAATCACATCATTGCTTTTAGAAACAAACTTACATAAAACATTTAGCACAAGACAATAAACATCCATCACCAAACATCTAACACCCAACATCTATGTACAGAATAATTTCCGGTAAATGGAAAGCAAAAAAAATAGCCGCTCCCAAAAATTTTGATGTAAGACCGACAACGGACTTTGCAAAAGAAGCACTTTTCAGTATTTTAGAAAATACTTACGATATGCAGTCGATTTCCGTTCTTGATCTTTTTGCGGGAATCGGTTCCATCACTTTAGAATTTGCGTCAAGAGGTTGCCAAGATATAACTTCGGTTGAAATGAATCCGAAACACACGTCTTTTATCAATTCTACAGCTTCAGATTTAGACATGAGTTTACAGATAAGTACCCAACGTGGCGACGTTTATGACTGGCTGAAGAAATTCAGAAATAATAAATCGTATGAGATCGTTTTTGCTGATGCTCCTTTTGAAACCGAAGAAAAAAAATATCAGGAACTGATTTCTTTGGTTTTAAATAATAAATATCTAAAACCAAACGGAGTTCTGATTGTAGAACACCAAAGCAGATTAAAACTGGATCACCCTAATTTTAAATATACCAGAAAATATGGAAATGTGAGCTTCAGTTTTTATGAACCCAATCAGGAAGCTGAGATTGAAGTTGAAACTGAAAACAAAGATACTACAGAATAAAAAAAAGACTCAATTGAGTCTTTTTTCGTTTTTATAAAACCTTATGTTCTAGATCTATTGATTTACCAAAGAATTTCTTGGAAATTTTCTCAAAGTTTTTAGTAATATCCGAAAGATAAAATTTGTAGGTCGGTTTCGGATTATTGTCATTCAGAAGGTGATATTTATCTAAAATAATCGTTAAATGATTTGCAACAATATTCGGTGAATCGATGACACGAACGCGGTTTCCGTAATATTGCTTTATTTCATCAATCAAAAGCGGATAATGGGTACAGCCCAGAATTAGCGTTTCAATATTCTTTAATTTAGCATTGCTCAGATAATTGTAAATGATAGAATGCGTGATCGGATGATTCTTGAAGCCTTCTTCAATCGCAGGAACCAAAAGCGGAGTCGCTAACTCATCAACTTTGATAAATTTATTGTGCTTACGAATGCTTTTCTTATAAAGTCCTGAATTTACAGTCGCTTTCGTCGCAATTACACCTACATTATTGTGAATTTCGTACGCTACTTTTTCAGCAACAGGGTTGATGACATCAATCACCGGAACTTTTCCGGCAACCGATTCCATTACTTCCTGCAAAGCGTTTGCTGTAGCGGTATTACAGGCAATGACAATCGCTTTACAATTTTGTTCTAAAAGGAAATTAGAAATTTTCGTAGAATATCCTATAATCGCTTCTTTCGATTTTTCCCCGTAAGGAAGGTGTTTTGTATCTCCAAAATAAATAAGGTCTTCATTCGGGAGAAGTCTTTTTATTTCTTTGGCAACCGTTAAACCACCTACTCCGCTATCGAAAATCCCGATAGGCTGCTTCGGCGAAAGATGCGAATAATCTTGTTTTTTAGTTTTCAAAAGCTTTGAAATTTAATACAAAAATACTTAAAGATTTTAAATTTGAGATTCGAGATTTGAGATTTTTAAACCTGGAACAAATCGGAGGCTATTCCGTCTGCCATAAACCAATGTTTTTCAGGAATTTTAAGATGATTATTATCAATTTTAAGAATTCCTTCTTCCATTTTATTTTGAATTTCTTTATTAAAGCGTTCCAGAATATTTTCTGAAAATTTTTGGTTTAAACTATCTAAGTCTACCCCCCAAACTGTTCTTAAACCAATCATAATCATTTCGTTAAATTGGTCTTGTTGGGAAAGTATTTCCGTTTCCTTTGCTAAAATATTTGAATTCAGTTTCTTAATATATTGCTGATTATTGGCAAGATTCCAGCTTCTGACATCAGTTCCGTTGTAAGAATGTGCGGAAGGACCAATTCCCAGATATTCCTGGTATTTCCAGTACGAAGAATTGTGTCTTGAATAAAATCCTGGCTTTGCAAAATTGGAAACTTCATAATGTTCAAAACCGTGGTCTTTCAGAAAATCGATCATATAATAAAACTCACGATTCTGTTCTTCTTCTTTTGGATTTAAAACCTTTCCTTTTGCAACCCAGTTTTCCAAAGCGGTTTTAGGTTCTACCGTTAAGGCATAAGAAGAAATATGCGGAATTTCAAGGGCAACGGTTTTATTTAAATTTTCTTTCCAGATTTCCAGATTGGAAGTTGGTGAACCGTAGATTAAATCGATGCTTAAATTTTCAAAGCCAAAATCCTGTGCTCTTTTAATCGAGCCTTCTGCTTCGGAAGCATTATGCGCACGATTCATCAGCTTTAAATCTTCATCAAAAAAACTCTGCGTTCCGATTGATAAACGATTGACAGGAGAATCTGATAATCCTTTCAGAAAATTTTTATCTAAATCATCAGGATTTGCTTCTAATGTAATTTCGATGTCATTCTTAAAATTAAAATATCTTAGAACCTCATCAATTAAAGATTTAATTTCATCCGCAGAAAGCACAGAAGGAGTTCCACCACCGAAATAAAGTGATTGCAAGGTTTTATTCTGAAGCTCATCTTTTCTAAGAAAAATTTCCTTTTTCATGGCATCCAGCATTTCATCTTTAAAATTCAAAGAGGTAGAAAAATGAAAATTGCAGTAGCTGCATTTCTGTTTGCAAAAAGGAATGTGAATGTAAATCATAAAAAAAGCCCTGAAAAATTTCAGAGCTCAAATTTATTTAAATTAAATTGATTAATATCTAAATCCTCTATGATTAATAAAGTTATCGAAGTTATAACCAAGACCGATCATGAAGCTGTTTCCTCCATACTCCTGAATGTCAGACATTCCAAGGTTGTAAGTAGCACCCACCATAAATTTGTTGAATCTTACTTTTACGATCGGAGAGATACTCAACTGCTGATTATCAAATCTGTTCTGAACTCCTCTGTAGCTTACCCCGAAAGAGAAAGCGTTGATGTCGTTTGAGAACGTAGCCATAAGGTTTAAGTCCATCATTCTTGTTGAGTTTGTATTCAAATTGATTAAAGCTGAAGGTGTGATTGCAATGTTGTCTGCAATTTTCCAGTCGTATCCTAAGTTTAAGAAGAATTTGATTGGAGACGGTTCGTAGTTGTTTACGATAGATTCGTCATTGCTTAAAGCGATATCGTTCACAGAAACTCCCCCGAACAAACCTCTGTACGTCGCCGCTAAACCGAAGTTTGCATATGCCATAAAGATGTTGCTTTCGTTACCCTGAAGCAAAGGATCGTATCCGTCTTCTGTATTAATTTTAGAGTAATCAAAATTCATATTGTAGAAGTTCACACTTGTACCGAAAGAAAACTGATCCTGTCTTTCACCTTCGCTGCTAAGTGGAATAAAATAAGATGCTCCCGCTGTAATCCCTCCTGCTGAAATAGGACCGTTACTATCTCTGAAAACGGAGATACCCGCTCCCACTCTGTCAAAAATATTCGCGTTGATCCCCACAGATTGTACGTTTGGAGACTCGCTGAATTTTGAAAATTGTTGTTGATAGTTTAAGTTAAGCTGTACATAGTCCGTTTTACCGTATTGAGCAGGGTTGAACAGGAACTCACCATCCAAAAGATATTGTTGATAATATGGTAGTGATTCTTGTGCTTTGTATGCATTCGACAAAAGAGCTAAACATACGATAGCATATAGTTTTCTCATAACAAATCTTGATTTCAATTCAACAAATATAAAAAAATTCTCAATATATTTTTAGTTTTCTAAATAATTTCTCCATTTTTTTACAGCATCCGCCATATCTTTCGGCATTGGGCTCTCAAAATACAATTCCTTTTTAGTGGTTGGATGTATAAATCCTAAAGTATGAGCATGTAAAGCATGTCGTGGTAAAACCTCAAAAACATTTTTAATAAAACTCTTATACTTTGGCAGATTAACTCCTCTCAGAGCAACATTCCCTTCATATCTTTCATCATTAAATAAGGTATGACCGATATGTTTAAAATGCGCTCTGATCTGATGCGTTCTTCCGGTCTCAAGCTTACACTCTACCCAAGTCATGTATTTAAACCTTTCTAATACTTTATAATGAGTTACCGCATGTTTTCCCTGACTTCCGTCTGCATACGTGTACATCTGCATTCTGTTTTTCGGATGTCTTCCGATATGACCGGTAATCGTACCTTCATCGTCCTGTACATTCCCCCAAACAAAAGCCCAGTACAAACGTCTCGTTTTCCGATCGAAGAACTGTTTTGCAAGAAAACTCAGAGCATATTCTGTTTTTGCAATGACTAAAAGCCCGGAAGTATCTTTATCAATCCTATGAACCAATCCCACTCTGTCAAGATCAGATTTCTCACCGTTTTTCTGAAAATGAAACGCTAATGCATTGACCAAAGTTCCGTCCCAGTTTCCGAAACCGGGATGCACCACCATTCCGGGATCTTTATCTACAACGACAAGATCATCATCTTCGTATACGATATTAATAGGAATATCTTGTGGAATGATAACATTTTCCCTCGGCGGATGAGCCAATAAAACAGAAATCTGATCACCGGGCTTTACCTTGTAATTTTGTTTTACAGGATTTCCGTTGACGACAACATTTCCTGCACGGCAGGTTTGTGAAATTTTATTTCTCGAAGAATTCTGCCTAAAAATCATTAAAAACTTATCAATTCTTAATGGTTCCTGCTTAGGATCAACCGTAATATTAAAATGTTCATAAAGACCTTTATTTTCCTCATCAATATCAATTGAATTATTGATGTCTAAAAATTCTTCGTCTAAAAAATCCTCATTATCTTCTGTCATTGTTACTTCTTTATATAAAAGGCTTCAACATTTAAAGTTGAAGCCTTTTATATTAAATTAAAAATTATATTATATAATTACCTTTTTAGCTTTAGGCTTATCTGTTGCGGGAGTTGTTGAATTTGCAGCAGGTTTCGTCTTATCATTGGTAGTCGCCGGTTTTGCTGAACCTGTACTTTGTTTTGCAGCATCAGTTTTCGGAATTTCTTTTTTTGGCGGATTTACCGGTGCCGGTGTTGATTCAATCACTGGAGGATCCGGGAAATTCGGTACTTCTTCATATCTGATTGGAGGTAGTGTTGTATCAACCTTCATTCTGTAAGTAGAATTTAAAATCTCAATTTTCCCACGCAGTTCTGCAGGTGTTTTCTTACTCGCCCAAAGATCAATCTGCATTCCCTGATCTCGTGTATCTCCTGCTGCAGGATCCTGATAATAAATGATATCTGAATCATCATTGCCGCCATCTTCATGATCTACAATACCAACTTCAAATAAATTTCTTGCAATTAAAGCTTTAGCTTCTTTCACCGTTAATCCTACCACATTCGGAACAGAAATATTTCTCAAAGGACCAGAACCTACAACAACATCCACCACAGAGAATCTTGGGATTTTTGTTCCCGGTTTAATAGAGTTTCCTTTAAATAAAATTCTTAAAACAGCATCTTTCTGAATGCTTGATTCAAAAATGGTGTCTCCCACCTTCAAACCTACCTGATCCAATCTTTGGAAAGCCAGACCCGAATATTTATTGATAACATCCGGCACAGCAACAGGAGCCCAGCTTTTAGGATTTACCATCAGCTGAATCGCTCTTCCGTCTTTCACACGTGAACCTTGTGAAGGATATACTTTCAAAACCTGAAGCGGTCTGTATTTAGGATTGTAAGCAGCACTGTCTACTTCATAATCAAGCCCTGCATCTTCTAATATTTTTACTGCGTCGTGCACAGATTTATTCACAACATTAGGAACAGGAATTTCCTGCCCATGATTGGTATGATACTCAAGCCAGCGGAAAGTAAGCCATACTAACCCTACAAAAATCCCGATCGCTACTAATAAATTGAGTAAAACTTTCCAATTGAAAAGTGATTTAAGCATACTTAAAAATACTTTAATTATAACGACAAAGATAATTAATAATTTTATATTGAAGTTTTTATTTGGCAGAATTCATTTTTGCTTTCAAAAAATCCGAAATTCACTTATTTCAATATATAAATTGTTTAAATTTGCCTTAATTGATAATTTAATATGAGCAAAAAACACATTGCCGTAGTTATGGGAGGCTATTCTGACGAATACAAAGTTTCTCTAAAAAGCGGTCAGTTAATATACGATTCCTTAGACCGTGATCTGTACCATGTCTACAAAGTGGTTATCTTAAAAGACGAATGGTATTTTCTGGATGAAAACGAGAATAAAAAACCGATCAACAAAGGCGATTTTTCGGTTACATTAGACAACAACGAAAAATTAAAATTTGATGCTTGTTTCAACATTATTCACGGAACACCGGGTGAAAATGGGATTTTTCAGGCTTATTGGGATGCCATCGGACAGAAATATACCGGTTGTGATTTTTATCAAAGTGCATTAACATTCAATAAAAAAGATACTTTAGCGGTACTTTCGAAGTACGGAATTCCTTCTGCAAAAAGTGTTTATTTAAGAAAAGGTGAAAATATTAATGTTGATGAAATTATCGACAATCTAGGACTTCCAGTTTTTGTTAAACCCAATCAGTCTGGTTCTTCACTAGGAATTTCTAAGGTTAAAGAAAAATCGGAGCTGATTGCTGCAACCGAAATTGCTTTTAAAGAAGATGATGAAATTTTAATCGAAAGTTTCCTGAACGGAATGGAAGTTTCTGTCGGAGTTATTGATTTTAAAGGTGAAACAATTGTTTTGGGAATTACTGAAATTGTTCCTAAAAACGAATTTTTCGATTATGAAGCGAAATATGAAGGAGCTTCTGAAGAAATTACTCCTGCAAGAATTGATGACGAAACAAGAATCAGAGTGGAAGAAATTGCAAAAAGAGCGTACAATTCTCTTGGAATGAGCGGTTTCTCAAGAAGTGAATTTATTCTAATGGATGGAATTCCTTATATGCTGGAAATGAATACCAATCCAGGATTTTCTCCTGCAAGTATTCTTCCGCAGCAGGCAAAAATATACGGAATTTCAATCAAAGATCTTTGTGGAAACGAAGTTGAAAAAGCTTTGAATAAATAGGAAGATGGATGTTGGAAGTTTTTTTACTTTACTTCAACATTTATTTTAATTTAAATAAACTTTAGTTTCAAAAGGCAGCGTTTTCTTTAGAAGAACTTTAAACTCTGAACCTTAAACTTAAAAACCTTTCACGCATGAAAATTGCTGTTTTCCCGGGATCTTTTGACCCGATCACTTTAGGACATTACGATATTATAGAAAGAGCGGCTGCACTTTTTGATAAATTAATCATCGCCATCGGACAAAATTCACAGAAAAAATACATGTTCCCATTAGAAAAAAGAATGGAATTCCTGCAAAATTCCGTTGCCGAATTTCCCAATGTGGAAGTCGATTTTTTCGAAGGTTTAACCGTGGATTACTGTTTTGAGAAAAATGCCCAGTTCATCATCCGCGGACTTAGAAATCCCGCCGATTTTGAATTCGAAAAGGCAATTGCGCATACCAACAGAACTTTAGCCCATAAAAAAATTGAAACAGTTTTCCTTCTTACTTCTTCCGGGAAATCTTTTATCAGTAGCAGCATCGTAAGGGAAATCATCAATCACGGCGGAGAATACGAGCTTCTCGTTCCGGAATCGGTAAGAGTAGAAAAATAAGTAATAAGTAATTTGTAATGAGTAATTTTGCAAAAACACATTATGGATACAATCAAATTTTCAGAGACAGAACTAAAGATTTGCTGTAGAAATCATCAAATCTTTATCAGATATCCCATACTCAGATGCTGTATCAATAATTAGAAAACAAATTATAAATCGGCAACATCTGTATCATCAAATTATAGAGCTGTTTGCAGAGCAAGATCGGATAAGGAGAAGTTTGCTAAAATCTGCATCGTAGTTGAAGAAATAGACGAGACTCAACATTGGCTGGAAATCATTGAAGAACTTCAATATGTTGAGCAAAATAAATTAGAACCATTAAAATCAGAATGTGAAGAATTGGTAAAAGTAATGACTACTTATAAATATAAATTATCTAAAATCTAATAAGTGGATTACTCATTACCAATTACTCATCATCGATAATAAATGCACGAACAGATCAATTTTGCCATAGAAATTTTGGGTACGATATCGTTTTCGATGTCGGGTAGTTTTGCGGCAATGCAGAAAAGATTAGATCCTTTCGGTGTTTTAATTATTGCTTTCGTAACTTCGGTTGGAGGCGGAACGGTGAGAGATCTCCTTCTTGACATCCCTGTTTTCTGGATGCACGATCTTCTGATGTGCGGCTTGATTTTGGCAACCAGTATTTTTTCGATGGTCTTTAAATCAATCGAGAAAAATTTTAAGGTTACTTTATTTATTTTTGACAGTTTCGGTTTGGGATTGTTTACGATTATCGGAGTTCAGAAAGGTTTAAATTCAGATATTCATCCCTTAATTTGTATTGCATTGGGAACGATAACCGGATGTTTTGGTGGTATAATCCGTGATATTTTGCTCAACAGAATTCCACTGATTTTCAGAAAAGAAATTTATGCTAGTGCCTGTATTATTGGCGGTTCAACATTTTTATTACTGACTACTTTCACCAATCTTTCTTATACAATTATTCAGATTTTTACGATCCTCCTCATTGTTTCTATCAGAACATTGGCTGTAAAATATCATTGGCAGATGCCAAAATTTTATGGTTATGAACAAAACTCAGAAATGTAATAAATCAACAAATAAGCTTATTTGATAAATAATTGCTATATTTAAGCAACTTAAATTATCAGGCTTATGAAAAATTCTACTATTTTTTACATTTTACTCATTTGTATTTTAGGGATTATTCCAACAAATGCTCAGCAGGTAACAATTGGCACAGGTACAAACTCATGGTATTATTCACCAATAACTAGATTGTTTGAGAACGGGGCAAGCGAAACGATTTATGATGCTGCCGAAATAGGAACTACAGGAACCATTAATTCTATCGGATGGAATATTGTAAGCAGCGCTTATGCCGTAACTACGGGAAATGTGTCTATTTATATGAAAATGGCTACTCAAAGTACGATTTCAACACCT